>Ga0181520_10002588_pt1 | contig 33270 bp, 32 predicted proteins | sample PEATcosm2014_Bin_29_FD_132451 | JGI IMG/M metagenome (GOLD analysis project Ga0181520, IMG submission 132451) | Peatland microbial communities from MTU Mesocosm Facility, Houghton, MI, USA - PEATcosm2014_Bin02_30_metaG | ecosystem: Environmental > Terrestrial > Soil > Wetlands > Peat | place...
TCGTTAGCAATTGCTACTACTTTGGCCTCGGGTCTTATCCTGAATGCCGCCGCACAAGTACCAGCCGCTCCTGCCCCCGCCGAAGCCTCAGCACCTTCCAGCGTCCCTGCTGCTCCAGCTGGGCCCGCCAAAATTGCTGTCGTCGCATTTCAGGTTGCCGTAGCGCAAACCAATGAAGGCCAGCGGAACTTTGCCGACCTGCAGAAGAAGTACGACCCGAAGCGCCAGCAGCTCAAGGGCCTGAACGATGAGGTCGACAACCTGACGAAGCAACTGCAGACGCAGGGCGACAAGTTGAGCGATACGGAGAAGGCCAGCCGCGCGAAGACGATAGACGACAAGAAAAAGCAGCTGCAACGGCAAGCCGAAGACGCGCAGAACGACATGCAGCAGGAGATGCAGGAGCTGTATAACGGTCTCGCTTCAAAGGTCTACGATGTGCTCGCCAGCTACGCGCAGCAGCACGGCTACACCCTTGTTCTTGACGTCGCTCAGCAGCAGACGCCGGTCCTGTATGCGACGGAATCTACGAATATCACCAAGGCTGTAATTGACGCTTACAATGTGAAGTCGGGTGTGCCGGCTCCACCAGCACAGCCCGCAGCAGCTCCGGGAGCGCAGGCTCCATCCAAGGCGCCAGGCGTACACTAAGCCGAACCTCGAATCCGGCGAAAGGTCCTGTGTTTAGGGGCCTTTCTTGCTGAACTTAAAGGGCGAGCCTGAGGCACTGATTCGCATGCCTCTGGAGCGCCCGAATATCGCACCTACTGCCTGTGGAAAAAATTGTGGATCGCTGCCTCCTATTTAGTAGAGAAAGTGTCACTTTTGCTCTTGCCAGGAGAATGACGATTCTGTTATGGCGATTAAACCATTCCTTTTCATAGAGAAACAGCAGACGACCTGGGCCGCTCGCTCAGAACCAGCGGAATCCATCGAACTCGCACCTGCGGCAAGCTTTCCACAATCTGCCGTTAACGGGATATGACTGACGTGACCCTAGAAGTGGACCGATATGGTCTATTTTTGTTGGTCTTCCCCGACGCGCAAGACGGCCAAAAACGCCTCCTGCGGAATATCGACTTTGCCGATCCGCTTCATGCGTTTTTTACCTTCCTTCTGCTTCTCCAGCAGCTTGCGTTTGCGCGAAATGTCACCGCCATAGCACTTCGCCAGGACGTTTTTTCTGAGCGCCGTGACCGTTTCCCGGGCCACGATCTTCGCCCCGATGGCCGCCTGGATTGCTACTTCGAATTGCTGCCGCGGAATCAACTCGCGCATCTTGGAAACCAGGGCCTTGCCGCGCTCATACGCAAAGTCGCGATGCACGATGATGGAAAGCGCATCGACGGGCTCGCCCGACACCAGGATGTCCAGCTTCACCATCGGCGATTCCCATTCGCCGGCGAGCTGATAGTCGAGTGAGGCGTAGCCGCGCGAGATGGATTTGAGCCGGTCGTAGAAATCGAGAACAATTTCGTTCAACGGCAGCTCGTACGTGAGGAGCACGCGCGTGGGCGTCACGTATTCGAAATTGATCTGCCTGCCACGCTTCTCTTCGACGAGCTTGAAGATTCCACCAACATACTCTTCGTTGGTGAGAATCTTCGCAGTGATTACCGGTTCACGGATGCTGTCGATGTTGGTGGGCTCGGGCCAGCGCGAGGGATTGTCGACCTCCAGCACCGAGCCATCTGTCAGGGTGATGTGGTAGCGCACGCCGGGTGCAGTGGTAATCAGATCCAGCTCGTATTCGCGCTCCAGCCGCTCCTGGATGATTTCCATGTGCAGAAGGCCAAGAAAGCCGCAGCGAAACCCGAATCCCAGAGCCACGGAACTCTCCGGCTCGAAAAAGAAGGATGAATCGTTGAGGCGCAGCTTCTCCAAGGCGTCGCGCAGCAGCGTGTGCTCGTGCGAATCCACTGTATACAGGCCGGAAAAGACCATCGGCTTGATGTCTTCGAATCCCGGCAACTGCGCTGCGGCCGGACGCGCATCCTCGGTGACCGTGTCGCCGATGCGCGTGTCCCCCACATTCTTGATCGTCGCCGCAAAGAATCCAACCTCGCCCGCGATAAGTTGGGCGATCTCGACCGGCTTGGGCATCAACACGCCCATGGATTCAACTTCGAACGCCTTGCCATTCGACATCATGCGAATGCGCTGTCCCTTGCGCATCGTTCCCTGCATCACGCGCACCAGCACAATGACGCCGCGATAGGCGTCAAACCATGAATCGAAAACAAGCGCCTGCAGCGGCGCATCCGGATCGCCTGTCGGTGGCGGAAGCCGGTGAACGATGGCTTCTAACACTTCGTCAACGCCCTGCCCGGTTTTTGCGCTCACCGGGATCGCGTCGGTCGCGTCCAATCCCACCGCCTGCTCAATCGCTTCCTGCGTGCGCGTAATATCCGCCGAGGGCAGATCGATTTTGTTGATGACGGGAATGATCTCGAGACCGTGATTGATGGCCAGGTAGGCGTTGGCCAGTGTCTGCGCTTCTACGCCCTGGCTCGCATCGACGACGAGAAGAGCCCCCTCGCAGGAGGCCAACGAACGCGACACTTCATAGCTGAAGTCGACATGCCCGGGGGTGTCGATCAAATTGAGCTGATAGGTATTGCCGTCCTTCGCCTTGTACATCATGCGCACGGCATGCGCCTTGATGGTGATGCCGCGCTCGCGTTCCAGATCCATCGCATCGAGGATCTGCGCCTGCATTTCGCGGCCCGTGACCGAGCCGGTCAGCTCAAGCAGACGGTCGCTGAGCGTCGACTTTCCGTGGTCGATGTGGGCAATGATCGCGAAGTTGCGCAGGAAACGTGCATCCATGAGGGGTTCGGCCAGTTCTCCAGTTCGTCTGCTGTTTGTTGGTTGATTCGGCCCGATCCGCCGTGACGTAACGTTGTAATGGCTGGGCTTCGTTCTACAGCACCGGAAGAACTGTATTGGCGAAGGAGGGCCAGACGCGACCTTCAGGGCGCGATGCCTCCAGGCCATAGCTTATCATCGGCATAGGCTCTCTTAGCGTATTGCTGACGCCTGATTGCGGCCTGCTGGTCGTTTTTGAATTGCCCATGAATCGAGTTTCGTATCGAGTTTCGTATCGCTCCGTTCCGTGCATCGCACTGGCCTTCCTGATGGCCGGTTGCACGCCCACCCAGCACACGAACTCGGCGCAAAAAGCAGCGCCCCAGGCTACCGCACCGGCACTGCCGGGTCCCGCAACGGAAAAGGCGCAATCGGCAAGCTCTCAGACGGCAACGACGCAGCAGGAACAGCGTGTGCAATCTCTGATTGGCGAGGTTGAGAACGCCTATTCCGACGGACAAGCCAACTATCGCAAAGGCAACCTTCCCGCCGCCAAGTCGGCCTTCGACCGTGCTGTTGACCTGATGCTCACCAGCGGGATCGACATCAAGGGCGATCCGCAGTTGCAGGACGAGTTCGATCGCATCGTGGACGGGGTGAATGCGCTTGAAATGGAAGCGCTGAAGCAAGGCAACGGTTTCGCCCCCAAGGAAGAGCCGTCCCCCGCGGACGTTGCCAGCGATGTCACCTTCGCCGTCGACCCCAACATTGTTGCCAAAGCGCAGAGTCAGTTAGCCACCACAAAATCCGATCTCCCGCTCGTGGTGAACGATTACGTCGCGGCCTTCATCAACTTCTTCGCGAACACTGAGAAGGGGCACAACACGCTGCTCCATGCGTTTCAGCGTTATGGCCGCTACAAGCCGATGATTGAGCGGGTGATGGCCGAGGAGGGAGTGCCGCACGATCTGATCTATCTTGGTGTGGCCGAATCGGGCTTTCAACCACGGGCCGTGAATGCGAAATCTCACGCCGGGGGCATGTGGCAGTTCATGCCCTATGGCAACTACGGGCTCGAGCGTAACGCTTTTGTCGACGAGCGCTTCGATCCCGAGAAGTCCACGCGCGCCTATGCCCGCTACATGAAGTTCATCTATAACCAGTTGGGCGACTGGTACCTTTCGATGGCGGCCTACGATCACGGCACCGGCAACATCCAGCGCGAGGTGCAGCGCACCGGTTACGCCGATTTCTGGGAGCTCTACAAGCGCAACGAACTGCCTCGCGAGACCGCCAACTACGTTCCCGAGATTCTGGCGGCGATCATTATTGCCAATCATCCCACCCAATACGGGTTCGACGAGATCACGCTCGATCCGCCCGTGGTTACCGACACCGTGACCATTAATTATTCGGTAGATCTGCGCCTGGTCTCGGACCTCGTGGACGCACCGATCGACGAGTTGGAGGCCCTGAATCCGAGCCTGCTGCGGCTCACGACGCCGACCGACACGGTCTTCGACCTGCACTTACCCGCAGGTGCGGCGCTCGTGTATCAGCGGCGCATCGAACAGATTCCCGAAAGCAAGCGCGGTTCATGGCGCTATCACCCTGTGGTCTCCGGGGACACTCTTGCTTCCGTGGCGCACACCTATCGCGTTCCGGTATCGGAGCTGTCGACGGCGAATCAGCTGGAAGAAAGCGCGAGCCTCGATGGAATCGAGGCGCTGGTCGTGCCCGTCGCGCCGGCCGTCGCCGCCTCCACCCATGGGGTGCTCTACACCTCGCGCAGGGGCGACACCCTGGTATCGATCGCGGACCGTTTTGGGGTCTCTCTCAGCCAGTTACGGCGATGGAATAATCTCACCGGCTTCAAGGTTGCGCCGGGACGGCGGTTGAGGGTGGCCGAACCGGCTCATGTGGTCCGGACACGGGCCACGAGCCATCGACGTGGGTCCGCCCCTTCGGCGGGCCTCAACGACCCCGCTCCGAAGTCAAAGACCGGGTCCGGCGCACCGGCTACGCGAAAAAGAAGAGGAACCGGACGGCACACGGCCAAGGGGGCCAGGCCACCATCCCTATCGAAATCCGGCTCTGGAGCTGCCGCCAAACGAAAATCGTCAAAGCACGTACGCGCCTCGAATTGAAATCCTCGAAATGAAACCGAGGAGCAGACACAAAAAATCGATAGGAGCTTCTTGTCCCACATGTCTTGTGATAGCTTTTGAATCGAAGCTGTTGCTACAATAGCTTCCGCATGAAGCGCAACGATGCGCGGAGTGCGAAGATTGAAGACCCCCAATCGGGGCAGCGGTGATCCGCTGGAGGCAATCGGATGGAAGATGTGTACAAGATGTACGCGATGAGTGATGCCAACCCTGATGCGGAGCCGCTCGGACTCGACTCCGATCACGAAGACGACTTTCAGGAAGATGACGAAGTCGAAATTTCCAGCGTTCTTACCTCCTCGGACGATGATGAGGGTGAGGAAGAAGAAGCGGTGATCATAATCGCGGAAGTGCCCGCACCCCGTCCGCCTGTCAAGAAAGCTGTGAAGAAGGCGGCGAAAAAAGCTCCTGCCAAGAAGGCCGCTGCGAAGAAGGTTGTGGCAAAAAAGGCCGCCGTAAAGAAGAGCGCTGGCGCGAAGGGCGGAAAGACCGCGGCAAAGAAGGCCGCGGGGAAGAAAAGCGCCACCAAACCTACTCAACGAGGTAAAAAGTTGGCCGTTAAGAAGACCGCAAAGAAGGCCGTTAAGAAAGCAGTTGCGAAGAAAGCTCCTGCCAAGAAGGCGGCAAAAAAAGCCGTGAAGAAGGCGGCAAAAAAGAAGAAGAGCGCTGCCAAGAAGAAAAAGTAGTCAGGCAACATAAAAATCAAGGCAAGCAAAAGGGTCCGCTACGGCGGACTTTTTTGCGACCAAAATATGGTCTGCAGCCCCTCAGAGCCGCGCCATTCCCGTCCTGATCTGCTTCAGATGCCAGCGCTGGTGGACTAGATAGTCATTGATCAGGAATCGCAGCGTCACGGGCGGTTCATTCCCCACCGCGCACTTCGCTTCCAGTCTGTCTTCGGGAATATGGTCGACAACCGCCATGAGAATCTCGTGCTCAGCCTCCCACCAACCGAGAAGCGTCTCCCACGCCTGATTCGCGTAGCCATGCGCGTCCACCCAGGCATCCTGCGCGTACCTCGGCCCAGTGTATTGACCGTCGATTGCGGCGCGCACAAACCTCTGGCGATTGTTTGTAGCCGAATCGAGCAGGTGACCGACAATTTGCTTCCGCGTCCAGCCGCCATCCCGCCAGGGCAGGTCGGCAAGTTCAGCTGGGACCGCAATGAGGGCTCGATGGACTTCATCCAGATCGGCGCGAAATCTCTGCGCCAGGCTGTCCGGCACTTCAGTCATCGAACCCCCATACGAGGCTTGCGCCCGACAGATGGGCGCGCCAAGCTACTTTTTCAGATCGGCGATCGCGCTCAGCACTTCCCCGGAGTGAACGTTCGGATCGACCTTGGTCCATACCTTCACAATCTTTCCGTGGGGATCGATGAGAAAGGTATTCCGATTGGCGATCGTCCACGTCCCGAAATGGCCGAGTGAGCCGTACTCGTCGACGACCTTGTGCTCTGGATCGGCCAGCAGGTGGAAGGTCAGCCCGTCCTTGGTGCAGAACTGCTTGTGGCTGTCGACCGTATCCACGCTCACGCCAAGAATCACGGCGTTCTCCGCTTCAAATTTGGAGAGATCGCGCTGGAAGTTGTGGGCTTCAATGGTGCAGCCGGTGGTCATGTCTTTGGGGTAGAAGTACAGCACCACCCACTTGCCGTGATAGGTGTCGAGCGATACGAGATCGCCAGTCTGAGAAGGCAGCGTAAAGGTGGGAGCGGACTGCCCAACTGAGGGCAGTGAATCATCAGCCGCGCGGGCAACGCCGAGCGAAACCGTGGTCGCCAGCACACCGGCCGCGACGAAGAGAATCAGTTTTTTCACGAGGAACCTCCATTTAATAGGACGGGGATGGAGCCCAGGATGACTCTGTTAAGTTCCGGTTAAAGGCCCTGAGTGTCCGCACACAGTATCAGCGCTGAACGGCCGCAATGGCAATGCCAGCCTGATTGGCGCGCTTCAGCATCGCCTCCCGGTCGAAGAGCAGGGTGCGGCCGGCTTCGACCGAGAGGCAGGTCGCGCCAGCCTGGATCATGGTTTCCACGGTTCGAATGCCAATGACGGGAACGTCGAAGCGCATATCCTGATTCGGTTTCGCCACTTTAACGACGGTGAGGCGCCGTTCGAGCGTGGACGCCGGCAGCGCAGTTGGGCTGGAAGAAGTCTTTGCGGAGTCATCCTCATCGAGAGACTGCATCAGCCTGCCGGCGCGCTCAATCGCAGCATCGGTGCCCTCCATCGCCTCAACGGCTACGCAGGCCTGGGCGGCCACCACCACCGTCTGGCCGATATCGAATCCGGCGACAGCCTTTGCCACGCTCATGCCATAATCGACATTTTTTCGCTCTTCTTCGTCGGGGGCGCGCTCAGTTAACACCCCTTCTTGTGCCAGTAGAGGCTCAAGGAACGCGGTCGAACTGATCAACTCGATGCCTTCGTCGCCGAGCACCTTCGCTACCGCACCCAGCAGCATATCGGTATTGCGCGAACGCAGATTGAGAAGCAGCTTGGCCAGCCGCCAGTCAGGCCGGATACTCGAAAAGATTTGTTTGTGCTTCACCTGCCCAGCCATCACCGCCATCGAGACGCCTTCTTTGTGAAAGACCTCGATCAGCCGCGATAATTCTCCGAGCGAAAGCCAGTGGACGGTGATGCGTTCATCGCTGGCGGCGCGGTGGTTGATCTCGGGATCGGTCTCCTCGCGGATTGCGGCAACCGTAACGGCGAAGCCCTGCGCCCGCGCCGCGTCGAGCAGGAGGAACGGGAAGCGGCCGTTTCCGGCGATGAGGCCGAGTTTCATGGTTACTTGATAATCCCGCGCTGGCTTCGCTCGACAAAGGTTGCCAGGATCGCAGCATCTTCGCCTTCCATGGCCTTGATCTTTTCGAGCGCCTGCGAGGTATTCAACTTGGCCGCCAGCAAGATCCGGAATGCCTTCTGCAGCGTCTGCAACCGCTCCGGCGAAAAGCCGCGCCGCACCAGCCCGACTTTGTTAATGCCGAAGGCCTTGTTTTCACGCCGTGAAGAGGTCAGCGAGAACGGCAGCACATCCTGGGTCACGATCGTTCCGCCGCCGATAAAGGCATACTGTCCCACGGTGCAATGCTGATGCACCGGGCTGAAAGCGCCCACGCTGGCGTAATCCTCAATGACCACGTGGCCGGCCAACGTTGCCGCATTGGCCAGAATGCAGTGGTTCCCTACGATGCTGTCATGGCCGATGTGCACATAGGCCATCAGCAAATTCCCGGAGCCGATGCGGGTCAGTCCACCCCCACCCTCTGTACCGCGGCTGATGGTGACGCACTCGCGAATTGTGTTGTCATCGCCGATGACGGTTTCGGTGGGCTCTCCTTTGTACTTCAGATCCTGCGGAGCCACGCCAATCGCACCAAACGGATAAAACGTGTTGTGCTTGCCGATCCTCGTACGTCCATCCAAAACCACGTGCGATATCAGCACGCATTCTTCGTCGAGAACCACGTCCGGTCCAATGGTCGAATAGGGTCCGACTGTGCAGGAAGCGGGCACCACGGCTCCAGGAGCGATGACCGCGCTGGGATGAATGCTCACTCGACTTCCACCGTCACCGGAGCTTTGTCCTCCTCCGAAGGCGCATCGGCTGAGGGATCGCCGTGGTCGCGCTTCCCGCGCTCGCGCGGTACTACCTGGCACGTCAGTGTCGCTTCGCAGGCCAGTTTTCCGTCGACTGTTGCCCTGCCTTGGATGCGGCCTGCGCGGGTTCGGAACGACAGCACCTCCACCTCGATGCGAATCTGATCGCCGGGCGTGATCGGCCGCCTGAACTTGGCTCGCTCGATTCCCGTGAACACGACTAGTTTCTGGTGCCGGTCCGGCATCTCCGCCATCATGATGATCCCGCCCGCCTGCGCCATCGCCTCCACCACGAGCACTCCCGGCATGATGGGATATCCGGGAAAATGACCCTGAAAAAACGGCTCGTTAATGGTGACATTTTTGATGGCGACGAGGCGCTTGGTCGGCTCAAACTCGACGATCCGGTCGATCAACAGAAATGGGTAGCGATGCGGCAGAAATTCCAGGATTCCCTGGATGTCGAACGTCATTCTCTAGCTCCAGACAGCGTGCGGGCGTGCTGCATTGCGCTCGTCAGGATTATAACGAAAGGCTTGGGTGGGATTTCGCGGACAAGGCCTACGCGCCGCGCTGCAGAAAATCGTCCTGGGTCAATTCGCGAGCGGCTCCAGAGGCCCAACTCTTCATCTGCTGAGGCCATATGCGCAGCAGGTCGGTGAATTCCGGCTGCGATACCGGACGCCGAAAGAGATAGCCCTGCCCAACATTGCAGCCGATACGGCGGACCACGTCCAGTTCGCCCAATTCTTCAATGCCTTCGGCGACCGTCTGCAGCTTCATCTGCCGCGCCATGGCCACGATGGTTTCGCAAAGCGCCCGCATATCGTGCGACTGATGAATGCCGCGGATGAAGCATTTGTCGATCTTCATGGTGTCAATCGGCAGTTTTTTAAGAGCGTTGAACCCTGTGTAGCGCGTGCCGAAGTCATCGATACTGACCCGCAAACCGATGGCCTTCAATTGGCGCACGCGCGTAACGAAAAGCTCCTCGTCCTCGAACAGAAGAGACTCCGTGACTTCCATTTCAAGTTCCGTGGGTGCAATGGAGTACTCGGCGAGGACTCGGCGCACCAGGTAATTGAATCCCTCTGCCCTCATGTTCGCCGCGGATACGTTTACCGTGATGAGCGGCGGCGCGATGCCTTGGGCGCGCCAGCATTCAGCGTCAGCCAGTGCAGTTCTCAGACTGAGGTCAAAAATCCGATGGATCAAATCAGAGCGCTCGGCCACCGGTATGAATTCATTGGGGGCGACATTGCCCCACTCGGGATGGTTCCAGCGCATCAAGGCTTCAGCGCCTGCGATCTGCCCCGTTGCCAGGTCGATCAGTGGCTGATAGTGGACGCTGAACCGGCCCTGGTCGAGTCCCTTGCGCATCTCCGTTTCCAGTCGATGATCGTGAATGACCAGGCTGTTCATGCCGGCATTGAATGAAACGACAGTCTCGCTTCTGACTTGTGCGGCGCGGCTGGCTGCTAGGCTGGCGAAGCGGACCAGATCTTCGGTCGTTGAAGCGTCCGTGGGAAAAAACGCCACACCCGCGGCGGTCTCCGGCTTCATTTCAGAGCCACCGAAGTTCATCGGCGTAATCGCATCCACGATGGCTTGGATGCGCCTCCGAGTATGCGCATTGAATTTCGACCCGTGCATGGAGATGAGGAAACAGCGGCCGCTGAAGCGGCCAAGTACTGCATCGGGCCCCACTACGTTGCGCAAAGCAGCTGCAATGTGACGCACCAGCGCATCGGTTCCCGCGCTTCCCCAAAGTGAAAACTCTTTGCGCAGGTTCAGAATGTCGATCCAGAGCAGCACGACTTCCTGGCTTTCCTGCCTCTCCTTCAATAGCCATCCCAGCGACTCCTGGAAGGCTTGATAATTCAGAAGGCCTGTCTGAATGTCGTGGCGTTGCGCATACGCAAGCATCTGCCTGCGCAAATCTTCATCCAGGGAATTGTTGTTCTGATCCGGAAGACCCGATTCTGCTTTGGGGTTTGATCCAATCCAATCTGAGCGCGAGCCACCGCGACGCCTCGACTTGCTGAGCTCGTCGGACCTCGGGATCGGGTCAAAATTCGGGAGAGCCATGGGTAACCACTTCAATTAAACCAATGCCCAGTAAGTGCCACAACAACCATCAAAGGGAAGCCCGCACAGCCCTTCCAATCTTTGGATAGCGATTCCCATTCTTTCCGATGTGTAAGCAAAGCGCAAGAAACCAATTAGTCATAACCTACAACCTGCGTGTTATATAGAAGCGCGAGATTTATCGATTTATTAATCGACGAGGGGGGCCGGCCGAGATGCGCGGTCACCGTTAGGCCTGATGGGCAATGATCGTTGCACCGGAGGTTACTTAGGCGAATACCCGGCGAATTTGTTTCTTAATTATGTGGAACGACGATCTTCGGAGAGAGACTAAGTTGCAACAACTTTCGACGCCCGAGAAGCTTATTTCTTGATCTTTTGCGCAGCCGTGTCGACGTTCCAAAAGTCGTCCGGCAGTTGCCGGTTGTATTCCACTTTCGTGACGTAGTATTGCCGCACAATCTCGTCGTTCTTGAGCCGCGTAATGCTGAACGGCGTGGGAAACCCCTCAATGGTGTGATAGTCGTCGTACTCCTCGGCGTCGGTGTTCTTATCTTTGTATAAAGGGTCGCGCCATTGAAACGTCCGGCGCAGAGGCAAGTGGGACTGTTCGTCCATCTGAATCGTGATCGACTCGTTTTGCGCGGAGATCAGCGTCACCTGCTCGGCCATGTGGCGTTCAGCCATCGTCTGCCCCTCATAGACGAGGATGGTGTTCGGATCCTTGAGCCAGACTTTAACCGCCGTTTCAATCGAGTGGTCGCGCCGCCGGAGATAGTCTTCCAGAAGGTCCTTTTGCATCGCTTTCTTACCGCGATACGTGACTTCCCAACCGTCTCGCCCAATATAAAACTCAACCACATCGCGATGCTTCGTTACTTCGACGCGGTCCTTGTCGGGCCAGGAATGAAATTGCCATAGGTCTGTTGTGCCCAGGTCGGGCTGGCTGTGAAAGAAGGCAGCCACGTGTCCCTGCTGCATTTCGTTCTTCATATCGAGCCACGCCTGCCCACCCATCGCCTGTACCATGGCGTTCAGCGCTGTGCGCGCCTTTTGCGCGTTCTTTGCGGCATCGTCGTCGACGGTCTGCGTGCGCGTGATCTGCGGCGCAGCCAGAATCAGCGCGGCCAGTGCGACAACCCCGATCTTGTAACTCAATCCAACTTTGTATCTCAAACTAATCCCGCTCCCATTCATTCACATTCCTATCCAACCAAAACCGCGCCGCCATTCACATTCAATATCTCGCCGCTGATGAATCCCGCCAGCGGTGTACACAGGAACAGCACCGGTCCGGCAATTTCCCGCGCGCTCGCTGCTCGGCCCACCGGAATTCCAGAAGCGATCTTCGAGCCCAGCTCTGGGTCATCCAAGGTTGATGCCGACATCTCTGTCGCCACCCAGCCAGGTGCCACACAATTCACGCGAATGCCTCGGGGCGCGAGTTCGCTCGACAGGCTCTTTGTAAGACTAATCAACGCGCCTTTGGTCACGGCGTAGTCGGCGTGGTTGGCCTCGCCCCGCTGGCCGGCGGTCGAGCTGATCAACACGATATGTCCCTTGGAGTTTTCAGTTCCGTCGGCTTCCAGCGGCGATGGTCCCTGCAATTCCATCTGGGTGACGGCCGCCTGCACCAGCCCGAAGACAGAATCCAGATTCACAGACAGCGTGCGACGCCACTGGTCTTCCGTCATCAGTTCAATCGGCACATCTTCGGAGGGCCACACGCCGTGGTTGGCCACAAGAACGTCGAGGCGGCCAAATGCCTTGACCGCCGCATTCACTAGGCCCCAGCCTTCTTTCGGCGTGCTCAGTTCCTGTTCGATGCCGACGCAACGGGTGGGCCCGCCGCACTCGGTCATCAGCGCGTGCGCCTGCTCCTTCGCCTGTCTGTAACTGAAGACCACCCGCGCACCGGCCGCCACAAACAGCCGGACAGTCTCAGCGCCTATGCCTCGCGACCCACCCGTGATGAGCGCGACCTTGCCATCAATCGTCAGCGACACACCTGCCATAGGGCCAAGCTATAGCGTTTTTCCAGTGGAAGTAAAGTGGGGCAAGCGTGTGAAGAATCGTCTTGGGGTATCTTTGAGGCTCAACCCTTCAACTCTGGATGTTCTGAGAGGCTCAGAATATTCCCATCTGGATCTTTGAACCATGCGACCTTCGCTCCGGTAGGCGAAGTCCAAATGCCCAATTCATTTTGATGCATGCCCGCATAGCGCTCGAATTGGACTCCTGCCTGCGCCAACTCCTTAACGGTCGCGTTGATTTCCGGAACTTGCCAGCCCAAAACTGTGCCATGCGCTGGCGCAATCTCTTTGGCCATACCAAGTCGCAGCATGATGCCATTGGCCTCAAAGACCAAGGCGAATGGCGGTTCTTCCATCACCAGCCGTAGCCCAAGCGTGTCGCGATAGAAATTTTTTGCGCGGGGTACGTCAACGATGGAGATGAATCCGATGATGTTGTGCTTACCGAGTCCGATTGATTGCGCCATGCCACTATAGTGAGCCTATTTATGGGCTGTCGCAATCTATATTTTCTGCCATAATATACGTCTATTGCGACACGATACGCTTTTGACAGAATACGACCCGAAGCGCGGCATTTCCGTTGCGACGCTCGCCTATGAATACCCTTCCAGGTTTGAGGTGTCAGAACACGCACACGGATCGGACCAACTGATCTACGCAATCAGCGGCCTCATGGAAGTTTCTTCCGAGCAGAGTGTGTGGTTGATCCCGCCGCATTTTGCGGTGTGGATTCCGGCCAGAACCCACCATCGGATTCACATGCCCGGCCCGGTTTCGATGCGCACGCTTTATCTGCGAACAGGTTTGAAGGCGAGATTGGATCCACGTTGCGCGGTGCTGCACGTAACTCCGCTGCTACGAGAACTTATCGTTGAAACCGTACGTATGGGTCATCTTCGTGTCCGGAATCGCTACGAGTGTGCTCTTCGCGACCTACTCATTTCCCAGCTTCAGAAAGCCTCCCCGATGCCCACTTTTGTGACGCTGCCTCGAGAGAAGAGAGCACTTGCTGTTGCCCAGGCAATTCTGCAGAACCCTGCTGAGCCGAAACCGATGGCAGCTTTATGTGCCGAGGCAGGTGCTAGTGTCCGAACGATCGAGCGAGTGTTTCGCAGGGAGCTTGGCAGCAGCTTTGAATTGTGGCGCCGCCAGGTCAGGTTAACCAAAGCCGTAGAGCTATTGGTCTCGGGATATTCGATCAAAGAAGTAGCCCACAAGGTTGGTTATTGCCAGTCGAGCGCCTTTGTCGAAATGTTCCGAAGAACATTGGGAACAACACCCAAGGCATGGATCTCAGCTTTAGAAAGCTCTGGCCGATGATCCATGAAGACCATGTAACCTTTCAGATCGCCTTGAGCATCCGCGCGGGAAGAAAGATAATCGCGCTCACCAGCTCAAGCACGCCGCCCACAGCGATGCCGACCACGCGAAATGGCAGCAGCACCAGCCAAACAAACGGATAGAGCACCAACGCGATCAGCGCCAGCGGCCAGCACAACACCAGAAGAATGCAGAAGAGAAGAAACTTCACCATAACCTAAGCGCCTCGCACGCAGAACAGCAACAACGCTACTGCAAATAGGTACGTGGAGGCAACGGCTCTGGTTCCGCAAACCCGCTGAATCGAACGTCGGCCTGCCCGAACCGGGACCTACTTTTCCGGGATCGCCCGGCAGGCGCTGCTTACAGGCTTCTCTGGCTTTGCCGCCGGCGTTCTTGGCTTGCGCGTTGATGGGCGACCACCCGGATTGGCGTAGGCACCGGGGTGCGGTTTGTCCGTGGCCGGGCGAACAGGATGCGCTGTCATGGCTGCGGGCTGCTCAGCCGAGGCACCCGGGGACTGCTTGGCCGCGGCCGCAGCAGGGCTCTTGTCTGCGGCAGAATCTGAAGCCGACCCAGCTTTTTCGGCGGGGGAAGAATTTGTGGCGGCTTTGAAGGAGGTCGCGGATGGAAGCGTGGCGGCCTTCGGCTCTGGGTGCTTTGGAGATGAACTCACAGGGGCTGCGGCCGTTGGCGTCGCTGCTTTGGCGGCTGACAATGGATTTGCAGTTGGGACTGTGGATGAAACCGGGGTGACCTTAGGCAAGGGCTGCTTGGACGACGCATTCGCTGGACCCTGGGCCGAGGCAGGAGACGATATGGGAACCGAAGCGGGAGTCGAGGCTGGAAGCGATGCTTCTTTGCGGCTTGATGATGGTATCGAAAATGGAGCTTTGACTGCCTTCCGCGCGAACCGTCTTGGAGAACCTGCCTCCGGATCTGAGTCCGAAGCGGGAATCGCCGGCTTGCGGTCCGCGGACGGAAATGGAGATGCATCTTTGCTCGGCCTTCGCGCGCGCCCTGTTGAAGAGACCTTCGCTGAGCTGAGACTCGAAGCTGAACCTGCCGTCCCTTTCCCGGTTCGGCGTTCAACCGCGGATGAACCTGGGAACGGAACGTCGATGGCCCTGGACGCGCGATGTCCCGACGACGCGACCACCGGAATCGGCGCCAACAACTGCGTTGGAGAAGTCGACGGGGTGGTGAAGTAGAACTTGTCCATTCCTGCGAAAGGTGGCTGGGCCAAGTCTGGGTGATAGGCGGAGCTCGGTGCAGCGGAACCTGAAAGTACGGAACGAAAGACTGCGGAGCTCGGAACGGCAGAGTCAGGGGAAGCGGAATCCGACCTGCCTGAAGCCGCTTTCAAATCCGGATTCGAATCTGGCTTCGTAGGTGACCCAGGCCTCGGCGGATTAGTTGGCGCGCTGGCCTCAACGGAATGCGCGGCCAGAGCTTGATTGCCGATCGGAAACGTTGGAGCCGCTAAATCCGCTGGTGTGCCAACAGGTGACGCACCACCGCCGCCGTGAATGACAGGGGGCGCGCCATTCTCACCGTTCACAAACACCGTGAACACCCCGGGAGCATCCTCCACCGCAAACGTACCGCAGCGATTGGGCGCGCTGAGCCCGTCGCGACGCATTCGGTCCACGCTGAACATGCCCGCCTTGGGATGTGCCTGGCAGAGTTTGTGGTCCGCGACACGGATCTGGAGAAATGGAAGATTGGCCAGCCCGTTCGGCAATCGCACTTCTCCCCTTTTGTCGGTCAGCAGCTCCTCCTGCCAGAGCCCCAGTCCGATGTCGCGCGCGTCATAGCCCCCGGCCAGAGTCAGGTGCGCGTGCGTGATGGGTACGCCGTACTTGCCGTTCAGAACACGCACAGTGATCGTGTCATTATGCACGACAGGGAAAATCTCATCCGCCTGGCCCAGAGATGACCAAGGAAGGGCCACAACCATGCCAATCGACATAGCCAAAAATCGGATTGGTCGGATTAGTTGGACCATAGGACGCGCCTAGGAAAGATATCGGCGTATCCGCTGACTTCCCGAGCGATCCGGTCACTTCTTCTTGCTGGTCTTTTTGCGGGTCTTGTTCTCAGCCTTGCCTTCAGCCCGAGCAGCCAGCACTTTCTTTCGCTCCCCAATCAGCTTCGCCCGTTCCTTCTCCGGCAGGGCGAGCAGGGTCTTTGCCCGCTTGGGCAGCTTTTCAAAAATCAAGGAGTGCGCCCGCTGCAGCTCGTCCTCGTACTCACGCAGCCGCAGCACATCCCAGCGCTCGACGGTCACCCATCCTGCCTTTGCCAGGTAGGGCGACGCGATGATGCCCTCCGTCTCCAGAAGCTCATGAAATCGATCATGTCCGACATGAAACCAGAGGACGCCCGTTCCCGTGCCGTCGAGATCGGTCATGGCAAACATCTTCCCGCCGATGTCGCGATCCCCGACCCAGTAAACGAGATGATGGCCCCAGTTCACCGTTTCGGTCACATGCGGAAGGGCCATGCAAAGGGCCCGAATACGCTCGTTATCCATGGCAGAGAGTGTAAGGCCAGGAAAGGCCGGAAGAAATCCGAACTTTGTACTTGACGCCATACACTGTTTATCATACAGTGTACTTAATACAGTGTACGAGGCACAGCATGACGCTCGCAGAGAACCTCTTTGAAAACCTTCGCTTAGAGCTCCGTCGCGGCTGCCTGACCCTCGCGGTGCTGGTCGAGTTGCGGCAAGAGCACTACGGATACACCCTGCGCAAGGATCTCGCAGAGTGTGGCCTGGCCATCGACGAAAGCACGCTGTACCCCCTTCTCCGCCGCCTCGAATCGCAGGGTTTGCTGGTAAGCGAATGGCGCGAAGAAGAAAAACGCAATAAGCGGTTCTATCACCTCTCGAGCGATGGTGAGCAGATGCTCGGCCAGCTGCTTGAGGAGTGGAATTCCATCAACGCCTCAATCAACACAATCATCAATCGCACTCTGTAAGGAAAACGCCATGGAACTTCTCGATCGTTATCTCCAAGCCGTAAAAAAGCACCTTCCTTCGCGGCGGCAGGACGACATCATCGCCGAACTCCGCGCCAATATGGAGTCGCAGCTCGAGGACAAAGAAGCTGAACTCGGCCGTCCGCTCACCACCGGTGAGACTGAAGACTGGCTCAGGCAAATGGGCGCCCCCATGATGGTGGCCGCGCGCTACCAGCCGCAGCAGTACCTGATCGGCCCGGGGCTCTACCCGATTTATCTGTATGTGCTGCGCGTGACGATGCTGCTGGCCATCATGGCTTATGCGATTGTGAGCGCGATCGTGATCGTCGTAACTGCGCCTGGCGAGGCCTCTGTCGTCGCGGCCGTAGCGCGCACACCCGGTATTCTGATCACGGTGGCGGGGTGGGTGACGTTGGCCTTCGCTGCGATCGAGTTCTTCAGCGCTCGATTCCCAGAGAAGTTTCCTCCGCTCACCGAACTCTCCGGCCCATGGTCGCCGAGTTCACTGCCTCCCCTTGAGAACGACGGCGACACCTTCGGGAAACCGCGGAGCTACGCACATGCAGTGGCAGAGGTTGTCTTTGGATTCATCCTGCTGGTCTGGCTGTTGCTGGTTCCGCATCATCCATTCCTGCTGCTCGGGCCCGGCGCCGCCTACCTAACTGCAAGCCCGTTTGAGCTCGCACCCGTCTGGTGGACATTCTTCTGGTGGTGTGTCGCACTCAATGCTCTGCAACTCGTCTGGCGCTGCATCAATCTTTTGCGCGGCGCCTGGCAGCACCGTTCAAGGACGGAGGACCTGGCGATCAAGGCGATTGGCTTGATTCCCGTCGGGGTTGTTCTTCTGGTGAAGGACAGCGGGTACGTTCTACTCAAGAATCCTGCCATCGATGGAGCGCGCTACGGCGCAACACTGGAGTCGATCAACAAGAGCATCCATCTAGGATTTGTGGTTGTGTGCGTCGTTGTGCTTCTGCAATTGGCATGGGAGATAGGCCGGCCAATGTATCGCGGGTACCTGGAGCGGGCGGCGACCCGTTGAACCGGATCGCCGCTGGAAACGCCCGATCACAGAGCTGCTCGACCGATCGCCGCTCTCCGCGTGTCCCATTAGAAGCGAGCTTCAAACGCGCGGAGACGATTCTCCTGCTCCCACTGGGCTGTTGCTTTCTGGCTCGCGTCGAGAATCGCTTTGCACGGCGCAGATGGATGGTCGGCGCCGAGGATCTGCCCGCGGCACGCCTCCACAGGCAGCGTGAAGACATCGGACGTAGCCCACAGGCTGGAGCCGGGAAGGAAGTTATGCTCCATGCCAGTGCGCGCTAATTGCTTCAGGTCTTGGTAACTGAGGTGATAGTCCAACGCCGCGCGAACATATTCGTGCGTCAGCTCGATGCGGCTCACACCCTCATCGTCAGTTGATAGCGCGACGGGTACATGGGCGGCGCGATAGAGCGGGAACGGGTGTTCCACACCTTTGATCCCAAGGATTCCTTCATTTGAACTCAAGTTGATCTCGACCATCACGTGTTTCTGTGCCATCTCTTTGAGCAATGCCGGAGCGCTGTCTTCGTACATTACATCGACCCCGTGACCGATGCGCTCCGCGTGACCATCCTCGACCGCCTGCCGGATATGGAATCGCAGACCTTCTGGAGGAACGAGCCCCGGAGCCAGTTCACCCGCATGCAGGGAAATATGCACCTTCGGGTAGACAGAGTGCAGATAGTCCAGCATCTTCATCTGCAATGAGTAATCGCGCATCGAAACGAAGCCGTCTTCCGGCATCACAAAGTTGATCCCGACCCAGGTGTCGTCGTGTGCATCCATCGCGGCCTGCACGGTCTCAAAACCAAGCAGCGTCTGCGCGAAGACTTGCTGCACCGAGTATCCGCGGAGCACCTGATAGATGTAGCGAATCGTTACGTTGCATGCGGGCTTCGCCTGCGGCGTTCCGCACTGCTCCATCTGTTTGCGAGCAATCTCGACATCGCGCACATCCGCCCGATCCGCGGCGATTTCATCCTGGACGCCGCGGGAAAGCAGCAAGTTCCGGTACATTGCGAAGTCGGTGAAGTTTGGGTTTTCCTGCGCGATCTTCGCGGCATGGCCAAAGGACGGCGTCTCCATCAGTTCCAGATATTGCTGGTTCTGGCTCGCGGCGCGGCTTGCGATCTCATCCACCCACTCGCCAAGATGCTTGTTGCTGAGGCCATGAAATCTATCGAAGGTCGAGAAGAATTGATCGTGTCCGCTGAATCCGGGGACAGGAACATAGCTGCGCATCGAGAAAGAATCGACCAGCCTGTCATAAAGACCCTGCTGGGCCGCCGTCAGCACGCCAGATAGTTCCGCAGCCTGCACAAGAGGAGCGGCGCAAGGCGGCTTTTCGAAGCTCAACGCCTTGGGGTCGATGCAGAGCCCATCGATGGCGGCGTCCCTGATAAAGGTCTCGGCGTAAACCGCGCCGCTGAGGTGAACGTGAAGATCTGCGCCCTTGGGAAACTGATCAAGAAAGGCATGAAGAGCCAGTGGTCCGGCTTTGACGGCGGCCTCGTACGCGCGGGCTACGCGGGTCTCGTTGGGCGATTGTGCGCCGGCAGCTACGACGAACAGGGAGAATAAAACAAGACAATCAAGCGGACGGGACAGGTGTCTCATAAGTCTTTCCATAGTAGTGCAACTCTCTAAGTGTTGAAGAGGCCGAGCGCCGAGCGTTTGGCGGGTCCGAAAGGAGTTGATATACTGGCAAAGTTGTTGCAACCCACTGTTCGTGGACTTGGCCCTCCTACTCGGCGGTCGCCGGGTTTCCACCCAGGAAAGTGCAACGAGTTTGCACTGAGGCCAGATAGCTCAGTGGTAGAGCGCGGCCCTGAAAAGGCCGGCGTCGGCGGTTCAATCCCGTCTCTGGCCACCACTATTACCAATTTGAGTTCATCGGCCGCGCGAGTGTCTTTGCGCGAAGCGCAGAATTTTTGACCGCGGCCATGGAAAGTCCCGCGGTCGGCGGTTCAATCCCGTCTCTGGCCACCACCATTACCAAATCTGAGTTCATCGGCCGCGCGAGTGTCTTTGCGCGCAGCGCAGGATTTTTTGACCGCGGCCATGGAAAGCCCCGCGGTCGGCGGTTCAATCCCGTCTCTGGCCACCATTCAAAATCTAATGAAGCCCGGCAATGTAAGTAAGTTTCGCATCTCAGCGCCACTCGGCCAGAGCGATACCGAAGGGTGCGTTTGCACGTCGAACGAAGGTTGGATACTATTTCGAGCGATCGAAGAGGACGCCGATGAATCGCCGTGAATTCTCCGCTCTGCTACCCCTGTTCGCCACCGCTTCGGCGTTTGATCCCGCTGAAGCGCAAAATGCACCTGCTGCCGCGAGCCTCTCTAAGCTCGAGTCTGGACAGTTTCTGGAAGGCGCACCGCACGGCCCCTCTGCTACCGGGCGCACGCAGAGCCGCCTCCTGTTGGGCATGTTGCCCGACCATATTCGGCTGGAAGCGCATGTCACAACGCTTGCACCGGGCGCGCCGCCGGAACCCATCGAACATCACAAGCACACGGAGATGTGGTTGGTACGTGAAGGTGAAATTTCACTCATGACCGCAGGCGTCACCCGCACGATCAAAGCCGGTGATATGGGTCTGTGCATCGCCGGCGACGAGCATTCGGTGTCTAACGCCAGTAAGACGGAACCTGCGTCCTACTTTGTCGTCACGGTCGGGCCGCCGGAATAGGGCCGGCCGCGAATCTTTCTTTTGTCAAACTGCTTATGGAGTTTTCTGAACTGGGGCTGCACCTAAAATAAATTGCCGGCAACCTGTTCCGCAGCGGTATAGATTCGTGACTTCAAGGCATCGCGTGTGAGGATGGGATCCTCTTTCATTGTGCTGGTCAGGTCGATGGTGAATACCTGATCGCGCACGCGGCCAACAGCGCGCTCGCCAAGCTCGCCGCGGCGAAGATCTGCGGCACAATAAACTGCTTCGTTCCCGATGGCGTTGAGTGGTGCGGCTCCTGCTCCGCAAGCCTGGGCCACTGAGGCCATGCGAGCATGGGGTTCCGCAGCCAATTCAACCGTGATGGTCAGCGTTCGGACCATGCCCTCACCCTTTTGCGCAAACACACAGACGGCGGGCTGAGTGCCAGTCGCCGCCGTAAAGGAGCCGACCGCATCGGCTCCGATAAGACCCGATGCTGTAGCTTCCGTCAGCCACGGACAGTTATTTGCCGCATGAGCTGCACTCGGCAAGCCAAGGACACCAAACCACAAAGCAACTCCGGCGAGAACCCGCATCGACTGCAACGAGCGCAGTAAATTATTTGCCATTCTGGAGGGCTCCAGCGTCCGTTGCCAGATCGGAGTGAACGTGCCACGGGATGCTTTCGGTGGAGATTTCAGGGTGCACACGTAAGAAGCTGAGTGAGTACGTGGGCGCGCCGGGATCGACCTTTTTGTCGACAAACATCGCCTGCTGTTCGGCGGCTTTCTCCGGTTGGCCCATGCGACGGTAGAGAATCGATAAGTTGTAATGCGCGGCTAAATCGTCCGGGTCTATTTTTTGCAGCGCTTCGAATTGCTCAAGCGCGGCATGCTCGTCCTTCTGCTGGTAGTAAGTGATACCGAGTTCGCGGCGTGCATCGCGCGATTGGGGGAACATCTCGACAACCTTGCGGAAGTCGGCGATCTCTTGCTGCGTGTTGCCCGCGCGGCGCTGGAGCAGGCCGTCGTAATACAGGGCGCGAGCGCTGTTCGGATCGAGGGCAAGAGCCTTCCGAATCGCAGTGCGCGCCGATTCGTACTTTTCCCACACAATCTCAGTAAGACCAACGTTCGTATACCCGTCCACATAGTCATGCCGCAGCTTGACAACTTCAGTAAACGCGGCGACGGACTCCGCATACTGGAACTGATCGAGCAGCGCAATACCCAGATTATTCCAACGCATCCAGTCCGCGTTGTCGGCCGGATCGGGCGCTTCTGGCTTATTCTCACCGATGTTCAAAACCCGCGTGCGCGAAGCGATTTCAACGACTGGATAAGCTGGATGATCGGGACCAAAGATGTTATTGAGATAACTCTGGCGCAGATGGCGATAATTCACCTTTGCTGTAACAGAAACGGCGCCGGCTATGTCGGCGGGAAGGCGGAACTGATAGCGCACTAATACAGATCGACCAGCCTGCACACTGTTGTCGTAGGCCACGGAGTGGATCGTCCAAACCTTGTGGTTATCGACAAACTCTCCCTGATCGGTTACGGGGCGGTTCGTAAAGCTATGGGCACGTGGATCGATCATGCCATCGGGCTTGAGGAATCCACTATGGTAGATTTCCTTCCCGTTCGTATCTTTCACCGTGAATTCGACCCATGCTTCGTAGAGGTCGCGGACCTCGGGGATGAGCGAGTGACCGATGTTCTTGTTCTGGATAACCACGTAGGCCGAAACCACATCGTTCGGAGCCAGAGTGTAGGAAGCTCTGCCGAGCGGGGCGATCAACTTATCCTCCCCAGCCTTCTGGAGACCAAAAATGTCGACGTTGAGATAGTCTCCGGCGCGCAGAAACTCGATGGTCTTCTTTAACTGCTCGTCGAAACCGTAGTAAAACGGCACCGCTGTGTTTCCGGCCAACCAGCGATGTGAGGCGAAGGTACCATTCTTTGCGCCGTATTCGGGAAGCGTGATCGGATTGCGCTTCATGTGGCAACCCTGGCAAGGCTTAAAGTCGGCCGTATAGAAAGTAAGTGGGTTGCGCTGCGAAAACTTGGACTGCTGCCATTCGTCATAAGCCGTGAATGCACGAATGAACTTATAGTCGTTGAGCGGGGATGGCAAGTTGGCCTTGTGACATGCGGCGCAGAACTCCGGCGTATGCAGAAAGTCGTGCATCACGGCCTTGGAGTGCCTCTCAGGATGGCGAAGGATTTCAGCGAAGGAAACCTGTCCGGGGATGCGGTTCCCGTTTTCATCGACGATGACGGAGGGCACACCCATTTGAACACTGGCATTGCCGTTGGTGGAGTCGAGGCTGACCACAGAGTGGCAGGTCGTGCAAGTCAGCCCGTCCGAGTCGAACTTGGCACGATCGACTTTCGAATCTTCCGTGAGAGCGGCGCCTAAAACGCCAATTGGGTTATGACAACTGTCGCAGTGGCGTGCAAAGGCGATGCCGCGCGTTTGATCGCGAATGAGTATGTTGACGCTGGTGCGATAAAACGGTGTGCGAAACGCATTGGAATGCAATGCCTGCCGCCATTGACTGTAAGCTTCCTGGTGGCACGTACCACAGTACTCGGCCGACGGATACGCGCCCGGTTGAAGGAACCCTTGTCCCTGGACAGTGATATTGCCTGGGGTGAAGGGATTCTTTGGGCCATAGTGGAAGTTATAAGCTGGGGCTACCATGGAGTTATATGCTTTCCGGTCGGCCTCCGTGCGCTCTTCTGCGCGAGCCTTTAACTTAGCGAGGGCATCGCGCTGCGCTGGGGTATCTTCGGCAGGTGCGGCTCCCTTGGGTGGCGGCGCATAAGCAGGTGGCGGAGTGAGATCGGCGCCGTTTTGCTGCTGTTGCGCCGGCACGGGCACAGTCAAACATCCCGCACAAGCGATAACCGAAAACATCTGGATTGCAATCTTTCTCATACAAACTCCCGCCGGTACCTTCTCATTTCGCTGCCGGCGATTCTTGCATTCCCTTGCCCGCAATCAATTTGCTCTTCCTGTTTGCAGAGCGCTCCGCAGCAATGGCGTCATAGACGCTCGGCACCAGCCCCTTACCCTCTTCGATAGCGAAGTAGCGGTCAACCCCCGGCAACGTGTATGTCTCTTTGGCTCCATCGGACCAGCGAATCTCCACCTTCTCCACCGATGTTGCTTGTCCGAGGCCGAAGTGCAGGCGAAAATCGTTCGACGACTCGAAACTTCCTCCGCTCATTACATCGCCCCTCTGCCGCAGCCCTCCAGCAGTCAAATACACCGTGGAGCCAATCGCGTCCCGAGGACTTTTCGGACCGCCGATCAGCATGAGTCCCACCCAATGGTTGTGATCGTCGTTCACATTGCGCAACAGCACGGGAGTATGGTCCAGGCAATTGATTACAACATCGATTTTTCCGTCATTGAACAAGTCGCCAAAAGCCGCGCCGCGCGCGGGAATCACATCGGCCAACCCGGTCCCCTCGACTGGCGGAATAACTTCGAATTTCTTGCCGTGATCGAGATTGTGGAAGAGCACCGGACGCTCGGCGAACGACGTCCCCCAGTTATGCTGATCGACTTGCGGGTACACATGGCCGGAGACGAACATCAAGTCTTTCCACCCGTCGTTGTCGTAGTCGAAAAACTGAGTACCCCAACTCAAGAATGGGTAGGTGGCCTCGGCGATGCCCATCTGCGGCGTAATGTCGACGAAGTTGCCCTCGCCGTCGTTTCGATAGAGCGTCTTATAGTCATCGGAAAAGGTCGTGGTGTAAAGATCAAGTCGACCATTGTTGGCATAATCGCCCACGGCAAGTCCCATGGAGGCTGTTTCACGCGCATCCTGGTTGAGTGCGAATCCGGAGTAGAAGCTGGCGTCCTGAAAAGTACCGTCGCCCTTGTTCAAGTAGAGATAGTTTGGCGAAGAGTCATCGGCGACCAGTAAGTCAACCTTTCCGTCGTTGTCAATGTCGACAAATGTCGAGGAAAAACCATAGTAGCGCCGCTTGTCGCTCACTCCCGCCTTCTCGCTCACATCGGTGAACGTGCCATCGCCGTTGTTATGGAAAAGATGATCGGGCTCCCCTTGTAGGCCGCGCGGCCCGCACAATGTTTGCGCTCCACGGAAAGAACAGTTGGCGTACCCGACAGCTTTCGATCCGGCATAAGGAAGGTTGTTCATATCCCAATGAACATAACCCGGGACGAACAGATCGAGGCGGCCATCGCCGTCGTAATCGCCAAAGCTCGGCCCCGTGGACCAGTTACCGAGAGTTACGCCAGCCTTCTCGGCCACGTCCGTGAATGTGCCGTCATGATTGTTGTGATAAAGACGGTTCTTTCCATAATTGGCCACATAGAGATCGGGCCAGCCGTCGTTGTCGTAGTCACCCACAGCCACGCCAAAGCCCCAGCGGTCATTGGTCACACCGGCCTTCGCAGCTACCTCGGTAAATGTTCCGTCGTGGTTGTTATGAAAGAGTGCTGCATGGGGTGGTTCTTCCTTGCCATCGAGAGCGTCCCGCGTCGAGCCGTTCACGATGTAAATGTCGAGCCAGCCGTCATGATCGTAATCCAGTAGCGCCACGCCTGAGCCGATTGTCTCCAGGATGTAGGGCTTCTGCGGAGTGCCCATTTTGTGGGTCCACGCGGTTAGTCCGGCTTTCTCTGAGATATCCTGAAAGACAACCGGACCCGTTTTGACGAATCCGCCCGCGGTGATGGGGCGCTTTTCAGAATCGAGAACCGGAGCAAAAACGCCACCCGTCGCTGAACCGCCTTGTTGTTGCGCCGGTTCGCTTGCCGAATTTCCGCCATAGAGAGGCGGTTGGGCTGGCTGCTGACTGTGCGCCAGTACAGGCAAAGCGCAGGTTGCAACCGAAACTCCGATGATGCCGGATAGTGAGCGCCGTTGCGCCCAGGTCCACCAGGAACAATTCAAGACATGACCTCGAGGGTGGGGTTTCCCTTAGTCCAGCATTCTCCTCGGAACAGTGCACGACTGTCCACGACTTTTTGATTGAGCCGGCACTCATTCCTCAGGTGTACCTGGGTCAATATCAATATGAATGATGGGATAGTTGCGGTTAGGTTAATACCAATTATTGGATCGACGACGGTACTTACGTCGTACCTGCCAGATGAATATACTGGCTAACCTTTCTGATTCTCCTAAGTCGTCCCAAAAGGGCCGCCTTCGAATTGGGACATAGGGCGATGTCGAATGCTTATCCAGCAGCATCCTTCTCTGCAAACACTTCCTGCGCGAGGCGAAAGGCGTGGTTCGCCGCCGGAACACCGCAATAGATGGCGCAATGTAACAAAGTCTCTTTGATTTCGTCCTGGGTCACGCCGTTGTTGAGCGCGGCACGCATGTGCATTTGCAATTCATCGGTGTGTTGCAGCGCAACCAATAGCGCGATGGTGATCAGGCTCCTGGTCGGCCTTGGCAGTCCGGGTCTCGACCAAATCTCCCCCCATGCGTAGCGCGTGATCAGGTCCTGAAAGTCGGCATTAAAAGCCGTGGTCGAAGCCACGGCCCTGTCCACGTGTTCATCCCCCAAAACAAGTCGTCGAATCTTCATCCCCGAGTTGAAACGGTCCTTCTCATCCATGATGGCTGCTCCGGTGATGTCAGAAAAGATGCGCCAACAAATTCTCGGATCTAGTGGAAAGGATCGGCGCCTCCAATAACCCGCTCGATGAATTCCTGGGTACTGCCGAGGTAGTTCTGTGCATCGAGCAAACGATCCACCCCGGAATCCGTAAGGTGCTTCCGAATCTCGGGCATTTCCAATAAAACTTCGCGCAAGCGCCTCTTCGACTGGATGGCTTTCTTTGCGGCGTGCTCCATCAAATCGTGAGCTTGCGCGCGACCCACGAATTCTGCAAGAGCTACGCTCACTGCTTCGGTCAAGACCAAGCCGTTGGTGGCCTCGAGATTTGCCTTCATGCGGTCTCGATCCACTTCGAGACCGTCGGCTATCTCGTTCGCACGGGAAATCGCCGCTGCGGCAAGGCGAAAAATCTCCGGCAATGTCTCCCACTCTGCTTGCCAGCCGCCGAGCCCCCGTTCATGCTCCTGAATCATCGCATGCAGCAGCGTCGAAACCAGTGCCGGAACGCGCGCAGCGACGGCAAGAATCGCCGCCGACGCGACCGGATTGCGCTTGTGGGGCATGGTGGACGAGACCCCGCGCCCTTCCGCGGCTGGTTCAGAAACTTCGCCGACTTCGGTCTGCATCAGCAATGAAACATCTCTTGCCATCTTGCCCAGCGTACCCACGAGCAGGCCAAGGCATGTGGCGATTTCAACGAGGTTGTCGCGTTGCGTATGCCAGGGAAGAAGAGGTTCTGCCAATTCGAGCTTCTGCGCCAAAACAGCAGACACGGCCGTCCCCTTGTCGACAAGCGCCGCAAGAGTACCGACCGCGCCACCAAACTGCAGTACGACCGCGCGAGTGCCTGCCGTTTCCAGTCGTTCCTGGTGGCGGCGAAGAGCGGCTAGCAATCCAGCAATTTTCAACCCCAACGTGACTGGCGGTCCATCCTGAAGCCAGGTCCGGCCAGAAAGAATTGTCCCAGCGTGCTCGCGAGCCAGATGCGCAAGGGATCCTTCGAGTTTTTGCAAATCCGATCGGATCAGTGCCAATCCATCGTGCATCTGCAGCACCAGCGCCGTGTCGAGTACGTCCTGGCTGGTCGCTCCCAGGTGAACATACCGTGCCGCCTCTTCGTCGTGAAGGCGGACAGCCCCGGTAAGCGCGCGAACAAACGGAATTGCAAGGTTACCCGCCAGCCGTTCCTCTTCAACGAGTGAAAACGGGTCGACAAACTTTGCACCGAGCAGCGGCTCCATGGCACTCGCAGCGCCGGAACTGGCAATGCCGTTGGCCTCGAGCGAGAACAGCAACGCCCACTCGAACCGCGTCATGTACTCCAATTGGCGCGACAAGGAAAAAACTTCATCCATTGCCGGCGTGGAGAACTGCGAACTCGATGTTTGCGCGTGCATGCTGTGGAGGCTCACCTTCTACCATGCGAAGAAGACGGTCTCATTCTCTCCTTGCAAAACAACATCCCACTGCAGAGTATCTGCTGAATCCGTTGCGCGTCGCGCGATTAGAGTAGGCCGGCGGTCGTCGGGCAACGACAGCAGGAGCGGGTCAGTTGTGTTCCCAGCCTCATCTGGAAAATACATGCGCGTGATCAAATGGCGCAGCAGACCGCGGGCAAACACCAGCACCACAAGATGTGGAGCCTGCTTTTGGATGCCGTCGAATGCCACAGCACCCGGCCGACAAGTGGTGAAACTGAAAGAGCCTTTGTCGTCGGTCGCAATGCGCGCGAATCCTGCAGCGTAGCCGGATGCGTTTGCGCTCCCCGTCGGGTAGTTGCCGAGTGGGTCCGCCTGCCATAGCTCGAGAACGGCGTCAGGCACTGGCTCCCCATCTCCGTCTATTACTTTGCCGTGCACTGTAACGGGCCTGGCTTCGACCGCAGCCGTCACCGAACAAAGATGGCCGAACCCGATGCTGAAAAATGGGCCCACCGTTTGCGAGCCGGTCGCTACCAGCTTCATTGCTTCACCGCCTCAAATGGGGTGTCGTCCGATCCACGCAGCACAATGTCAAAATTGAAAGCCAGCGCATAATTTGGCTCCGTTGCCGCGAGGTCGAAGTGTGAAACCAAACGGCTGCGCGCCTTCTCGTCGGCAATGCTGTTAAAGATCGGATCGAGCGGTTGCAGCGGATCGCCTGGAAAGTACATCTGCGTGACCAGCCGCGAGAGTATGCCCGCGCCGAAGAGTGAGAAATGAATATGAGCCGGGCGCCACGCATTGGCATGATTGCCCCACGGATACGCTCCGGGCTTGATGGTCTTGAATCGGTAGCAGCCCTCGTCGTCGGTCATCATTCGGCCGAAGCCGGTGAAATTCACGTCGAGCGGTGCATGATGCTGGTCTACTCGATGATGATAGCGACCGGCCGCATTGGCTTGCCACACTTCAACCAGCGCGCCGCGCACGGGCCTGCCGTCTTCATCAAGGACACGGCCGTGAACCAGGATGCGCTCGCCGATCGGTTCTTCTCGATGTTGCGCGGTCAGGTCGTTGTCTTGCGGATGAATAATTCCGGGACCAAACACTGGGCCAGTTCGTTCGGAGATTGTGTAGGGCAGCATCGCAAGCGGCTGGCGCGGAGACCGCGCGATGGAAGACACATAGGGCGGATGGTGAAAGTCCGGCTGTGTCCCTGGCGGCGGCAATTGCACAATTGAAGGCTGAGCCATTTCTCTGAACTCCTAAACGCGTTCCATCGCCAAGGCAATCCCCTGCCCCACGCCGATGCACATGGTTGCCAGCGCGCGCGATCCACCGAATTTCTCCAATTGGTGTGCTGCCGTCAGAGCCAGTCGCGCCCCGCTCATTCCGAGCGGATGACCAAGAGCAATCGCACCGCCCATGCTGTTCACGTGCTCCGCATCGTCTGCAAGCCCGAATTGGTGCAGACACGCGAGCGCCTGACTGGCAAAAGCTTCATTGAGCTCGATCCAGTCGAAGTCGCCGATTTTGAGTTTTAGTTTCTCGAGCAGCTTCTCCGTAGCCGGCACCGGACCAATTCCCATGACGCGCGGCGCAACGCCTGCGATGGCCATGCCCAGGATGCGCGCTCGTGGCTTCAGACGATGGCGTTTTACAGCATTTTCTGATGCGAGAATTATTGCCGCCGCGCCGTCGTTGATGCCCGAGGCATTGCCGGCGGTCACCGTTCCTCCGGGATAAAGGGGTTCCAACTTTGCCAGTGACTCCAACGTTACGTCGGGCCTCGGGTGCTCGTCTTTAGAAACCAAAACGGTCTCCTTACCCATATTCACTTCGACCGGCACAATTTCTTCTGCGAAGAATCCCTCCGCAGCAGCCTTCGTAGCGCGCATCTGACTTCGGTAAGCAAAGGCATCCTGTGCTTCTCGCTCTACCGAAAAATCTCTCGCGACGTTGTCTCCTGTCTCCGGCATGCTGTCCACACCAAAGCGCGTCTTCATGATGGGATTGATCATTCGCCAGCCAATCGTCGTGTCGTGGATCGCGGCCGCCCGTTGAAAAGCCGCTTCAGCCTTGGCCATCACGAAGGGCGCGCGGGACATGGACTCTACGCCGCCCGCAATAGCGAAGTCAATTGCACCGGCTGCAATGGCACGCGCAGCTGTGCCGACGGCATCGAGCCCCGAACCGCACAAACGATTTACGGTGACGCCTGGAACCGTCTCCGGCAATCCAGCCAACAACAGGGCCATGCGCGCTACGTTGCGGTTGTCTTCTCCCGCCTGGTTCGCACAACCTAGCACAACGTCATCGAGCTGCGCCCAGTCGGCGCCGGAATTGCGCTCGATGAGAGCACGGATTGGAAGTGCAGCCAGGTCATCGGCACGGACGCCGGACAATCCTTTTCCATACCGCCCGATTGGCGTGCGAACTGCGTCGCACAGGAAGACCGCAGTCATGCCGCACTCTCTGCGCCGCCGTGGGCAACCGCTGAGCGCATTTGCAGATCGCGCAGCACTTCGAGTTCCTGAAGCGTGGGTTCGGCCGTTTCTTCGCAGCGATCGGAAAAGCGGATTGCCCAACCCGTTTCTTTTCGAATCATCTCGTGCGAGACGCCGGGATGAACGCTGTGAACGGTCAGCTCATTCGATCCCGGTTCCGGTCGCAGAATGCAGAGATCCGTGATCACAGCCGTAGGGCCGTGTCCGCGAATGCCTGCGCGTTGGCGCGCATCGCCACCAGATAGGAAACCAGCCGAAGTGATGAAGTCAACTTTCTCGACGAAAGTGCGCTCCGTTTGCTTCACGACGATCAACACTTCTTTCGCGAGGGCGCATATCTCAGGCGCCCCACCAGCGCCCGGCAAGCGGACCTTCGGCTTGAGGTAATCCCCGACAACCGTCGTATTGATGTTGGCGAAGCGATCCAGTTGCGCCGCCCCCAGGAAGCCCACGTCGACCCGTCCGCCCTGCAGCCAATAACGAAAGATCTCCGGCGTCGACACAACTGTGTCCGCGGTTTCGGCCAGGTTCCCGTCACCAATGGACAGCGGCAGGACCGGCGGTTTCGCGCCGATCGGCCCCGATTCGTAAATCAGCACTACCTCCGGCGCGTGGGTGAGCCTCGCCAAGTTCGCTGCTGTCGAAGGCAGGCCAATGCCAACGAAACAAATCTGTCTGTCCTGCAGCATCCGCGCCGCGGCAACAGTCATCATTTCATCGCTTGTATAGGCCAAATTGCTCATGCCGTCTGCACCTGCTTGCCCGACTCGCCAAGAACGCGCAGGAATTCGGAAAAATCATCGGTGTCGAGCACGTGATCTTTCAACCACGTCTGAAAAACTCCGCGATCCCGGGAAATCGCGTCCCAGCGCCTGTAAAAGGCATTGTCGCGCTCATAGTATCCATGCGCATAGGAGGGCGTCGCGCCCTTCGGGACCAAACAAACCGCGTCGACAACCCAATTCGGAAGCACGCACGCATTCGGAGGAGCCTCCAGAGATTCGACGCATTCTTCTACGGTCACGATTGAACGCTTCGCAGCGAGGACAGCTTCTTTCTGCACGCCGAGAATTCCCCACAAAAGAACATTGCCCTTGTGGTCAGCCTTCTGTGCATGAATGATCGAAACATCGGGACGGACCGCGGGCGTCGCTGCCAATTCCTCTCCTGTGAATGGACACGTAATTGTGCGGATGTGGCTGCTGACGCGCGGCAAATCGGAGCCGGCATAGCCGCGCAGTACAGTGAATGGAAGATTCGCCGCTCCCGCCACGTAGGCGTTTGCCAGGTCGCTGTGGCTGCGCTCCTCGAGCTGCAAGGGTGCGGGCCAGCCATGTTCCACCGCGTCTCGAAACCTGTGAAGCGAGCCGATGCCGGGATTGCCGCCCCACGAAAACGTCAGCTTCGATGCGCACCCCGCGCCGATCATTTGGTCGTAGATCAGGTCGGGCGTCATGCGAATCAGTGAGAGATTGTGGCGGCCCTGGCGAATGACTTCGTGCCCCGCGGCGAACGGAATGAGATGCGTAAATCCCTCGAGAGCGACACAATCGCCGTCGTGCACGATGGAAGAGATTGCTTCGGAGAGAGACAGCCACTGTGCCATGAAGTTTTGCGGACCGCCGGACCTGATTCATCAGACCATACGGGCGGACTTCAAGCAAGGTGGGCGATATTCGCACATATCGAAGTTGCCATCTGCCGAGCCCGGAACAACAGACAAGGGGCCTCGGATTTGTTTTCGGGCCTCCCTCAGGCGAGCAGTTGGCCCAGGGCCCGCGCGTTCTCATGCAAAACCGGAAGGAAGCGGTGGATCATCTCGGCAGCCGAAACACGCGCCGCATGCACGCCGATGTTCATCGATGCAATCACACGGCCGTTGCGTGTCTTTACTGGCACGGCAATTGAGCGCAGGCCAAGTTCCAGTTCCTCGTCGGTCATGGCAAAACCTTCGGAGCGGACATTCATAACGATCTCGCGCAGCACTCTCTTATCCGTGATTGTTTTGGGGGTCAATGCTTTCGCATTCGTCCTTTTGAGCTGGACACTCAGCTGCTCATCCGTCATTGCGGCAAGCAGGATTCGCCCCATGGACGTGCAGTACGCGGGTAGGCGGCTTCCAACAGATAAGCCCACCGACATAATCCGCTTCGCCGCCGATCGGGCGATATAGACAATCTCGTCGCCTTCCAAAACGCACAACGAACTCGACTCGTGGAGCGATTCTGTGATCCGCTCCAGCACTGGCTGGGCAAGTGATGGCAACGAAGCCGAGGATAGGTAGGAGAATCCAAGCCGCAGCACTCGCGTGGTGAGGCGATAAGTCGGACCATGCGATTCGGCATAGCCAAGCACCTGCAGCGTCATGAAGGATCGCCGGACTGCGGCGCGGGAAAGGCCCGTATGACGCGCGACATCGGCAACGCTGCGGCCTCCGGGGCTCCCTTCAAATGCCTCAATGATCCGAAGCCCTCGAGCGAGGGACAAGACGAAATCCGGGTCCCCCTGGAATCGGTCAAAGCCCGCACTGGTTGGAACAATGACCTCCGTCTCTTTGTCGTCGTCGCGCGGGAAGAGCTGGTGCTCCCCGTCCGTTCGTCGCAGCCACCCGATCCCGCCTTGGTGCTCTTTTCGCATAGGCGAGCGATTATCGCACATCACTTATGCTGTCGTCTCGGATGAAATACCGGGAATGTCACTCTTCTGGAAAACGGCCGAACCTGCCTCCACTCAGCACCGATATCAGACCTCTCTCGATCGCGGCGCGCTCAGCCTTTCGGACGCCACAGTTTCGGGAGTGCTCCCGAAATTCCGCTCACGGGGTCAGAAGCTGGAAACACCAACGGCTCTTCCTCCGGAAGGCAAGAAATTAGAATCTCACCGGACAATCCGGCCATGCGTTAAGAATTGTTAAGCGACGCGCATGGCCCCTCGTTTGTGCGAGACTTAAAAGCCGTGGGAGCAGACGTGTCAGCAGTCGAGATCGAGATCGAAGAGCGGCAGAAACA
>Ga0181520_10002589_pt1 | contig 33263 bp, 19 predicted proteins | sample PEATcosm2014_Bin_29_FD_132451 | JGI IMG/M metagenome (GOLD analysis project Ga0181520, IMG submission 132451) | Peatland microbial communities from MTU Mesocosm Facility, Houghton, MI, USA - PEATcosm2014_Bin02_30_metaG | ecosystem: Environmental > Terrestrial > Soil > Wetlands > Peat | place...
GTCAGCGCCGCCACGGCGGGCCGTTCACTGGCAGCGATTTGCGCGGCGGGAAGTACGAACTGAATCGCTGCGTTGGTGGCCATGAACAGCGCGCCCACGATGAACAGGCCGCCGATCAGCGCGATGGGCAAGCTGCGCTCCGGGCGCTTCACCTCGCCCGCCACCATGGTCAGGTCGTTCCAGCCGTCGTAGGCCCAGAGCGTAGCGATCAGCGCGGCCATAAAGCCGCCAAGGCCCCCGGTCGCATGGGACAGCGATGTGGAGAAGTTGCTCCAGGAGCCTGTTGCCGATGCAAAGCAGAACCCTGCCACGATCAGGATGAGCAGCACTTTGAGGACGGTAAAGACGAGCTGGAAATCGCCGGCTTTCTTGATTCCCAGGTAGTTGAGTCCCGTGATCAGCCAGGTTACGGCGATGGCAAATACCTGCGACCAAAGCAGCGGAACCGGACCGCCGACGGCCTGCGCGCCGAGCGGATGGAAAGCAGGAAAAAACTCCAGCGTGCGCGCCAGGCCGATGGTGACGGCGGCGATGGAGGCGGGCTTGGCCACAGCGAACCAAGTCCACATATAGAGAAAGGCGGGCGTGTCGCCGTATGCGCCGCGCAGATAGACGTACTCGCCTCCGGCATAGGGAAGCATGGCGCCCAGTTCGGCATAAGTCATGGCGCCAAAGAGCGAGAGCAGACCGCCCACGATCCAAGCCAGGTAAACCAGAGCGGAGGAGCCGACATCCTGCATCATCTCGCGCGGGACAAGAAAGATGCCGCTACCGATGATGGTGCCGACCACGATGGCCGTGGCTTGGCTAGCCCCCAGCACGCGGGGCAGGTCGGCCGGGGCTTTTTCCGGCCGTGCTGTGTGAGGCTGGCTCATGCGGTGATGAGAGGTTAGCACGATACGGCCCAAGACGGGATGTCATGATGGATATAATCAGATATAATTAACATTTCATATACTGTGCTATAAGCGAAAGTTCTCTTCGCGCGCGAAGCAGAAGGAGCGCGCCGAGAGTGGGGCCCCGGCCGGCTCAATACCAGAACTTGAAATCCTGCCAATCGGCTGCATAGGTGCGCTTGCGGTGGCGCAGCCAGAAATAGTGATGATGCTCGTGGTCCATGATCCAGGGCGCGTCGAAGGGGCCGAGATCGATCACCTCGGCATAGTTGCCGGTGTAATCTTCGCGATGATTGCCCAGGGTCAGGACGGAGTCGGCGGTGTAGCCATTCCAGCCCCAGTAGAAGTAGTTCTGGTGGCCGCTGATGGCGGTGGGCAGACCGAACTTCGGGCCGAGTACATTCACCGCGCTGGCTTCTCCGTAGTTGCCGCAGAAGATGGCTGTGTGAGCGCGTTCCTCGGGCGGTAGCGCGTTGTAGCGGACGGCAAAGCCCTCCACCATCTCTGGCCAGCCGAAGCGGTCGGAGAGATACTGCGGCAGCGGGCTAGAGAACTTCTCGCTCTTCACCTTGTTTGCGCCGAAGCGAGAGGTGTAAGCGGTGTACTGATCGGGCGGCAGGATGGTAAGCATGATGGGGCCGGTAGCGCGGCAGAGCAGATAGGCCAAGACGACCGAATAGGCAATTGGCGGCCAACTGCGGCGGGTAAGCTGGCCCAGGGCCACCGCTCCGGCAGCGAAGAGCACCGGATAGATTGGCGCCACGTAGTAGTCCTTGGCATGCATGGCCATCATCATGGCCAGGAACACCAAGTAGGTGAGCGCAACAAATCGCCAGGGGCGGGCCTTGCGGGCAAAGGCAATCCATCCCAGGCCTCCGATCCATAGCGGAGCCGCAACGATCAACAGCATGTTGACCTGCTGCTGGAGAAATGCCAACGGGGGGAATTTGGTGTTCTTGTCGGAGTGGGCGACGCCATTCAGCAACTCGTAAGTAGGGAAGTGGTGTACCCATTGCCAAATCAGGTTGGGCAGTGCCACCAGCAGCAATACGGCTACACCCGCCGCGCACCAGCGCGAAAGCAGGACGCGGCGTTGTGGGCTGAGGATGAGACCCACCAAAAGCGCAATCAGGAAAAATACGGTCGAGTGCTTGTTCTCGATGCCCAAGCCAGCCAGCAACCCAAAGAGCAGCCAGGCGCGCGGGCCAGCGCTGCCCTCGGCCAGCCGCAGAACGACAAGCAGCGCACCCATCCAGAAGCAGGGCTCGAAGGAGTTCATGGAGAGGTAGTTGGCGGTTCCCAGGAAGACCGGAGCTGCAATTACGGCGGTCATGGACAACGCCTGCGCCGTGCGGCGGCCGCCAAGCTGCCAAGTCAGTAGCCCGGTGAGTCCGACCGCGACGCCGCCCGCCAAAAAACTGATGACTCGGATTCCGGTGGGAGAGAGGCCGAAGAGCATCTCGGCGAGCCGGGCTTGCAGGGCGACCAGCGGCGGCTGATCGACGTATCCCCAGGCCAGGTGGTGTCCGCAGACCAGAAAGTACAGCTCGTCGCGGAAAAAGCCATAGCCCAGATGAATGCCCCAGAGCGAACTGGCTAGATGAACCGAGAACTTGATCGCGGCAAAGAGGGCGGCTAGCAGCAAAGCTGTGCGCAGCGTCGTTCGCGCGGGGATGAGCGAATCGGCTTCGAACAAAACGGGGCCTCCACAGCGGCGTTGTACGCGATTCTACGCGAGAGCCATCCGCGTGGTTCCATCCGTGGGTCGAGATCGGCGCAACGGCGCTTTGGATCGCTTCTCAAAGGGCGAATGGAGACATCCTTGTCTTCGTCGAAGGCATGGACCGGCAAGGTTTCGTCAGGCGGAGATCGCCAAAGGGCCAGACTTCTCGCCGGGGACAAACCCCGGATTGCTGACGACAGGCTTTCGCGGAGGGCAGGACCGCTTCTTTCCATGTTTCTTTACGAATCCCGCCGCAGCCCGGCGGGTGAGGCCGAGAGCCCTTTTCAGGGCCGCTTCTGCCATCGCATTCACCACGGGAAGCAGACCGTCCTGTTTGTCGCAGCCGGGAAGGGCGCGGGCAGCCTCGAGGGAGAGCGCCTGCCAATCGTGCCACTCTCCGGCAGCCAGGTGGATCTTTTTGAATGCGGCTGCCAAGCGCGCGGACTGAGGATCGGAAGCGGCTGAGATCTCGGCCAGATAGAGCGCTTGCTTGAGGCGTTTTCGAAAGGCGTGAAGGTTGGCGCTGTCGAGGTTGGGGAGTTCGGCGGCCAGCTCGGAGAATATCTTCAATGCTGCTTGAGTGGCTGAGCCCATTGCCGAGCGCAGTTGCGGCGCCAGCGCCGTCTCCATCTCAGTGCTGAGGCGGTTCAATCGTTTGCCGCGGGAATTGAGGACAGGAATCAGCTTCTCTATCCCGGTCTGCCGGTGCCGCTTCAGGAGGGCTTCGAGTTTCTCGATATGGCGCAGGCAGCGGGGGCTGAGCTGTGGCTCGCCGTCGCGCGTTCCTTTGAGGGATTGGCGGAGGCTGGCGAGCCTGGCCAGGAAGACGTCGGCATCCCGCAGCGGTTCGAGCGCCTTGCGCAGCTTCTTTCCCCCTTTGCTCCAACGGCGGAAGGCGCGCACACCTTTGGAATCCGCATCCTGCTTGCCCAGCCCATGCTCCAGCCTCACACGCAGACGCAACGTGAGGCTGCGCAGGGCATGAACGCGCTTCCGGCTGGGCTTGCGGGCGCATTGAGCGAGCAGATCGCGCCAGGCGTCAACCTGGTGACGCCACTCCGGCACGGGAGCAACTTCAACCGGAGCGCTTCGAGAAAGAGGGTCCGATTTCACTGAAAATTAACCTTCTGGTTACATTGTGCACCCGCGAACATATCGGGGGGAAGCAGAATTGCCTTCGGAACCAGGTCTGCGGATGAAACTAAGCAGGCAACTTAGGGAGATGGGTGACCGGGATCACGTCCTCTCAGCTCCAAACTGGCCTAACATTCCGGCCTGCAGACGATCCAAGGCGGAACGCTGGTGGGTAGTTTGCGAGAATCCCAGGTGGTGCTGGCCGCAACGGGCGGCGCTCTGGGCGCAGAATCTTATCCACCTCCCACCTGGACCGGTGCTCCCGGCCGTCTAGGGAGGGGCCGTCCCATGCATGGACACTGTTCAAAATGCTCTGCGCCGCTGGAGTTGGCGTGGAAGTTCTGCCCTCATTGCGGAGCCGCCGGTGCGGTTGAAACCCAGGCTGAAATTCCCAAGCAGGCAGAGCCGGAGGTGCACGAGAAGTCGTCACTGCCGGGGGCTTTCACGGGTTTGCTCTTTGGGATGCTGGCCGTGCCGATTCTAGCCATTGTCGGGACCATGCTCTGCCTCACCGGGCTAGGCGCAATTCTGGGTGTTCCCATGATTCTGGCGGCTATTCTTGCTCCACTGCTCGGTCCGATGCTGGGTCTCGGCGCGCTGAAAGGGAGATGCCCCTGGTGTGCGATCCCGGTGAGCAGTGTGGCCAACACCAAGGACTTCAACTGCCACGGTTGTGGCCGGCGCATTGCCATCCGGCACCGGGAGTTCGTGCGGGCAGGTTAAAAAGGGCTTCCACGCGAAATCAGCCATGAGCCTGCTGCCGAATGGATAGCCAAAGCCGGGCGCCCCAGGTCCCGCTTTTGGGACCTGGGCAAGCTCAATCCTCAGCTCTTCTAGGCGCGGATTCTGCCTGTGATCGCTCGCCTCCTCAGTCGATGCGCTCGTACGGGAGATAGACGGGTTCCCACACATAGGCGTGGAGCTGCTCCTTGAACTCCTCCGGGTCTTCGATGCCGGCGACGCCGTCGGAGATAGCCTGCCGGCCGACGGCCTCTCCCACGATGAGGCCCACCTTGCGCGCATCGCCAACCGGAGGCAGCAGCGGCTTGCTGCTGTCTTCCCGCGCCGGGGAAAGCAAGGCCAGCGCTTTGGCCGCGGCCATGATCATGTTGTCCGTGACGCGCTTGGCCCTGCAGACAAGGATGCCCAGCGCCAGCCCTGGAAAGATGAACGAGTTATTGACCTGCGAGATGCGGATCAGGTTGCCGTTTACCTCAACAGGCGGAAAGGGGCTTCCGGTGCCCACGATTGCGCGGCCTTCAGTCCAGTTCATCAGGTCCTGCGGCGTGGCCTCGGAGCAGGAGGTTGGGTTCGACATGGGGAAGATAATCGGGCGCTCGACATGGCTGGCCATCTCGCGGACAATCTCTTCGGTAAATGCGCCGCCCTGCGCGGAGACGCCTGCCAGGATGGTGATCCTGGCATTGCGCACCACATCGAGCAATGAAATATCCTCTCCGCCGGAGAGCTTCCACCCTTCTACCTCCGTTCTCGTGCGGGCAAAGGATACCTGGTCGGGCTTGATGCCGCGACCTCCCTCGATGACCAGGCCATAGCGGTTGAAGCAGTAAATCCGTCCTCGCGCCTCCGCCTCGCTCAGGCCTTCCTCCCGCATCGCTGCCATCAGCAGATTCGAGATGCCGACCCCTGCTGCGCCGGAGCCGAACATGGCGATGGTCTGCTCCTTGAGCGCAGTGCCCGTGGCCTTCACCGCAGCCAGCAAGGTTGCCGTGGTCACGGCAGCGGTTCCTTGAATGTCGTCGTTGAAGGTGCAGAGCTTGTCGCGGTACTTCTCCAGCAGGCGCGCCGCGTTGGCTCCGGCAAAATCCTCCCATTGCAGCAGGATATGGGGCCAGCGGCGTTTCACGGCGGAGACAAAGGCATGGACGAAATCGTCGTATTCCTGGCCGCGTACCCGCTTGTGCTGCCAGCCGATGTAGATGGGATCGTTGAGCAAAGCCTCGTTGTCGGTGCCGACATCGAGCAGGACGGGCAGGCAATGCTCGGGCGGAATTCCGCCCAGCGCCGTATACAGCGCCATTTTGCCGATGGGAATTCCCATGCCGCCCGCGCCCTGGTCGCCCAGGCCGAGGATGCGTTCGCCGTCGCTGACCACGATGCAGCGGATCTTGTCGTAGCGCCTGTCGGAGAGAATCTGGTCGATACGGGACTTGTTCGGGTAACTCAGGAACAGGCCGCGGGGCTTGCGCCAAATCTCGCTGAAGCGCTGGCAGCCTTCGCCGACCGTTGGGGTGTAGACAATGGGAAGCAGTTCCTCGGTGTGGTGAGCGATCAGCGAGTAGAAGAGCGTCTCGCAGTTGTCCTGGAGATCGCGCATGTTGCTGTACTTGAGGAAGCCGGTTTCGCGGCCATGCAGAACCCTCATGCGCCGCTTGCGCTGGTCTTCCAAGGTACCTATATGGGGCGGTAGCAGGCCGTGGAGGGCGAATTCGTCGCGCTCCTCCTCTGTGAAAGCGGTGCCCTTGTTCAGTCTGGAATTGAGAAGCAGTTCGATTCCGTGAAGGTGGGTCCGAACCACGTGTTCTTTAGCGAGCTTGGTCAGGGATTCCGCGCTCATGGTCTTGATCTCCGGAGTGCCGATTTTGGTGCCGATTCTCGCCCCCCAGAGAGGGAGGGCGAGAATCCATGCTACTCCTCCACGATGGCCAAATCCCAGGGCGCCAGTGTTAAAACTGCGGCCTTGGCCACCGGCTTTCCATCCAGAAGACTGGTTCCATTTCCGTAAGCATAGGCGGCCTTCACCTCCGCGCCCGAATAGTTGAAGTAGTAGTGCAGCCGTTTGCCCAGGCGGTTCACGCCGTGGGTCACGTGGACTGCTGCCGGCAGTTGCTGGTCCGGCCCGGTGAGGCCGAGCTTGTCCAGTGTGCCGCGCAGCACCGCCGTTTGCAGCTTGTCGGAGAGGTAGGTGCCCTCGTAGAGCAGGGTTCCGGAGCCGTACTCGTTCTCAGTGATCGCCGGCCATTTCCCGAAGAAGGGATGGTCGTAATACGCGAGGGCCTTGGCGTGCTCGGGCATCAGGAACTCGGCCCAGTAGGAGACTTGATTGTCCGCGCCCATGTGGTATGGATCGCCCTTGAGCTGGAGCGGGCGCTCCAGGCTGGAGAATTCCTGGTAGCTGAAGCCGGCGGCCTCGCGCAAGGGTCCAGGAGCGCGCACCCAGCGCACGGCGGAGTCCTCGTTGGCGAATCCGCTCTTGAAGGTCATCACCACGTGGCCGCCGTTTTTGACGTAGTCCGAGATGCGCTGCAACAGGGCGTCGTCCGCGATGTAGAGCACGGGCACGATCAGCAGCTTGTACTGCGAGAAGTCCTGGGTCTCGGGGAAGACGAAGTCGGTGCCGATGTTCAGGTCGTAGAGGGAGCGGTGAATCTGCTGCACGACCGAGGCGTAGCCGTCGGGCTCGCCGGTCCAACTGCCGGCCGGCACGCCGCCGCCGTAGGGCATAAAGTGGACGGCGTTGGCTGAGTCGCGGCTCCAGAGAATGGCCACATCGTTGTGAATCTTCAGGCCAACGAGGTGCGGACCGACCTTCTGCAATTCGTGCGCCGTGCGGCTGACCTCGGCGTATGCGCGGTTGGGTTCCAGATCGTGCGAAAGCACGCCCTTCCAATAGGTCTCCTGATTGGCGGCGATTGAGGCCCAGTGCCAGTACTCAACCATGTTGGCGCCGTTGGCCAGGTAGGTGTAGACGTCCTCGCGCATTTGCCCATCGTAGGGCGGAAACTGGCCTGCGGAAGACCAGCCGATGGTCTGGGCGTTGGTCTCGGTGACCAGGAAGTTGGCGAGCTTGAGCGAGCGGCTGAAGTCGCTCTCGATGGCCTGGTGGGCGCCGTCGTAGTGGTCCTGCGTGCCGTGATAGATGTTGTCGGCCACGATGTCCAGGGCCTGGCCGACGGCTTCTTCGTTCACGTCGCGCTTCATCATGCCGCCGTAGTCGGTGGTAACGAACTGGCTCGCTCCGGCGCACTCACGCACCAGCGCTGCCTGCCAGTGGAGGAAGTCGGTGACGCGCATCTGGCTCCAACGGGTCCACTCCAGCTTATATCCAGTCGAGATTGTCCCGTCGCGCACTGGCAGGTCTTCCCAGGTGTGGATGTTCTCGCCCCAGTAGTTGAGGAACCACGCCTTGCTCAGCGCTTCGGGCGTGCCGAATTTCTTTTCGAGATAGTGCTGGAAGCCGATGAAGACGTCGGGGTTGGCGGCATCGTAGCTGCCGGTCTCGTTGTCGAGCTGCCATCCGATGACGGTTGGGTTGTCTTTGTAGTGGGCCACGATATGGCGGATCAGCCGCTCGGCATAGAACCTGTAAGCAGGTGAATCCGTGTCCATGTTCTGGCGCAGGCCATAAGCGCCTTCGGCCGCCGGCCCGCCAAACATGCCGCCGGGGATGCGCCGGGCCAGGATCTCGGGGTGTTGGTGGGCCATCCATGCAGGGAGCGAATAGGTGGGCGTGCCCATGATGACCTTGATGCCGGCCTTGCCCATGGCGTCCACCACGCGGTCCATCCAGGCGTATTCAAAGCGGCCGTCCTCGGGCTCCCACAGGCTCCAGGTGGATTCACCCATGCGCACTACGGTGATGCCGGCCGCCTTCATCAGGGCCACGTCCTTCTCCAGGCGGGCCGCCTGGTCTCCGGGCATGTACTCGTTGTAGTACGCCACGCCGTAAAGGACAGTGGGGAAGTCGAGAGCCTGCTGGGCGGGCGTTGCCTTTGGGGCTTGCGCTCCGATCATGGTAGTGACCTGCAGCGAGATTGCGAGGAGAGGGAGAAAGCGTTTGCTGAACAGATGAAGCATCGGTCCTCTTTTCGGTGGAACAGGCAAGTCTAAATCAACGGGTCGCTCGGATAAACCTTGCAATAAACTGGACCAATAGAGATCCCATGCCCGATACCTTGCCTCCAACTCGCATTGTCTTAACCACTGCAGCCAGCCCTGAGGAGGCCAACCGCCTGGCCCGCGCCCTGGTCGAGGAGCGGCTGGCCGCCTGCATCACGCTGATTCCCGGCGTACAGTCGATTTATCGCTGGGAGGGCCAGATCGAAACGTCAACCGAGACGCTGTTGCTGCTAAAGACCGGCGCCGAACAACTGGAAGTACTGGAGCGCCGCGTCAAGGAACTGCACAGCTACCAGACGCCGGAATTTCTGGTCTTGCCGGTCGAAACCGGAAGCTCGCCCTACCTTGAATGGTTAGCCGCCAACCTGCAAAGGCCTTAGCGCCGTAGGGCGGCCCGTGCCCGCAGCCGTCTGGTATTCTTGCCCTAGAACCGGTCTTGCCGGCGATTCGCGTCAACTAGCGTGGGGCATTCGCTCCGCCTTGCTGACGGGCCTCGCGGTTGGTACAACGTTCAGATTGCCTTGGTGAGAACGGTGGTGGTTTGCTGCCATGCTCTGGTTAATGATTGGCCTTCTCGTTTCGCTGGGAGCGCTGCTGTTTGCAGCCGGGGCTGTGGCGCGCCATATTTTGGTACGGCGCGCGGAGTTTCGCTCCAGAGGGCAGGAATACACCGATCCCACCCTCGATTTTGTTGTGAAATCGGAGAAGATCAACCCAAAACCTTAGGTTGGAGAAGGGCCGTTGAGCAAAGAGTATTCCCCGCGGTCGCGCCCGGTGACCTTCCACAGGACCGCCGTTCCCGGCGTCAGTCTCAATTGCCCGTACCGAGGTAAGATCCGGCCCGATCTGCAAAACGCCGAATTAGTTTCGACGAAAGGACATTGATTCAAAGTGAGCACTCAACAGGAAGTTCCCGGCGCAGCCGGACCGATCGATATTTCCATCGCGCATAGTCCCGATTCCGATGACGCCTTCATGTTCTATGGCTTGGCCACCAACAAGGTGCGCGTGCCCAGCTATCGGTTCAGCCACACGCTGTGCGACATCGAGACCCTCAACCGGCGCGCCCTGGACGAGGCGTTCTTCGACGTTACCGCCATCAGCTTCCATGCCTACCCCTACCTTCAGGACAAGTACGCGCTGATGGGTTGCGGCGGCAGTGTAGGCGAGGGCTACGGCCCCATGATCGTCTCCGCCAAACAGTTGGCGCCCGGCGACCTGGGTCGCATCAAGATCGCCGTTCCCGGCACCCTCACCACGGCGTACCTTGCGCTCAAGGTCTTCAACCCCGAAATTGAGACCGTTACCGTGCCCTTCGACCAGATCATTCCCGAGATTTTGGCAGGCAAGTTCGAGGCCGGTCTGATCATCCACGAGGGCCAGCTCACCTACTCCGCCAGCGGACTCCACAAGATCGTGGATCTGGGCGTGTGGTGGCGCGAGACGACCGGGCTGGTGCTGCCTCTGGGCGGAAACGCTATCCGCCGCTCGCTGGGCGCGGAATCGCTGCGCATCGTGACCAAGGCAGTGCATGACAGCATCCAGCACGGCCTCGATCACCGCGAACAGGCGCTGGAGTACGCTATGCAGTTTGCCCGCGATTTGGATGCCCGCGAAGCCAGCCGCTTTGTCAGCATGTATGTGAACGAACGTACCCTGGACTACGGCGCCGACGGCCGTCAGGCCATTCATAAGTTGCTCGATATGGGCTATGAGCGCGGCATCATCACCGTGAAACCGAAGGTGGAGTTCATCGACTAAACCCGATTCCCCCACGCATTCCTTGCTCCTCCCAGTTGGAGCCGACAAAGGCTACACCAACTGGGAGTTCTTCGTTTTAGCGTGGGGTTACTCCCAGCACTTTAGTTTCGCCTTTCGGTCATTGGACGTATCTAAATATGTTCCTCCTTCCTTAAGTTTTTCCTCACCTTTGCCGATACTTCTCCCAGAGAGGTCGGCAGCGGTGCTCACCAATTCCAATGCGACGTTCCTGTTTGCTTGTTCCGATTCCAGTCTCCTGGCTGCCGTAGAACCGGTACTCACTGCCTCTGGAGCCCGCGTGGAGATCGTTGTTGCCGCCGCACACGCTCTGGCCGCCCTGGCCGCGCCCCGCCCGCTCAGCCTGACCCTGCTTGATGCGAACCTGTGCAGCGAAGAGCCCTGGATGGATATGGGGCAACTGTTGGCGGCAGCGCGCTCCATGCCGGAAGCAAAGCGCGGCCCGGTTGTGGTGATTTCCGACTCCGTGACCGAGGAATGGGTCGATCGCATGGCAGAAGGGGTAATCGACGATCTGATTCCGCGCGCGATGGAGCCTGACTTCCTGCAACTTCGGCTGGAAACCGTGCTTCGCACCCACCGGATCACGCGTGAATTCGGGAAGCTCTGCGAGGCCGCGGCTTTGGATGCGCAGAGCGACCGGCTGACCGGTGTTTACAACCGCGAAACCATGCTGGGAATGTTGTTTCGCGAGACTGACCGGGTGCAGCGGATGAAGAGCGCGCTGTGCATGGTGCTCTTCGACATCGACGACTTCGGCCATTGGAACTCGCGGCTGGGCGCGGAGTTTTGCGACGAGTTACTTCGCCAAATCGTGGCGCGCACCGCTCGCCTGTTGCGCAGCTACGACCTGCTAGGCCGCGTGGGCAAGGATGAGTTCCTGATCGCCTTGCCGGGTTGCAGCACGGTCAACGCGGTCATGCTGGCCGAGCGCCTGCGCCTCGATGTCTTCTGCGTGCCCTTCCAACTGGCCGGAGAATCGATCCGTCTCTCGGCATGTTTCGGAATCGCCACCAGCCACGGCCGTTCACCGGTGGTAGTCCTGCGCGAGGCGGAGCAGGCTCTGCAATTGGCCAAGAACAATGGACCGGAGTCGATCGAGTGCAGTGGCGATTATCCGCAGCCCGGCCCCACGCTCATTCCCTTGCTCGCCCCCAGCGCCGGAGGCGCGGCCTTCGGCTGGTAACTGTTTCTGGCACATGCACCCATGCCCGGCATTTGGCTGAGCTATAATGCTTGCGTTTTCCAGGAGACATTTGGAATGGGGCTGTATCTTTGCGCTCTTGTCCTAACTCCGTCCATTGTTAGGTTCAAACTGCCTGTGCTGCTTTGCGATCCGCCGAAGCGCCGGGAGGAGTTTGCCGTGTTCAGCCGCCATCCTCTTCGACCGGCTGGGTAACCGCTTGATGCAATGTCATCTGCCGCCCTCGTGCTGCCGTGAGGACCATGCTGGCGGCTATCTGCGGACCGGACCAGACACGCCCCACTCTAAGCTGCTGCCGCCATCAAGCTCCGATGGATCGATGATCGTCGCCTTGACTGATCGAGTCGATCACTCACCTGCGGGGCAGCTTGTGTTCAGCAGAGACCACAGAACCTTTACGCAAAAAGGGGCTTTCGGCGCATGCGGCGACTCCTATTACACACCGCAATGAGAATCTGGACGTTGCTTGATTGTTCCGATCCATGCCGAAGATTCTTGAGTTCATTCCACGCAGGCGCAACCCCGCTGAGTCAAGGCCCGGCTGCCTTACGCAACACAACCACGACCATCGACAAATCTCAGAAAAGGAGTCATACCGCAATGAAGATGAATCACAAGATGTTCCTGTTGTTTGGCGCGCTGTGCGCTCTGTTGCTGGCCGTTCCAGCAGTCTTGGCACAGACCGGGCAAGGTGTGCCGGCATCGTGTTCCAACCAGGCCGCAGCGTCGCAGCCAGCCGGCCTGAACCTTCCCGTTACCAGCAGCGACGCAAAGATGGTTGCGGCCGGGTTCGGAGAAGAGAAGAAGAAGGTAAGAGATTGTACAGCGTTGAAAACTGTTTTCGACAAATGTCTTTGCCAATACAACAACTGCAACGATGCATGCAAGGTCGGCGACAACGACTGTGTCAACAAATGCACGAAAGCTTACAAGGAGTGCAAATGACTCTCTCCTGGCTCCTGCCAGGTCAAGGCATCCCATCCCTGCGTTTCTATTCGGCGCAGGGATGGGAGAGCATGCGCACTATGCTCGAGCCTTGCGGCTGGCCATCGCCTCTTCTCCGGTGATGCCCAGAAACTCCTGAAAGACATCGTTGGAGAGTAGCTGCCCACGCGGAGTAAGCCAGACTTTGCCGCCATCGAAGATCAGGAGTCCGTCTTCGGCCAGCCGCTTAACAACCTCTAGCGCCGGGGCTATCCTCTCTGCGCCAAACTCCTGCTCCAGCGCGCCGACTTCAACGCCTGCATTCAGGCGCAGCCCGAGAAACCAGGCTTCTTCGTGCTGTTGCGAGGGCGAGAGCCAGGTGCTCTCCTCGGAATCGCGATTCTCGAAATACGACTTAAGGTCACTGGCGGTCGTGCAACGGAGCACATGGCCGGGTGGTCCTGCTGCAGAACAACCCGATGAGGCAGCGAGTTCACCCGCTTTGAAAGGGCTCGGCTTTAGCCGTGCCATCTTCGCGTGATCAGGGGTTTCGGGCGTTAGCCCCTGAGGGAATCTCTGCTCGATGGTTTGCATTTCCCCGGCAGCTAAAGCTGCGGTATCTTTTGGCCGTGGTTCGGCTCGGCTAAGGCCGTGCCCTTTCAACGCATCGATACTTTCTGCATTCTCCGCAGGCAATGCCTCCCGCAGCATCGAAGAAGCATCCAGCCCCAACCCCAGATAGGGCCGCCGCTGCCAGTAGCGCAGATTGTGGCGCGACGCAAAGCCGGGGCGGCAGAAGTTCGATATCTCATACTGCTCGATGCCGGATTTCCCCAGCGCATCGATGGCCATTCCGTACATCCGTGCAATCGCATCGTCAGTGGGAACAAGGCCAGCATGGTAGCGTGCGCCGCCAGACAGCATCTCACGGCCCAGCCGGGAGTCCTCGTCCACCTCCAGCATGTAAATGCTGGCGTGGGGGACACCCGTGTCTATCAGGATTGCCAGGGACTCCTGCCAGGATGCAAAGGTCTGCCCAGCAAGGCCGGCGATCAGGTCAACGCTGAAGTTGGCGATGCCCGCCGCACGAAGCCGCTCGATCTCCTCGAAAACGATTGTTCGATTGTGCAGCCGCCCGCTCACCGCCGCCTCCCGGTCGATGAACGACTGCACCCCCAGGCTGACGCGATTCATGCCCGCCGCGGTAAGAGCTTCAAGCGTCTCCTCCGCAAGCTGGCCGGGCGCGCACTCGACGGTGATCTCCGCGTCCGGAGCGAGATCGAACTCCGTCCGCATGGCCGCAAACAACCGTGTGAGCAGTGCGGGCGCGAGCAGACTCGGCGTTCCGCCGCCCAGGTAGACCGAATCTACCCGGCGCGGCAGTTCCACGCCCATCTCCACTGCCCAGGCGCCTGATCTGGCCACATCTTCAATGAGGCGCTCAACATAGCGCGCGTGCTCGCTGGCCGGATAGACTCCCGAGGCGAAGTTGCAGTAGGTGCACTTCGATCGGCAAAAGGGAATCGAGAAGTAAAGTCCGAGCGCGTCGCCTTCGGAGGCAGCCATGAGTGGATTGTTTCACGACCAGAGGCGCCTGAATTCCGACTGTCGCCTTGGACCCTACTCCCAGTTCCCTGATCCCTGCCGTGCAAGAATTAGAGCAAGGAGTTCCCGTTTGAAAGCCTGGCCGATCTTGGGCATCACATTGATGCAGGCTTTTCTGCTCTCTGCCCACTGGTTTATCTATCGCACAATGATCGATTTTTGGCCGTCCGTCAGTCCCGCGGCCGCGTCCGCGCTGCGGATCGCACTGCTGATTCTCGGCTTTTCCTTCATCGCGGCGGCGTTGTTGGGCTTTCGTTACGATAACCGTCCGGTCAAGCTGCTTTACAAGTTGGCAGCAGTTTGGCTGGGCTTTCTCAACTTTTTCTTCTTTGCCTCCTGCTTATGTTTGCTCACCGGTTTTGCCTCTGTGCTGGCCGGATTGCCACCGAATCGGCCGCTGATCGCGGTTGTGTTCTATGGCTTGGCGCTGCTGGCTGGTGGGTATGGCCTGCTCAATGCCCGCTGGGTCCGTGTTCGGCGGGTTGCAGTGAGCCTGCCGGGTTTGCCTTCGCAATGGCGTGGTAGAACGGCCCTTCTGCTCAGCGACCTTCACCTGGGTAACGTCAACGGCCCCAGGTTCAGCCGGCGCATGGCCGTGCTTGGCGCCCGCCTCAATCCCGACATCGTCTTCATCCCGGGCGACCTCTTCGACGGCAGCGGAGTCGATCCTGACCGGCTGCTGGCGCCCTTTCAGGGCCTCAAACCGCTCTTCGGCATCTTCTTTTCCAGCGGAAACCACGAGGAGTTTGGCGACGAGGCGCATTTTGCCGCAGCACTGTCCCGTGCCGCTATCCGAGTGTTAGGCAACGAAATGGTAACCGTGGATGACTTGCAGATCCTGGGCGTGTCCTACCACGACTCGACCAGCCCCATCCGCTTACGGAGTATTCTGGAGGGGCTGCGCATCGACCCTGCTCAGGCAAGCATCCTTCTCAACCACATGCCAAGCCGCCTGCCCATCGTCGAGCGCGCCGGGGTGAGCCTTCAGCTCTCCGGCCACACCCATGGAGGCCAGATCTTCCCCTTCAATTGGTTCACCCGGCGTGTTTTCGGTAAATTCACATACGGTTTGCAGAGCTTCGGCAGCCTACAGGTCTACACCTCTAGCGGAGCCGGCACCTGGGGTCCGCCCATGCGCGTGGGAACCCACCCGGAGATCGTGTTGATCACCTTCGCGTAGCAAACATCCACCGATTCTTAAACAGATTTCATTTTGCGGGCGTCTGCGCATGAATCCTCATGCGGCAGCTCCCGGCTGAGGTCCAAGACCGCAAGCGAACTTGCCCACCGGGCCCGAGTAGGGCAGTATGATGTTGGGGCCGGCGAATCCGGCGCACGTGGAGAGAAAACGATGACAACAGCGATCAAATTTGGCACCTCCGGTTGGAGGGCGATTGTGGCCGATGAATTCACTGTGGCCAATATCCGGCTGGCGGTGGCGGGAATTGCCGCTTACGTAAAGACCCAGCCGGCGCCGCACCGCGTTCTGGTGGGCCGCGACCCGCGCTTTCTGGGCGAGAGCTTTGTGGACGTAGCGGCGCGTGTGCTGGCCGGAGCGGGGATCACGCCCATCGTTATTCCCGAGGCCGCGCCCACGCCGGCCATTGCCTATGCCGTGCGCACGCTGAGGACCTCAGGCGCCATTAACTTCACTGCCTCGCACAATCCTCCCGAGTACAACGGCATCAAGTTCTCGACGCACGACGGCGCTCCGGCGCTTCCCGAGGTGACCAAGCAGATTGAAGCAGCGATCGCCGGGTTGCAACTGAGCGGTGAGGAGATTCCCGTAGCGAATCCTCCCGAGGGGGGATTTGAAACTGTCGATGTGAAGCCCGCATTCCTGGCACGGCTGGCTGAACTGGTGAATCTGAAGGCGATTGCCGATTCGGGCATCAAGGTGGTCTACGATCCCTTCTGGGGCGCCGGCCGCGGTTATAGCACCGATCTGCTCCGTCAAGCCGGGGTGCCGGTCGAGACCGTTCACGACTTTCGCGATGTGCTCTTTGGCGGGCATGCTCCCGAGCCGGACGACCACCTGCTCGGCGACGCCAAGGCCAAGATGAAGGAGTTTGGCGCGGCCCTGGGTATTGCGACAGATGGGGATGCCGACCGCTTCGGCATTGTGGACGCGGATGGAACGTTCATCCAGCCCAACTACATCATTGCGCTGCTCTTCGACTACCTGGTGGAGACGCGCGGCTGGAAGAACGGCGTGGCCAAGAGTGTGGCCTCGACCAACCTGATCAATGCGCTGGCCGAGTACCACAAGGTGCCACTCTACGAAACACCGGTGGGCTTCAAGTATATTGGCGAGCTGATTAACGGGGACAAGATTGCCATTGGCGGCGAGGAGTCCGCGGGCCTGACAATTCGCGGCCACGTTCCGGAAAAGGATGGCGTTTTGGCCGGCCTGCTGGTGGCGGAGATGGTTGCGGTCCGCGGCAAGAGCTTGGGAGTGCAATTGCAGGAGCTATTTGCCAAGGTTGGTTCCTTCTACCCGGTTCGCGAGAACTTCCGCTTGACCCCGGAGGTTAAAGCTGCGTTCACTGAGAAGATGAAGGCCGATCCCACCGAATTGGGTGGGCGCAAGGTTTCGCAAGTGGTGCGCACCGACGGGTTGAAGGTGATCCTGGACGATGGTTCGTGGGTTTGCTATCGGCTTTCGGGTACCGAGCCGGTGGTGCGAGCTTATACGGAGGCGCGCAGCGAGCAGGATATGGAAGCGCTGAGCGCGGCGGCCAAACAGTTTGTACTGTCCTAACAAGCGTACGCGGCAACTCGAATTTGGGGCCGCGAGAATGCGACAAGCTTTGGGGGGCGCGGCGTTGACCGCGCCTTTTGAAGCAGAGTGAGATTGCCATGCCAAACGAGAAGCCACAAGCCGAGAAGAAGGCGTCCGATGCGGCGCACGACCCGATGCCCAGAAGGGCGCTCGACTGGTCCGTGCGGATGTGGCGGCCGGCTGCCAGCTTGTTGGCGCTGGTTCTGGCGATGTTGCTCGGCTGGCATGTTGTCAGCGGCAAGCATGGCCTGTCGGTCTGGAGGCAGAAACACGCTGAAGATCTCCAGCTACGCAAGGAAATTCTGAGCCTGCAGCAGGAGAACGCGCGTCTGCGCCAGCGCGTCGACCGGCTCAACTCCGATCCTGACGCCATCCAGCACGAAGCGCGAGAATCTCTGCACTACGCCAAGCCGAACGAAGTCATCGTGAAGTTGCCCCCGGAGCCCAAAACGCAGACCCCTCCAGCTGACCCAGGCAAGAAAGCGGGAAGCTGGCTAGAGTTTCTGCGTCACCTGCTGCCAAACTCCAATTCTTGATTCCCGCCCCAGCGCTTTAGAAATCGATGTGCATGCGCACCGAACCCGCCCAGGCCGGGCCGCGGTCTCGGTTGTAGCCGGGGTTCGCGATGTGCTGCACATCGAGGGCATAAAAGAGCCCCCGCCAGGCGTGCAGATTGTAGTAGCTCTCGACGATGTTTTCGCGGCCGTAGTTTAGGTTGCCGTCGCCTAGCAGGAAGCCGAGGCCTCCCAGTCTCAAATACTCCTGGTGGTCGCGTTTGATGGCGTTGGAAACAACTGCCAGCCCGATCTTGTCCACCGGCCTGCGCCAGCGGGTTCCGGCATAATCGGCGCCAACCTCGACCGTCTGGTCCACCTCGGTGTAGGCAAAGGACTCGTGCTGCCCTTCGTTCCATCCGAAGCGGCCAAACACGCGCAGGTTGGCGGTGATTTCCTGTTCGGCGTTGTAGCCCAAGCCGTATTTGAGCGCGCTGAAGTGCTCATGCAGCACAATGTTGGGGGTCTTGTCGATCCCGGCCAGAAATGCGTCGACCGCTTCCCGATAGTTGCCCATGTGGGCGCGATTGGCATAGAAGAGCAGCCGATGTGTCCCCTTGCGTTTGGGAACGAAACTCTCACGCAGTTCAAATTCGCCGTTTTGCCCATGCGCGCGGCTGAAGGCCCAGTCCAGGTCGATGCCGTTGGCTACTGTGGGCATGGCAAACAGGCCGTAGCGCACGCTCCACACCTTGTCGTCGTACTCGGCCATGCCGCCCACGGTATAGCCGCGGGTGTCGGCGGCGTAGTCCCAGGCGCCATTGTTGTCCACAGTCCAGTTCATGAACTGCAAGTGGCTGTCGGAACCAACTTCGTTGATGTCGAAAAAGTCCGGGAGGGTCATCTTGCCGGCGCGGAACTCGATGCGGCGCAAAGGAACGCTGGGAGCCAGCGCAAATGGACCCGGCTCCTGGCTGGTGGTTTTTTGGGTGAGGCCAATGACCTGATGAATGCCGTAGCGAGCCAGGTAGGGCGCCGTGCTCAGGGTCGGGTTGCGCACCACGTCAAGATTGGTGAAGCCGGCCAATCCCAGGGCCTGGCTCAGACCGCGCCCACCTGCACTCTCAAGGTCCAAAATGAGATCGGTGTTGTAGCGGATCGAGGCCGTGGGCCGCAAGGCAGCGTAGATCGTGCCCAAAAGGGAAGTCTTATACTCGCCCCGGCCAACGAAACTATTGGTTCCCTCATAGGGGGAATGAAACGGCAAATCGCCCTGGATGATGATATTGGCTTGACCGGAGACCCAGTAGCGGCTGTTATCGGGATGGCGGAACATCGCCACGATCGGCGCATCCTGAGGTTCGCGCCCAACCGGACTCATGTCGCCGGCTTTCCTTCCCATTCCGTCGTGCTGCGGGTCGAGCGTGCCGCCATGCTGGGCGTCGGTTGCAAGTGGCGATGGCCCTGCCTGGGCCAGTTGCAAAGCGGGCTGCGGCTGGGGCGCGGAAGGCAGCGAATCCGGCGTTTGGGCGACAGCCAGAGCAGCGGCCAGAGGCAACATGAGCCATGCACCTGCACAGAGCAGGACAAAAGTGCGGCGGAGCGGATTTGTGCCGAGCATGAAAAACCGGGACATGGGGGAGCCTTGGTGATTGGATGTAGACCGGGGTGCCAGGGGATACAATGAATGCGTGACTATACCCCCACTCGGTATATACTATACCCCATATAGGTATTGTCAACAGGAGGAATTGGATGTCTCACCACGAACGCGAGAAAACCAAGTTGCTGCAGCGCCTGCATCGGCTGCGCGGGCAATTGGACGCTGTCGAGCGGTCGCTCACGGCCGATGAGGAGTGCGGCGGGCAACTGATGCTGCTGGCCGCGGTGCGTGGCGGCGTCAACAGCCTTATGGGTGAAGTGTTGGAGACGCACATCCGCTTTCACCTGGCAGATGGTGCGAAAGAGCAAATCGCTCCCGAATTGGCAGAGGATCTGATCGATCTGGTGCGCGCCTATTTGAAGTGAAGTCATGTGGAATCGGCGCCTTGTCAGCCTTGAGCGGTTCGATCCCAGAGCTGCGCTCATAGGACGGGCTACCCATATCGTAGAGCGCGATCCGGGCAAGGATTGTTAAGGTTCGGTTGATTCGGGAAAGAACATGAACAGGGAATAGGGAATAGGGAATTGGGGATTGGGCAACGCCAGCGGCCGCATCTGGAGAATAGGTGCGGCCGCTGGCGGTTGAAATTGCGCTACTGCACGTTGAGAGTGAACGTGCCTGAGGCGCTGGTTGAGCCGGAAACGCCGGTGACAGTTATGGTGTAAGCGCCCGCCGTAGTGCCAGAGGTGATGGCAGTGCAGGTAGCGCTACCTCCTCCTCCTCCGCCGCAAGCCATCATGCCCGTGCAGAGAGAAACAAGGAGCGCCAGAGCGCTCAGCATGGTTCTCCAGCGCTGCCGCTGGCGTGCGGGAATGCCGAAGAGCAGGACGAAGGCAAGCGCCGCTCCTCCGGGCATGGACCAAGGGAGCCCGCGGGGCATCGTATTGGAAGAGGTACAACCGCTCGATGCGGTCGTGTAGATGGTTAGTGTGGCGATCCCAGCGGATGTACCGGTAACGCTCACTGGGCTGGTCGAGCCGAAACTGAAGCTGGGCAGATCCTGCGCGCCGTTCGGGCTGGAAGCGATAGCCGCGGTGAGCGTGACCGCGCCGGTAAAGCCTCCAGTTGGCGTTACGGTGATTGTCGATGTGTTCCCGGTGGTCGCGCCGTGTTCGACACTGGCCGCTGTGCCGGTGATCGCAAAGCCAGTAGTTACCGGCGCAGAGACCGTGATGGTATCCGATCCTGTAGCGCTGAAGAAGATGGGTGAACTGGTTGCGTCCGGTGTGTAGCTGGCGATCAGTGTATCGTTCCCAATTGCCAGCGAACCGGCAGGCACGATGATGGTCGCCTCGTTGAAGCTGAGTGCCGCCGGCGCAGAGGTGTAGCCGCCGCTTGCGAGAGTAACGGAGCCCGTGGTAATGGGATATCCGGCATTGCTGCTGGCCGTTACGGTCACCGATAACGGTTGTGCCGTGGTGATTGCGGTTGCCGAGGGAAAGATGGTGACGATAGGCACTGATTTTGCCGGATCCCAAACTGAGATTGTGCTCGATCCGGAGGCGTTGTTGTAGGTCGAGGTGCTCGCTGCATCTGGCGCGTAAACCGCCGTCAACAGATCGCTGCCAGTCACAAGCGTACCCCCTGGAACGGTGATAGCCGCACTGCCCCCATTCAATGTTGTTGCAGCCGAGGTGTAGTAGCCGCTCATCAACGTGATCGAGCCTGTGGGAGTGGGATTGCCCACGCCTCCACTCACTGCAATTGTGACGGTCAGCGGATTTACCTTGGCCATGGTCGTTGCCGAAGGAGTGACCGTCACCGCCGGAGTCAGCGCAGCGGTCGCGGTAATCGTAACGGTGTTCTGCCCCGCGGCATTGCCGTAGAGAGAGGAGCTTTGCGCATCTGGGACGTAGTAGGCATTCAAGGTGTCGTTTCCGGCCGGCAGAATCCCAGCCGCAATCGTGTAGGTGGCGCTGCCAGCGCTCAATGTGACCGACTGGTAGTAACCGGTGCCCTGCAGGTAGACGGCGCCGGTGGGCGTGGGATTCGCGCTTCCGCCATTTACACCGACCGTTACCGTCAATGCTTGCGCACTTGTGAGTTTCAAGGAAGCTGGTGTCACCGTGACCACCGGAGTCAGCGGGGCTACGTACACTGAGCCGGTCGCAGACTGCGCGGAATAGAGCGCCGCACTGGCCGAGTCCGGTGTATACATCACCGTAAACAGATTGCTTTGTAGGCCCAGCGAACCCGCGGGAACGACGATGGTGGCGCTGCCGTTGCTGAGAGGGGCCGCGGCAGAACTATAACTTCCAGCAGAAAAGACCACCGAGCCTGTCGGTGTGGGTTGACCACTGGGGCCGCCCACGGCAACGGTGACGGTGAGGGATTGAAGTACAGTGATCGACGGGGAAGACGCGACCGTCAACACAGGCGTGAGCTTTGACGTGAAGCTGGAGAGAAAATACGCAACATTGAGCGATCCCAGGCCGGTCACCTGATCGTACCCATCGGTGACCAGGTATCCAGCCTGGCCGCCCGTCAGGCTGGATGGGCCCGGGACACTGTTATTGCACATGGAAGGAGTGCCGGCACTGCAGTTTGTCACCCCGCTGGTCGACACTGTCACATCGTGGAATGCAGCAGGATTCGATGCCGCCAGCAGGTATAGTCCTTGGTTAAGGTTGCCTTGCGCTCCTCCCTTTTGCTGGTTGAGCATGGCGGCGATACCAGCCATGCTGGGAGCCGCGGCGGAGGTGCCGCAAAAGCCCACAAATTCAAAACTGCCGTTCGATTGGGTCACGCAACTGGCTCCGCCTGCCGCGAAACAGCCAAAGTATCCATCATGACAGGAGGAGGAGAAGGCTAGATCGGGTGTATAGCGGCCCGATCGGGCGGCGGGCACGCCGGTTCCGGTTTGCCACGAGGGAGTTGCAATGACGGTGCTCACGCCTCCGCCTGAAGAAGCGGCCTGGGGGCTGGAACTGGAGTTAAGGGGCTCGTTCCACCCTCCCTCAGGGATGTAGGAGTAAGCCGAGCCAAGCGTAGAGCCATTAGTAGAACTCCAATACTGCGAGGGGTTAGCAGAGTCGGCGAACTCCGTGCCCCCGACGCAGGTGGCATAGCTGGACGAACAGATGTAGTTGGGGCTGTTGGGTGCGGGGCTGGCGGGCGGAGTGCCAAAGTTGGTATCGCAGCCGGAGGCGCCCGCATCGCCAGAGGAAACGAAAGACGAAATTCCCTCGGCGGCGCCCTGCTGAAAGAGCGCATCCCAGAATGCTACCCGCGAAGGTCCCACGGCCGATTCACATTCCCCGAAGCTGATGCTCATCACTTGCACGGGAACAGGCGTGGTTTGGACCAGATATTGCGCATCGGTTTCGATACCGCCGCTGGCAGCGGTGCTTACTACGAGCAGTAGCTTGGCTCCCAACGCCACGCTTCCTGATCGCAATACATCCAAAGTGGCTTCGCTCTGGTCTTCGATGGAGACGCCGGCGGCCGGAGGAGCGGTCAGCGCAGGGCCGGGGTCGACACCTCCGAATGCTGTGGGCACCACTTCGGTCGGGTCGTTGAAGGAAGCCGAGGTTAGTCTCTGGAAGTTGTTGAAATCGGCAAAGTTGGTGCGCGACCGGCCGACGATGCCGATGGTCTGCCCGGCTCCAGCGTTGCTCCAACTGCTGAAATCGTAGATTTGCGAGAAATCGGCCGGTGCAATGAAATGGCTGCCGTTGGAAGCGGTAATTTGCGGAGAAGCCGATTGCACCGCCGTCATGTGGTGTGCGGGACGATCCTCGACTGTGTAGAGACCGGTAATTGCCTTGATCGCCGGGGCAAGTGCCACGGGAACCATGGGGTCGGAGGAAACCGACATGCGTTGCGCGCCATTGACGTTGTAGTAGTGGAATTCGGTCTGGAAGGCTCGCCCCATGTCTCCCGCCGTGCCCCCGAAGCCGATGAACAGCCGGCTCGGCGACACCCAGTTCACGTGGAGGCCCTGCGACTGCATCCAGCCGCTGACGGCAGCGATGTCTTTTAGGGAAACTCCGAAGCGCTCCCCGACCTCCGCAGGAGTGAGCCAACGATGGTAATCGGGTGAAGCGGGATTCTGCTGGTCCGTCAGGAAGGACTCAAAGGCCTGTTCCTGTTGCGGCGAACGCGCAAGGACCATCGTCATCTGATTCAGCACTTGGCTGGACGGCACGAGGCCAGCGTGATTGGCGGTATTCGCCCAAGCTGGGAGATGATTCGGCAGGGCTTGCACCTGGGATGAATCTACTTCCCTGACCACTCGATTGGCGGTCTGCGACCATCCCCGAGGAGGGATTGACAGGATTGCGAACAACGCAAACGCAACCACGGCCAATCGAAGGAAAGAGCAAAGCATTGTTTGCATGGGAAGGGACGCAGAATTGTCGGCGGATGCGGCGCGGGCTTTCATCAATATCTCCTCAATTCCTGGTAGTGCAGCTACGCGGTAGGGCGCCACTTGCGGACGAAGAACCTGCTGGGTTCTCCCACCCAAGGCGGCACGCTGATTCGTCCGATTCAGAGAGTCTAGCGGGGGAGGCAGCGCTGTTTGTTCGAGCGAATGCTCGTTGTAGTCGGCAAATAAGCAAATGTAGAGGGAGACGAACGATTTCGCCCGGAACGCTCTCGATGAAAGCAGACGCGCGTTGTACTGGTCTGTCAACAAGCAAACCCTTTTTTACAGAGTAATACACGCGATTCTCGATCGGTCGATCGTCGCCGGGAACAGGGAGTGGAAACGGGCAACGGCCGCACCTCGTGAATGGTGTGCGGCCGTTGGTTATTGCGTGTGTTCTACTGCACGGTGATGGTGAACGTGCCGGTTGCCGTTGTAGCGCCGGAAGTGCCGGTTACAGTCACCTGGTAGTTTCCTGCTGTGGTGCCGGAGACAAGGGTGTTCGTGCAAGTCGTGCTTCCACCTCCGCCGCAAGCCACCGCGCCGCTGGCGACAACAGCAAGCAGGATTCCCATCCCGACCATCGCACGCCAACTACGCCGCCGGGCCGGAATGCCAAAGAGCAGCACGCAAGCCAGAACCGCGCCGCCTCCGGCATACCAGGGCATGCGCGCAGGCGAAGTCCTGTTGTCTGAAATGCACTTGGATCCCTGGGCGGAGGTCGTGGAAATGGTCACCGTCGCCGTTCCCGCGGAGGTTCCGGTAAGGCTCAGCATGCCGGTCGAGCCAAAGTTTAAGGTCGGCGGACTCTGAGCGCCGCTGGGGCTGGAAGTGATTGCGGCCGTGAGCGTCACCGTGCCGGTAAAGCCGCCGCTAGGCGTTACGGTGATGGTTGAGGTGTTTCCAGTGGTCGCGCCAGCCGTTACGGTGAGGTTTGTGCCAGCGATCCCGAAGCCCGACCCCGCAACGGCTGTTACAGTGAGCGTGCCGTCGACGTAGTTAAAGCTGTAGTTGGCGGCCACCAGCCCCTGGGTAGAGAAGCTGATGAGGTAGGTTCCGGCTCCCGAAGTGGGTGTAGCGGTGGTGGATTCCGCGACGCTGCCGCTGACCACTGCGGAGGTGTCTCCGTTGACGTAGCCGGTGATGGTGTAGGTAAACGACGGGTCAGGCGCACCGACCGCCCGCGTGGCGTTGCTGGCCGTCACCGTCAGGACCGCTTTGGCCACGGTGAAGCTCTGCGCGAGCGGCGCGGCCGCCGCGAAATTGTTGTTGCCGGCCTGCGAGGCGGTTACAGTGACCGTGCCGGCACCGGTGATCGTCAGTGTCGTTCCATTCAGCGTCGCCGGTCCGGAGATCGCGTAGCTGACAGCCAGCCCGGAACTTGCTGTAGCGCTCAGGGTAATGGCGCTCGCTCCGTAGGTGACGTTGGGCAAAGAAGTGAAGAAGATGGTTTGCGCCACTCCGCCTGTAACGGTGAGTGTGCCGCTGACGTAGGCGAAAGTGTAGTTAGTGGCCAAGAGCGCTTCGGAGGAGAAGGTGATGGGATAGGCCCCCGCTGCCGAAGTGGCCGTCGCAGTCGTCGTTTCCGTGGCCGTACCACTCACCACCGAGGAATTGTCTCCGTTGACATACCCGGTGATGGTGTAGGTGAGCGCTGGATTCGCCGCGCCATACGCCCGCGCGAAGCTGTTGGCTGTCACTGTCAGGACGGCCGTACCAACCGTGAAGCTCTGAACGACCGGCGTTGCCGCGCTGTAATTGCTGTTGCCCGCCTGAGAGGCAGTTACGGTTACGGTGCCTGCGCCGGTAATGAGCAACGACGAATTGCTCAGTATCGCCGGTCCGGAAACGGCATAGCTGACTGCCAGCCCTGAGCTGGCTGTAGCGCTCAGGGTGACAGTGCCGACTCCGTAGGTCACATTGGGCAGGCTGCCGAAAGTGATGGTTTGCGTTGCCGCGGAGACAGTCAATGTGCCGTTGACGTAGTTGAAGGCGTAGTTGGTCGCCGCCAACGACTGGATGGAAAATGTGATGGGATAGGTTCCGGCTCCGGAAGTCGCCGTTGCCGTGGTGGTCTCCGTGGTCGAGCCGCTCACCACGGAGGAGGAATCTCCGTTGACATACCCGGAGATGGTGTAGCCGAAGAACGGGTTCGTAGCGCCGTAGGCCCGCAATGCATTGTTGGCCGTGACGGTCAGCACCGCCGAGGATACCGAGAAGCTCTGCACCACCACCGACGCCGACGCATAGTTGCTATTGCCCGCCTGTGAAGCGGTTACTGAGACCGTGCCCGTGCCGGTGACGGTCAGCGTCGATCCGTTGAGTGTTGCCGGCCCGGTGACGGAGTAGCTGACCGCCAGCCCGGAGCTGGCTGTTGCACCCAGGGTTATCGCGCTTGCACCGTAGGTCACGTTGGGCAAGCTGGCAAAGGTGATGGTTTGTGTGGCCGAGGAAACCGTCAGTGTGCCGCTGACATAGGTGAACGTGTAGTTGGTCGCGGCCAGCGATGGGTTGTTGAAGGTTATGGGGTAGGCTCCAGCCGCGGAGCTGGCAGTTGCCGTCGTAGTTTCCGGGGCTGTTCCGCTCACCACTGAAGGGGTATCTCCGTTCACATAGCCGGTGACTGTGTAGCTGAACGACGGGTTAGCGGCGCCATAGGCCCTCGATGCGTCGCTGGCCGTTACTGTCAGCCCTGCCTGAGCGACCGTGAAGCTTTGCGAAACCGGCGTCGCGGGCGCGTAGCTGCTGTTGCCCGCCTGGGAGGCGGTGACTGTAACCGAACCAGCGGCGGTGATGGTCAACGTCGATCCGCTTACGGTCGCCGGGCCTGTGACGGCGTAGGAGATGGCCAGTCCGGAGTTGGCCACTGCTCTTAGACTGATTGCACTGACCCCATAGGTGACGTTGGGAAGGGCGCCGAAGGTGATGCTCTGCACGGTTCCACCGGTTACGGTGAGCGTGCCGGCGACGTAGGTGAAGGTATAGTTGGTCGCCGTCAGACTCTCAGTCGCAAAGGTGATCGGGTAGGTTCCCCCGGTCGACGCAACCGTTGCCGTGGTGGTTTCGGTTGCCGTGCCGCCGACTACCGAAGCGGTGTCGCTGTTGACATATCCGGCGATGGTGTAAGTGAACGTTGGATTGGCTGAGGCGTATGTGCGCGAGACGCTGTTGGCCGTCACCGTCAGGACCGCTTGCGCTACCGAGAAGCTCTGCACCACCTTCGTTGCGGCCGAGTAGTTGCTGTTGCCTGCCTGGGACGCAGTTACCGTTACCGTGCCTGCGCCGGTTATGGCCAGCGTGGATCCGCTCAAAGTTGCTGGCCCAGTGACGCCGTAGCTGACAGTAAGCCCGGAACTGGTTGTTGCGCCCAAAGTAATGGCACTGGCGCCGTAGGTGACGTTGGGCAAACTCGCGAAGGAGATGGTCTGTGTCGCGGTAGAGACGGTGAGCGAGCCGCTGATGTAGGTGAAGGTGTAATTGGTTGCAGACAGCGATTCGGTGGAGAAAGTGATGGGATAGCTCCCCACCGCGGAACTGGCTGTCGCGGTAGTGGTTTCCGCGGCGGTTCCGCTGATGACAGAAGATGTGTCGGAGTACTTGTATCCGGCAATGGTGTAACTTAGCGCCGGGTTTGCCGCACCGTAGGCTCGGGAGGTGCTAGTTGCAGTTACGGTCAGAACGGCTTGGGCCACCGAGAAGCTCTGCGAGACCTGTGGGGCTGTTGCGTAGGTGGCGTTACCCGCTTGGGACGCGGTCACCTTGACGGTGCCCGTGCCGGTGATGGTCAAGGTCGAACCGTTCAAGGTAGCCGGACCAGTGACCGCATAGCTGACCGCCAGCCCGGAAGAAGCTGTTGCACCCAGAGTGATGGCGCTAGCTCCGTAGGTCACATTGGGCAAGGCGCCGAAGGTGATGGTCTGGGTGGTGAGGCTGGAAGAAACGTTCACCGTGACGATGCTGGAAGTGGACGACGGATAGGCCGTACTGCCGGCGAAGGTTGCGGTAACCGAATTCGCACCGGGTTGCAGCGCCGACCCATTCACCGACAAGGAGCAAGTTCCAGCGCTCAGGGTGCAGTTGCCCAGAGAAGTGGAGCCGGCGGAGAAGTTCACTGAGCCGCTCAGAGCTGGAACTGGGCCGGTAAAGCCAGTCGGGGTTCCGTTCGTCACCGTAGCGGTCAGGTTGGTGGACTGGCTCCCAGTGATTGACGTTGCCGTAGCGTTGAGTCCGGTTGTGGTGGTGAACGCCGTGTTCCAGTTGACCAGCAGATTATTCACGTTTACGGTGCCAATGCCGGTGACCTGGTCAAAACCAGGCTGGGACGCGAAGGCCACGGAAAGTGAGTTGGAACCGTTCAACGACAACATGCCGTAGGTGGCGCCCGAGTTCACATAGCAGGCTGTCGAACCGGCCTGACAGGGAACGTCGTTATTGCTGGTGGTGACGTCGTTGAAGATGCAGCCCGTTGCGGGCAGTCCGGTGGTCACACCCGTATTCGAGGATTGACCGTTGGAATAGCACGCCGTAGCAGTCGCGGCCGCGGTGAACTGCGCCTTGGCCAGCGCGTAAAGCGCCGGATTGAGAAGGCCCTGCCGGGAGCCGGTGTAATCGACCAGCAAGCCGGTCACACCGGCCATGTAGGGGGCGACAAACGATGTTCCCCCGGCCCCTCCGAAGGTGCTCGACGATGCACATGTGCTGCCCGAATCGTGGGAATCGCAAAAGATCAGGAAATGGCCCCAGGTACCGCTGGCAGCGAATCCCGAAATGTCGGGCTGGGAGTGATAGGCGCCCGAGTAACCAGAGATGCCGGTTTGCCAGGCCGGCGTCAGGTAGTGCGTGCTGATGCCGCCCGAGCCGCCCACCACAGAGCCCTTGGCGGCGCTCCCTTGCACCGCGCAATAGCCCGCACCGGTATAGCCCTCATAGACCGCGGCGATGCTGCTGGCGCAACTGTCGTTCCATGCCGTTTCGGGAATGTAGCTGAGGGCATCGCCATAATGTGCCGAGTTCGTACCGCTCCAGTAGGTGCTCTGGGCCGGGCCTCCCTTCGCCGCATCGTAATAATCTGAGAAGTCCGTGCCGCCCGCAACCGTGACCGTGGGAGCTCCGAAACCGCTCACGTTGATTCCAGAGGTTGCCGTGCCGCTGGTGTTCTGGTCGTTGACGTCGGAACCCGAGTCGCCTGCGGAGACGAAGATCGACTGGCCTTGAGTGGCGGCCTGGGCGTACATCGTGTCTAGAAAGGTGTAATCCCCCGAGGTGAAGTTGATCTCGCTGTCTCCGTAGCTCAGGCTCATGACGTCGGAGAGGCTGTTGTCAATCAGCGCCGCCATGGAACTCCAGATTCCATTGTCGGGGCTCTGGTCGCAAGACATGAAGATCAGGTTGGCCGAGGGAGCGGTGGCGTTGGCCCACTCGGCGTCCAGTGAGGCTTCGCCATCTTCGTCGTTCCCATTGGGGTCGATACCGGGATCGTTGCATGCGACCGTCCCATAGCCGTGATACACGTGCATGTTCAGCGTGCCCGGCACTCCAAACAAGGTGCGGAAGGTGGCCACGTCGCCGCCCGTTGCCGCGTGGGTAGGCGAGTTTACGGTCCCGTACTCGATGTCGCTTTCTTCGATGACGGCAACGGTTGCTTTCGCTGCCAATTCGCTGGCGGAGAAGACAGGATTGACATTGTAGATGGTGTAGAAATCCTGCGGGGTTACCAAATAGTAAGGGGCGCCTTTATCGTAGTCCGGCGACGCGCCGTTTGAACTGGCGGCATCGACGGGGCGCCATCGATGGGTCTGTTCATCGTATGCTGTTTGACGGGTCGGGGTGCGATTGGTCAGAGGGGGGATCTTGCTGAGCCCCAAAATCCCGGCCACAACCGGAGTTAGCGCAGCGGGAATCTGGGGTTCCTGCACATTGGCTGCGTACTTTCCGTTGCGAAGGTTGAAGTAGTGCATTTCTGTGTGGAAGGCTTCGCGCACCTTGCCCGCAGTACCCAGGAAGCCGACCATGCTGCCGTTGTTCAATGTGCTGTCCACCTGGAAGCCGTGCGACTCAAGCCAGGCGGTCAACGTGGCGATGTCATCTGGAGACGCTCCGAAACGCGCGCCGAATTCCTTGGGCTTCAGCCATTTGTGATATTCCTGCGCGGTGGGCTGTTGCTGGCGCGCGAGCAGGTTGTCGAGGTCGGCCTGCTGTTCGGAGGTGCGCTGCAAGAGCAGATAAAGGTGCAGCGGCAGTGCATCTTCCACCAGCCCCAGATCGTTTACCGCAGTCAGGTCTTTGCGCACATTGCCGCGCAGGGTTACCAGCGCATGTTCATCGACTGGAGCAATCAAGCGCGAAGGCGTCGCGTACCTGTATTCGGTATTCTGGCCGCGCACGGCGCAAGCCCCGGCCAAGACCATCGCCGATAGGGCGAGCAGGATTACCTTGAATGTGTTTTGCAACTGATTTCCTCCGAACCCACTGCCGAATCCTCTGTTGTGTTCGCGCCACTAACTTATTGCCTGTGGTTAGTATCGACAACTTCCTCACTCGGTGACAACGGCGCGCGTCGGAACAAATGCAATGGCCGGGATCGTGGAAACAGCGCAGGTGAGGCAGAATCTGAGAAAGCCGGAAGCAGCGCAGGAAGTTGACCCTCGTTGCCGGAACCGCGAAGTGCATCGGCGTCGGCGCGGAGGGAAAACGAACCTGCTTGCCGAATGCACTGTGGAATCGGCGCCTCAGTCAAGCTCTGCATTTCCCGTAGAGCAGGAACTGGCAGCACCCGGAGTATACCCCGCCCGGCGACCCGCATGTCAAACAGTGGTTTTCGACTGCAAAGCGAGTTACTTGCCGCAGGCATCTGAAGCGCGTTTGAGTGCATAGGGTGGAATTCCAGAGATTGACGGAACCCTCGCTTGGACGCTTCGACGGCTCTCACGAGCGCACTAAGTGCTTGTGGGTCCATGTACTTTGGAGGAGATTGCATGGAGGGATTCCCAGCGCAGTAAATCAACCCCTTTTTCGATCTAGCTTTGACGGTTCGCGCTGGATGCGGCAGTACAAGACTTTGATCGTCTCCACCTGATAATACGCGCTCGTTTAGGCAGGCAGGAACCTTTGCCCTGCTTCTGCAAAGAGTCCGAGATAAGTCCTTAACAATTCCCCGTCCAAGCCTTGCCTGGCAAGAATCAAGTGGCGGCCGGGGCGCGCATCGAATCCAGAGCCGCGGTAAGATCTGCGCTCAAGGCTTGCTGTGCTTCTGGAGAGAGTTTTTCGTCGTGGCTGGTGAGGTAGAAGACGTCGATGGCGGTTTCGCCCTCTGTATCGATGAGTGCAACCTTGATGTTACAGTTGTGCGAACTCAGCGTGAGTGCGATCTGGCGCAGCAATCCAGGTACGTCCTGCGCTACCACCTGGAGCAGAGTGGAGTGAGTGGAGGACTCGTTGTCGAACTCCAGCCGTGTAGTCACCTCGACCTTCAGGTTGCCGGGATGGTTCATGTGGCTGCGCGCTTCTAGCAACTGCTCGACCCTGACCTTTTGCGCCACCACATCGTGCAGATTGGCGAGGAAGCGATCCTTCTCGCTGGGATTCAGCTCCAGAGTGTGGAAAACGTCGGTGAAGTGGAAGCTGTCGACGATGACGCCGGCCTCGTTGGAGAACGCTCCGGCTTTGACAATGTTCATGCCCCAGGCGGCCAGTGCGCCGGCTACATCGGCAAAAAGGCGGGTACGATCGCGGGTGATGACCGTCAGGTCGAAGAGCTGACGGTTGGGGCGCAGGTCGAGCTGAACGTTGTCGTCGTCCAGGTTGAGAGCCATCTGGAAGTGATTGCGAATCTGCTCGGGGAGGCGGGTTTGCAGGTAGCGCTGCGGCAGGCCTTCAAGGAACTGTCCCAGAGCCTCGTATTGGGTGGCTGGCACCATGGAGCGGAGGCGGTTCAGCAGTGTGGGGTCAATGGCGGCGTGGTAGCGAACTTCGTCCACGCTGCGGTCCATGAAGTTGGCCGTGCCCATATAGAACTGCCAGATATTCTCGGCCTTCCACGGAGTGAGCGCTTCGGGGTTTACTGCCTTAATGTCCGCGAAGGTCATCAGCGTGAGCATCTTCAGGATCAGGGGGCTGCCGATCTTCTCGGCGAAGCCGCGCACGTTTTCCAGGTCGAAGATGTCGCGGCGAAGGGCGTTGGACATTTCCAGATGAAGGCGAATCAGCTTGAGGATGGACTCGCGCTCCTCGGTATCGAAGTCCAGGCGAGCCAGGAAAGCGTCGGCCAATTCGACGCTCTGGCCGGCATGCTCGCCGGTGCGGCGGGCTTTGCCGGTGTCGTGCAGCAGTAAGGCCAACAGAAACAGGTCCAGCCGATCGATCTCGGGCAGCAACTGGGCCAGGCGCTTCTCGTGTTCGCCGATTGGCTGGCGAAGGCCATGCACGTTGTCGATGGTGAGAAAGGTATGCTCATCGACTGTGTAGCGGTGATAGCTGTCGCGGATAACCAGGGCGTCGATGCCATGAAACTCGGGGATCAGCATTTCCAGAACACCGAGTGCGTGCATGGTGCGCAAGGCATGGGCGGCGTGCGGCCCCAGCAGCACCTCGCGCAAGGCATTCCATAGATAGGGACCTTCGGGGATGTGGATGGCCAGTGCGGGCAATGCGTCGGTGATGCGGTCTTCAGCGGCCTGCGACAGCATGTAGCCGTGCGTCGCCATCAACGAGAAGATGCGCAGAATGGCGCTGGTGTCGTTGAACTGCGCGCCGGGCACGATGTCGATGCGCCCCTGGTCCAGGAGGAAGTCGGTGCCGGCGATGGGGGTGCGGCGGCGCCGGAACTGGCGATAGAAGCTGACGGGCGCGGGCAGGTGCTCCATGAGCAGCGCGGCGCGGCGGTAGATGATGCGCGCGTGGCGATAATAGGTCCGCATCCAGTAAGCCGGGTCGGCGGTGCCCCGCGTCTCAAGCCCGATGGAGTTGGCCGCGGCCTCGTCCTGCGATTGCCAATCGAGCGTGTTGTCGTCGCGGCCGTGGCGGAAGTGGAGAAAACATCGGGCGGCGGCCAGGAAATCGAAGGCTGCCTCGGCGTCGCCGCGGGCGCTCTGGAAGACGCCGCCGCGCTGGCGGGGCCATTCTTTGGTCTCTTTGAGGTGAAAAAGGAGAGCGAACCAGACAGCCAGGTTGTAGTCGCGCAGGCCGCCGGGACAATCCTTGAGATTGGGTTCGAGATGGAAGATGGTGTTGCCGAATTTGGCGTGGCGCGCGCGGGCGATCTCGCCCAGCTTCTGGGTAATGCCGTTCCACTCGCTCAACACCAGGCCGGGAAGAACCGTCTGGTGGAGTTGCTGGTAGAGAGGGAACTGTCCGGCCAGGAAGCGGCGATCCAGTGTAGCCAGCGTGAATTCCAGGTTGTCCGGGTCGAAGCGCCCTGCTTCCTTGACGGTGCGCGAACAGGGGCTGGCGCGCAAACCGATGTCCCACATGCCTTGAATAATGGCCCGTACCGCTTCGCGGGACTGGTCCTCTGTCTTTTCGTCGGCGAAGGCGAAGAGCACATCGATGTCCGAAAAGGGGAAGAGATCCTTGCGCCCGTAGCCGCCCAGGGCCAGCAGCGAGACGTTCTGCGCGGGCTGGTTGGCGAAGGCCCGGCGCCACATTTCGATCAGAATGCGGTCCACAACCGCGGAGCGGCGGCGAATGGCGGCCGTGCCGTCGCCGGTCCGTTCGCAGGTCTGGCGGACGAGCGCCATCTCCCGCGTATACTGCTCCCGAAGATCGTCAACCGCCAAAGCGACTGGGCTCATAGAGTTTTTTGCGTGGCCTGCCGAAGCAAGAAAGGATTGTTA
>Ga0181520_10002592_pt1 | contig 33245 bp, 25 predicted proteins | sample PEATcosm2014_Bin_29_FD_132451 | JGI IMG/M metagenome (GOLD analysis project Ga0181520, IMG submission 132451) | Peatland microbial communities from MTU Mesocosm Facility, Houghton, MI, USA - PEATcosm2014_Bin02_30_metaG | ecosystem: Environmental > Terrestrial > Soil > Wetlands > Peat | place...
AAAAACACTTCATCCGGCGGGGGCATGCCCCCGCCGGATGAACAACCAAAAACCTTCCTGATAAAGGAAAAACTGTCAACGATGTGCCCGGTCTAAACTGTCAGGGATGTCCCCGGCCGTACAGTCCAGTTAATTTTTCATCGCAAACCATGGGCGGCTTCGTTGAGGCCGCCCGCGCTTTTTTACTTTCACGCGGACGAGTATCATGAACGTATGGCTCCATTGACCACTGTTCACTGTTTACTGACTACTGTCAAAAAGGAAGAGTGCCGCGCGTGAAACCCGATATGAAAGTGGCGTTGGCCGGCATGACGCTGGTCAACCCGATCATCGCCGCCAGCGGCACCTTTGGCTACGGCATCGAGTTTGAAGAGATCGTATCGCTGGATAAGATCGGCGGCCTGGTGACCAAGGGCATTTCGATGGAGCCGATGGCTGGCCACCCCGCGCCGCGCATCATCCAGACCGCCGCGGGAATGCTCAACGCCATCGGATTGCAGAATGTGGGCGTGGAGGAGTTCGTCGCGCGCAAGCTGCCGCCGCTTGGCCGCTATCCCGGCTGCAACGTCATCGTCAACGTCTTTGGCTACACGGTGGGCGAGTATGTCGCGGTGATCGAACGGCTCAACCAGGCGGCGGGGATCGCGGCCTACGAACTGAATGTCTCCTGTCCCAATGTTCACGCGGGCGGCATGGCCTTCGGCTCCGATTCCGGCTCGCTGGAGTATTTAGTGGGCCGCGCAAAAAAAGCATCGGCGCGACCGCTGATCGTCAAGCTCTCGCCCAATGTAACTTCCATCGCGCACATGGCCAGAATTGCTGCCGAGGCCGGGGCCGACGCGGTGAGCCTTACGAATACTTTTTTGGCAATGGCGATTGACGCCGAGACGCGCCGCCCCCGCCTGTCGAATGTGACCGGCGGCCTCTCCGGCCCTGCGATCAAACCGATTGCGCTGCGCATGGTCTACGAGACCGCGCGCGAGGTGAAGATTCCGGTGATCGGCATGGGTGGAATTACGACCGCGGAGGACGTGGTGGAATATATGCTGGCCGGCGCCGCTGCCGTTCAGGTGGGCACGGCCAGCTATGCCGACCCGCGCGCCATTGCGCGAATCACGCGCGGCCTTGAGTCCTGGTGCCGCAGCCACGGCGTCGAGCGCGTCGCCGATCTCACTAACGCGCTGGAGATTCCGAAGAAGTAATAGAGCCTTGTCCGTAATTTATCTCGATCACATCCAAACGCTCGCCGGATTTCAGATAGCCTTTGCGGCGAAACCAATCTTCCATAGCTGGTTGAAGGCGCTCCAGAGGCACACGCGTTCCGGCCTCCAGCACTCCGTCTTCGAGCGGCAGCGTGTCGTCGAAGACCGGATCGTTGGTAAAGTTGCGCATGGCGAAGTTGTCGATCCAGCGGATCGGGCAAGCGTGGCGCGCACCCTTCGAGTCGATGCGCTGGATGGAGAGTCTGCGCGCGAACATACTCTCAATGTAATGGAGCGCCGCGGTTAAGGCGAATCCAATATCGTTGTGCCTGATGCTGTCCCACTCATCGCGATAGTGCCGCTATGAACAGAGCACAGCCCTTCAATTCTTAACTATGTATTTAGTCTCGATGGGCGGGCCACCTGCGGGATGGGGGGCTCCTGTCCCCAAATGCGAGCGACCGAGGGCCCCGGCGCTTGCATGGGAACAATTTAGAGGTTCCCGGTGTCTCAATAGAGGAAAGCAATCACTTGTTTTGAGGCCACCATCTTTGAATAATCCTCAAAAAGGAAATTCCAGCGTAAACGAATGGGTGTTGAGAATGACACGTAGCTTCCTAATTGCAGTTTTGGCGATGACAACTGCGCTGGCGCCTGCCTGGACGCAGAGCGTTGGCCAGGATAATTCAGACTTGGCAAGATGCATCAACAGCGATCCGAATATCGCCATTCCCATCTGCACACGAGTGATCTTGGCAAGCCATGAACCGCCGGAGAGACTAGCATCCGCATTCTACGGTCGCGGAAACGCTTATTACGCAAAGGGTGATTTCGACAGGGCTATCGAGGACTACAGCGAAGCCATCCAACGAAGGCAGGATTATGCTGTTGCCTTCAGCAATCGCGGCATTGCGTATGTGGACAAGCACGAATTTCAGCGTGCCATCAGTGACTTCAGCGAGGCAATCCGTATCGCAAGCAAAGCACCTGAAGAATCCAGACCATTCGATACCGAGACGGGGTTGATAAATCGCGGGAGCGCGTACGTCCACGCGGGAGATTTCGACCTCGCCATGCAAGACTTCAATGAGGCGATCCGGCTGAAACCGGACGATTCGGAAGCCTACTTGAACCGCGGCATTGCGTTCAGCAGCAAAGGGGATTACGACCGCGCAATTGCCGACTATGACAAGGCACTCCAGATTAGCCCCAAGAACGCCTACACCCTCAACAACAGAGGCATCGCGTACGTGGGCAAACACGAATTTCAGCGTGCTATCAGCGATTTCAGCGATGCCCTCCGCATCGCAAGCAAATCAACTCCCACTGTCGGCAGTAAAGAACCCAGACCATTCGATACCGAGATGGGGTTGAGCAATCGCGGGATTGCGTACGTCCATGCGGGAGACTTTGATCTCGCCATCCAAGACTTCAATGAGGCGATCCGGCTGAAACCGGGCGATGCGGACGCCTACTTGAACCGCGGCATCGCGTTCAACAGCAAAGGGGATTACGACCGCGCAATTGCCGACTATAACAAGGCGCTACAGATTAGTCCCAAAAGCGCATACGCTCTTTACTCCCGAGCGATTGCGAAGCGAAACAAAGGCAACATCGACGAGGCTCAGGTTGACACAACAGCAGCCTTGCAGATCGATCCCACCATCGCCGGCAAGGTCGGAGAAATGATGGTTCCGGTTACGCCGGCGAAAACTGATTTGGCGCTAACTCAATCGGTTCCGTCTTGCAGTGCCCTTCGGGACGCTGGACAGCCTAGCGCGCAGGCGCCTTCTTACGTTAATGAACCCATTGAACAATTGAAGAGGATGGTGCCGGGACTAAACGGAGTCAGAATTCAAGCAGCTGAGAACGCGAATGACGGCACGCATACTATTTCGGCGCAGGACAAGACCATATCCATTCTTAGCCGAACCAGCGCGGTCATCGCCGACCTGATGCATAGAATGCCAAACCTGATTGCGAAGGAGGAAGTGAAGGCGCCAGCCGATACGATATGGGATAACGACTTGCCAGGTCAAGGCATCCAACGATTAGTGATGGGATCCGGCCAGCGTGGAATACCGATTACACAGTTCGAAACCCATGTCTACAGTTACCGCATCGTAAAGAAACATACACCGACCGGCGGCGACACACTCGACGAGTTCCGGACAGATGCGCATGACCAGTCGATTGACGACTACGCTCACAATGCCCGAAGACCTTCCAGTGTAGGCTTCGCTACAACGTGGCTCTTCTTTCTCACGGGCAATATTCAGCAGTCCCACTTTCGCTACATTGGAGAGCAGAAGATCGGCAATCGCGAAACCTATGCGTTGGCCTTTGCCCAGATTCCAGAGCACGAAGGCTTGCGCACTAACATTGAATCCAGCTATGGCTCTTGCTCGACCCCGATGCAAGGGGTGGTCTGGATAGATAAAACGACATTCCAAATTGTTCGCATACAGACGGATCTATTGACACCTCTGCCGGGTATCCAACTCTATCAACTTCGCTCAATTGTCGAATATGGCGCAGTGAAAATACGCGCGCTCAATTTGACGCTTTGGTTGACGGCTGACGCCGAGACCCAATGGCAGACGACGTATGGTACCAGTGAAGAAACTCACTTATATTCCCATTACAGGCTGTTTCATTCGACTGCGAGAATCCTGCCGCCTGATTAGATGCCGCCATCTTAGACGAAGCGACAGCTCTCAATTCAGCGTTTCCATATTGCCTCTACAACTTCCGCAAACGGCACGGAGCGCCCAGAAACACTCTCTGCCTATTATTCTTTCTCATTCGTGCTGCGATTGCTGCTCGCTAAGGTGTTAGAGTGGTGTCGTCCCCACTTTATTGCCGGAGCGTATTTTGCTGGGTCGTCGTCTACTGTTCGTCTTGGTTCTGGCGCTTTCTGTTGGCGCTCACGCTGCTTCAAACGTGCAGGCGGCGCGGGTTCCGGCGGAGATGCGGGCTACGGATTTTACGGTGCGCGTGAATGGCGTGCCGGTGGATGTGGCTCATGCGGCGGCGAGTTATGACTACGTCAGTTTTGATATGACGGGGCCGGTGGAGGTGGAGATTACCGCCGTCGAGCCGGGCTTCTGGGATAAGGGTGTAGACATTGAGCCGTGGCGGCTGGGGCTGCGGCCTGTGCGTCAGGGACAGACGATTCGCTTCCGGCTGGCGGCTCCGGCCAAGCTCTCGATCTCGCGGCCCGGCGAGTTTTTGAATCTGGCGACGATGCTGTTTGTGTTTGCCGGAGCGCCGCCGCCGCCGATGCCGCGCGATGCAAAGATTATTTCTTATCAGCCGGGAGTCTATCGCCAGAGTTTGAATCCGAAGAGCGGCGATACGATTTATCTGGCTCCGGGCGCGTACTTTTATGGCAGCTTGAATCTGTGGAAGGTGCATGACGTAAAGATTCTGGGCCGGGGAACATTTGTGTATGAAGGATCGCAGGATCCCACGAGCGACGAAGGATGGCGGCAGTTGCCGGATTGGCATTGCATTGGGGCGATGGAGGCGCGCAATGTGGAGATCGACGGGCTGACCTGCATTGTGAGGGCGCGAACGTGGTCGATCCAGATGAAGGATTCGACGGGATTTTTGTTTGACGATCTGCGCGTGATCGGCGGCAATCCGGGGAATGCGAATCAGGACGGGATGGATTGGCTGGGCGGGGGCGACGCGATTGTGAGGAACGCTTTTATTCGCGCGTCGGATGATGTTTTTGCGTTGCAGGGAAATTGGGACGGCTACAGCGATGCGGATATACTGCGGCCCGGCCATGATGTGCAGAATATATTGATTGAACACAGCGAGCTATCGACGAGCATCTCGAATATAGTGCGCACGGGATGGCCGCGGAAGACGTTTAATTCGCGGAATTTTACGTTGCGCGATTCGGATATTCTGCATGGCGGGATCGGCGCGTGCGGGCAGAGCTTTGGGCTGATCGGCATTTGGGGCGCGCAGGGAGCCAAGGGAATTCATTCGGGTTATAGCTTTGAGAATCTCTTTTTGGACAACTGGTACTCGCTGGTGCAACTGGAGCAGGAGACGCCGGAGTTGCATGGCTTCAGCTTCAAAAATATCTGGGCGCTGGACCAACCGCCGTTGGTGGATTCGACGATCACCGGCGATGTGGCGGGCGTGAGCTTTGAGAATGTGAAGATGGGGCAGCGGCGCGCGGCATCGAATGCCGACCTGCCGCTGGAGGTATCGGGCGGGGCGCAGTCGGCGACGTTTGTTGCGCCGCATGGGCCTGTGGCAGAGTTTACGGTTGAACCGACGGTTTTTTCGCCGGGAGAGAACCTCACGTTTACGGCGCAGGCATCAATAGGGGCGCGCTACACGTGGCTCTTTGGCGACGGAACGCAAGCGACGGGACGGCGCGTGAGGCATCGCTTTCCAGATGCGGAGGGAACGGCGCTGGACGGTTCGGGACGCTTCAGAGTGCTGCTTCACGTTGAGGATGCAAAGGGCAATGAGGATTGGGCCGCGCAGGGAGTGGTGGCGGTGAGTCGATGGCGCGCGGCTGAATCGCTGGTTGGTCCGATGCAGCCGGGGCTGGAGTGGAAGATCTATCCGGGAACATGGACGGAACTGCCTGACCTGACGACTCAGCACGCGGTCTTCAATGGCGACGGGCCTGGATTGCGTTCGGATGCGCAGGGGTTTACGCGTTATGCGACAGCATGGGACGGATACATCGACATTCCCGCCGACGGCGGCTACAGCTTTCATTTGCTGGACCGCGACGGGGCGCGGCTGGTGATTGACGGCGTGGAGGTGGCGAAGACGGGACCGCCGTTTGCGCAGGTCTGCCTTGCGCCGGGGAACGCGATGCGCTATGATCGCGGCTCGCTGGAGCTGAGGGCTGGCAAGCACAGCTTTCATTTGGAGGGGTTGCATTCGGCTAGCGAAGGCGCGCCGCGGTTGCTGTGGGAGGGACCTGAGCTGCCGCTTACGGATGTGCCCACGGCGGCGTATAGCCACTTGCGGATGGATGGAGTGACGGCTGTGAGTAGGGAATAGAAAAGCAGAGATCTTTTGCTTGTGAATTTGCGAAGGGTGTACCATTAGTTTCATGGCAAACTATCGCGTCGTACTTCGCCACTCCGAGGAAGGAACCAGCGTCTCATGCCCTGGCCTGCCCGGCTGCTGGTCGCAGGGAGCAACCGAGGAAGAAGCTCTCGCGAATATACGAATCGCGATTCAAGAGTATGTTGCGGCGGCTGAGAATCTCAGGTTTTAGAATCGAAACCTGGGGAATGTTACGCCCTACGCCTCGAAAGCCCTATACTCTTCTGACTGCTGCTTCTCTTCAGGAGGTATGTTCTATGCCAACGGTATTTTTCAAGGGCAGAGTTTTGCCAGCCACGGTTGAAATTTCTTTCACCGACATTCCACAAGGAAAATGGGAGTGGGATGAAACGGGCCTCACTCTCAACTTCGTTGTTCGTATCACCAAATCCCAAATAGAAGTCGAGTGTAGATTGGATCGTTATCAAGATGACTACATCATGGAGTTACACAGACGGGCGTTTGATTTGGCACGCGCTTGCGTAAATGTGGCAGCCTTTGGGACTGGATTTGGTATTACTGTATTCTTTGATGAGTTCATCGGACCAACTGGAACTCGATCTGCTCTCTTGTTCACTAACCCGAATCTTGTAGGTGAGTGTACGGCCTTTAAGATGAATCCCATTACGAAAGAGGAGAAGAGAGACCTCGAAGCGATTCTGGCCATTGTAATGAAAGAACCAGCCCTGTTTATGGCTCTCAATGACCTTATTCAAGCTGTTTCAGTGCCCCACATGACGCCGACAAATTGCGGCCGCGTATTGGACGGCCTCAGAAAGCTAGTTGCGCCGGGTATGGAACCAAAGCAGGGATGGCCTATCTTTCAGCAAACAATTCAAGCAGACGAACCTTACTTGACCTTCATATCAGAACTTTCCAAGAAGCCTCGCCATGGTGAACATATTCGTATAGACGGCATCACTACGACGGAGATCGCAAAGAGGACATGGATCATTATGAACAGGTTCTTAGAGTTCAGGAAGCGAGGCAACCAACAGTTGCCTTTGGCCGAGTTCCCACTCCTTAAAGGTTGATTCCGATATTTCAATCACATCACGCCATACTCCCATAGTGTTCTTCTCAGCCCTGCTACTTCGGCAGTTGTGTTGCGTCCCAACCGCCGCCGAGGGCGCGGACCAAGCCTACGCTGGAGATGAATTGGCGGGTTTGGAGATCGACCGCTGTGCGCTGGTTCTGGAGCAGTGCGGATTCTGCCGTGAGCACTTCCAAATAGCTGGTGACGCCGCCTTTGTAACGCTGGTTGGAGAGGTCGAAGGAGTGCTGGGCGCTGGCGACGGCTTGCTGCTCGGCGGTGGATTCCTGCTCCAAAATTCTCAAGGACGAAAGCTGGTCTTCGACATCGCTGAAGGCGGCGATGACGGTGCTCTTGTATGCTGCGGCCTGGGCTTCGTAGCTGTGGCGGGCGGCGCTGGTGAGGGCGTGGCGCTGGCCAGCGTCGAAGAGAAGTTCGGAGGCCTGAGCGCCCAGAGACCAGAGCGCGCTGGGGCCTTGAATCCACGTGCCGCTGTTCATGCTTTCAAAGCCGCCCATGCCGCCGAGGGTGATGTTGGGATAGAAGGCGCTTTTGGCAATGCCGATCTGCGCGTTGGCCTGAGCGGCGCGGCGCTCGGCGGCGGCGATGTCGGGGCGGCGCTCCAATAATTGAGACGGCACGCCGAGGGGGAGATTGGGCAGCGACAGATCAAGCGGCGAGGGCGGAATGGTGAAGGTGGAGAGATCGAGGTTGGCGATGGCTCCGATGGCGTGTTCGAATTGGGCGCGGGCTACGCCGACGTCGATGCGCTGGGCGCGGACGGTTTCAAGCTGCGTGCGGGCCTGAGCTACGTCGGCCTCGGTGCCGATGCCGCCGGAGAGACGGCGCTGGGTGAGATCGAGTTGGCCTTCGAGGTCGGCGACGGTGGCATCGAGAAGTTTGATTTGGGCGTCGAGGCCGCGCAGTTGGAAGTAGTCGGCGGCCATTTCGGCATGAAGGCTGAGGGCGACATTTGCCTGATCTGCGGCAGAGGCCTGGGCAGTGGAGCGGGCAGCTTCAACGGTGCGGCGGACGCGGCCCCAGAGGTCCGGCTCCCAGGCAGCCTGACCGGTGAGTTGGAAATCAGCGTAGGTGGTGGGTTTGCCGACGGAGTACGATGGACCATTTGCGGAGATGTTCTGGCGCGTGACGGAGGGTCCGGCGGAGAGCGTGGGAAAGAATGCGGCGCGGGCTGCTTTGATCTGGTCGCGCGTGGCGAGATAAGTCTCCAGCGCCTGACGAAGGGTCTGATTGTTGGCTTCGATGCGCTCTTCTAGCTGGTTGAGTTGGGGGTCGCGGTAGATCTCCCACCAGTTGCCGCGGAGTAGGCCATCGGAGGGATTGGCAGGCTTCCATGCGCCTGCGGCGGGAGCGGGCGGAGGAAGGACGGCGGCTGCGCCCGTTTCTTTGTAGGCTGATGGGGCCTGGTAGGCGGGGCGGTTGTAGTTGGGACCGACGGGCTTGCAGGCAGTGAGGGGGATCGCGGCGATGAAAACCCACCCTAGCCGCAAAAACAAAAACGCGGCGAGGGTGGGGCACCCATGTTTTCTGATTCGTGGATTGCCAAGATTGTTTGATAAAGGTAGCGAGTTAGCCATCGCTTCGCGATGATCGCGAGTTAGCGAGTTAGCGGATTCATGGAGTAATTTCGCAGCGAGCGGCACTGGCATCTTAGTTGCCTCCCGCATTGGGGGATACAACCTGAAGCTTTTCGCCTTCGATGAGGGAGTCGGGCGGGTCTTGAATGACCTGATCGTTGGGGCCGAGGCCGGAGACGATCTGCACATTGGCTCCATCGTCCTCGCCGATGACGACGGGAACGAGATGGGCGATGTTGCCGTTGATGACCGTGCCGACGCGCAAACCCTCTTTGCGGAAGATGAGCGCGGCGGCGGGGACGATGAAGGCGGGAGCGGCGGTGGGCGCTTTGAAGTGGACCTGTGCGAGAGAGCCGGGAAGCAGTTCGCCGGCGCTGTTGTTGACGTCAATCTCGACGAGGAGGGTGCGGCTGACGGGATCGATGGCGTCGGCGGTGCGAACGAGCGTGCCTTGGTAGAGTTGGCCTGCGTGCTCGGCGAAGGAGAGATCAATTTTGGAGCCGCGCTTCATACTGCCAGAGTAGGCCTGTGGCACGTTGGCGTAGACGCGCAGGGTTTGAATGGCCTGTAGATGAAAGAGTTCCTTGCCCGCGCCGGAATCGATGAGTTGGCCGGTGTCGATGTTGCGGGCGGTAACGACGCCGTCGAAGGGCGCGTAAACCTTTTCGAAGGATTGCAACTGACGGAGGCGTTCGAGGTTGGCCTGCGCGGATTTGACGGCGGAGGCTGTGGCCGCGGCCTGATTGACGAAGGTGTCCGTGTCCTGGCGGGAGACTGCGTTAGATTGAACGAGGCCGGTGTAACGCTCGGCCTGGATGCGAGCGTTGTTGGCGTTGGCCTGGGCGGTGACGAGGTCGGCCTGCGCCTGAGCGAGTTGCTGATCGACTTCGGGAGTGGCGATCTCGGCGAGGAGCGCGCCGGTTTTCACGCGTGCGCCGATGTCGTAGTACCAGCGGGTGAGATAGCCGGATGTCCGGGCGTAGATGGGCGAATCCGTGAAGGCTGTAACGTTGCCGGGGAGGACAAAACTGTCAACCGGCGCGCCGGCTTTGGGAAGGGCGACGATGACGGTGGGGGCGGCGAGTTCGTTGGTGGTGGTGGCAAGGACAGTATCGGCGTGATGGCGGCGGAGGATGCCCAGGCCAGCAAGTGCAGCGGTGATGACGGCGACGACGATGACGCCGACGAGAGCTTTGCGCGGCGCGATAGGCACTTGTTGCGGCGCTAACTCGTGGGCCGATTGCCGGTTCGGATTCTGTTCATTACTCATAAGAATTACTCCGGTTGTTCGTCAAACTCGTCGAACCCCGCGGCCAGTTGCGCGCTGTGGGCTGTTTTGCGGCGGCTTGCAAGCCAGCCGTGGATGACGGAGAAGAATGCGGGGACAAAGAAGAGCGTGGCCACAGTTGCCAGCAGCAAGCCGCCGATGACGGCGCGGCCGAGCGGAGCGTTCTGCTCGCCGCCGTCGCCGAGGCCGAGAGCCATGGGCACCATCCCGATAATCATGGCGAGCGCGGTCATCAGCACCGGGCGAAGGCGAACAAAGCCGGCGTTGAGCGCGGCGGTGCGAGCGTCGCCGACGAGAACTTCAAGCTGCTCGCGGGCAAAGCTGACGACCAGGATGGAGTTGGCCGTGGCGACGCCCATGCACATGATGGCTCCGGTGAGCGCGGGGACGCTGAGGCGCGTGTTGGTGAGAAAGAGGAACCAGACGATGCCAGCCAGAGCGGCGGGCAGCGCGGAGATGATGAGAAAGGGATCGAGCCAGGATTGGAAGTTGACGACGATGAGCAGGTAAACGAGCAGAATCGAAAAAGCCAAACCGCCAAGCAGACCGATGTATGAGGCTTTCATCGTCTCGCTTTGGCCGCGGAGGATGAAATGCGAGCCGCGCGGAAGTTCGGATTGATGGCGGGCGATGATCTGCTCGACCTGGCTGGTGACGCTGCCGAGGCCGGTGTGATTGACGTTGGCGTAGATGTCGATGACCGGCTGCACATCGTAATGGCTGACGGTGCCGAGTTCGGCTCCGGGGGTGATGGTGGCGAGATTGCCGAGAACCTGAGTTGGCCGCGGTGTGCCGGGAACGGAGGCGGGATCGCTCTGCGCCATAGCAGCGCCGGTGATGGGCAGGCTGTTGAGTTGCGCCATCGAGTCGAGTTTGTATTGCGGCGTCTGAGTGGCGACGTTGTAGGTGACGCCGGATTTGGGATCGAGATAGAAGCTGGGGGCGGTTTGAAAGCTGCCGCTGAGAGAGACGAGCAGGCTGGTGGCCACATCTTTTTGCGTGAGGCCGATGCTCTGAGCACGGGTGCGGTCGACATTGACCGTCAGATTGGGATAGTTGAAGGGCTGCTGGATGCGCGCGTCGGCAGCGCCGGGAACGTAACGGACCTCATTGAGAATGCGTTCGGCAAGGGCGCGGTTGCCGTAGAGGTCGGGGCCGACAATTTGTAAGTCGATGGGCGCGGAGAGTCCAAAGTTGAGGATCTGCGTGACGATGTCCACGGGCAAAACGTAGAAAGTTACGCCGGGATACTGGCGCGCGAGAACTGGGCGCAGTCGATCAACATAGGTCGCGGTGGGGTGATGATCTCTGCTCAACTGCACCTGAATGTCGGCGTCGGCGGGACCGATGGGCGCTGAGGTTGTGTAAGAGAGATTCAGGCCGGAGTAGGGCAGGCCGATGTTATCGACGATGGAGACGATCTCGCTGGAGGGAAGCTGTTCTCGGATGGTCGCGTCGATGTGGTCGCAAAGAGCGGCTGTCTCTTCGATACGCGTGCCGGTGCGGGCGCGCACGTGAATTTTGAATTGGCCGGAGTCGACTGAAGGAAAGAAATCCTGGCCGAGAAAGAGCGCGAGTCCCAGTGAGCCGATGGCGAAGAGGAGGAAGAGGACGATAAAAACTCCGGCATGGTCAACGCAGAGAGTGAGCAAACGCAGATAGGCGTGGCGGAAGCTCTCAAAACCGGATTCAAAGGCGCTCTGAAAGCGAATGAAGGGATTTCGGCTGTTGAGTTTTTTCTGGTCCTCGGCGTCGTCGTGCTCGCGGAGCAGGTACTTGGACATGGTCGGGACCAGCGTTCGCGAGAGAAGATAGCTGGCGAGCATGGCGAAGACCACGGCCTCGGCCATGGGCACGAAGAGATAATGGGCTACGCCGCCGAGAAAGAACATGGGCACGAAGACGATGCAGATGGCGAGCGTGGAGACGAGCGCGGGAACAGCGATCTGCGCGGAGCCGTCGAGGATGGATTGCTCGAGTTCCTTGCCGGCTTCGAGATTGCGGTTAATGTTTTCGATGGCGACGGTGGCGTCATCGACGAGAATGCCGACGGCCAGCGCGAAGCCGCCGAGCGTCATGATGTTGATGGTCTCGTGCAGCATGGCCAGCACAGAGAGCGAGCAGAGGATGGACAACGGAATGGAGACGGCGATGATGATGGTTGAGCGCCAACTGCCCAGAAATACCAGAATCATGATGGCGGTGAGGCAGGCGGCGATGATGGACTCGCGGACGACACCGCTGATGGCGCCGCGGACGAAGATGGATTGGTCGGAGAGATAGCTGATATTCAACGAAGGGGGAAGCTGGCCCTTGATGGCGATGAGCTTTTTTTGCACACCGCTGATGATGTCCAGCGTGGAGGCCGAGCCGGTCTTGAGAATGCTCATCATCACGGCGCGCTTGCCGTCGACGCGCACGATGTTGGTCTGCGGCGGATTGCCGTCGCGCACATGGGCCACATCGCGGATGGTTATCACCGAGCCGTTCACGGCCTTGATGGGCAGGTTGTTCAGTTCATCGACGATTTGCGGAGCGGAGTTGGTCTCGACAGCGTACTCGAAGCGATCGATCTTCATGGTGCCCGAGGGCACGATCAGGTTCTGCGCGGAGATGGCGTTGACCACGTCGGTGGGCGAAAGTCCCTTGGCCTGCAAGGCGTGCAGATCAATATCGACTTGAATCTGGCGCTGCTTGCCGCCGTATGGATAGGGCGTCTGCGCTCCCTCAATGGTTGCCAACTGGACGGCGATGTTATTGCGAGCCACGTCCGAGACTTGCTGCTCGTTCAGGCCATTCCCGGAGAGTCCCAACTGTAGGATGGGTACGCTGGAGGCGTTGTACTGAATGATGAAGGGCGGCAGGGCGCCGGGCGGCAGAGAGCGCAACTGCACCTGGCTGATGGCCGTCACCTGGGCCACAGCGTTGCCGATATTCACGCCGGGATGAAAGAAGATTTTGATGAGGCCGACGCCGTTGAGCGATTGTGATTCGATGTGATCGATGTCGTTGACCGTGGTGGTCATGCCGCGTTCGCTGTTGAAGATGATGCGGGTGGACATCTCCTGGGCGGAGAGGCCGGTGTAGTTCCAAACGACGGTGACGACAGGAATATCGATATTGGGAAAGATATCCGTCGGCATCGAGAGGATGCTGTAGACGCCGAGGATGAGAATCAAAAGCGCAAAGACGACGAAGGTATATGGCCGCCGCAGCGCAAGCCTGACAATCCACATAGGGCTGTTACTCGCTCAGGGTTCCGGGAGCAGACGGCATTCAGCATCCGGCTCCATGCATAGACTAATTTCAACTACTATCGTAGACGAAGAGGCCTGCCTAAGTGATGCGCAAAGGAAGAGTTGCTCCATGCGCCTGCTCTTATGACGATTGAGCGTGGGAAAAAGATGCGGGCTGAGGATTTAACTTTCTCGTGACGGGGCGTGACTGGCTGGGGCAGTTGCGCGAGCGTTCACGGATGCAGCCTGTTCGCTTACAATAGTTTCGTCTTCCATTCCAGGTGGGAGTGTTTCCTGAGCAGGAATACGACGCAAACACCCAGCGGTGGATTGAGTTGCGCGGACGAAACCAATCGGGACAATCGAGCGTCCGTACAATAAGCGGGGCAGGCGGTCATCTGTCCAAAGACAGTGCCATCGACATTTCACGGTGGGATACAGGCAGATCGCCGTTTTTAACCAGCCGGTAAACCGTTGCGACCGACAATAATCCGTACGCTGATCACCGATTTCAGGCATTTACTTAACAGACAACGATAGGAATCGACATCATGTCCTTTGAAGGCAATGCAGGAACGCCTCTCACCGCATACGACCGCAATCAACAGCCCCGCGCCTCCAGAGGTTCATGGGCGCGCATACTTGTTTACCTGATTCTGGCGGCAATTGCGTGTTTGGTCGTCTGGAGGATTTACGTAAACAAGAAGGCGGCGGCAAGTCAGGCCACAAGTCAGGCTGCGGCGCTGGCGAACCGTCCGGTGCCGGCGCAGGTGACCGCTGCCGAGCAGAGGCCGATGCCGATTTACCTGACGGCGCTGGGCACGGTGACGCCTTACATGAGCGTCACGGTGAAGGCGCGGGTAAGCGGCGAGTTGGAGCCGGTAAAGTTCACCGAGGGGCAGCAGGTGAGGCAGGGCGAGACGATCATGGTGATCGACCCGCGGCCATACCAAGCGGCGCTGGATCAGGCCAAAGGCACATTGGCGCACGATCAGGCACTTTTGAAAGACGCCCAGGCGGAGTTCGGCCGCTACAAGGCGCTCTTTGACGCGGGCGTCGTCTCCAAAGAGTCGATGCAATCCTATGAGGCGGCACAGGGTCAGTATGAAGGCGCCATCGCATCTGACAAGGCGATGATTGAGACCGCGCAATTGCAGCTCAACTGGTGCTCGATCCAGTCGCCGATCAACGGCAAGATCGGTCTGCGGCTGGTGGACCCAGGCAACATTATCACTGCGAATACAACGAATCTGGTCATTATCAACCAGTTGCAACCAATCGCCGTTTACTTTACGGTGCCCGAAGACAAGCTGCCTCAAGTGCTGCAAAAGCTGGCCGCGGAGAAGCGGATGCCGGTGGACGCTTACGACCAGGGTGATACGCAAAAGCTGGCCAGCGGCTATTTGCTGACCACGGACAATCAGATCGACACTACGACCGGAACAGCGAAGCTGAAGGCGGTCTTCGACAACAAAGATCAGGCGCTGTTTCCCAACCAGTTTGTGAATATACATCTGGTGCTGGAGAACCGGCCCAACGCGCTGGTGGTTCCGTCGGCGGCAATTCAGAGCGGCAATCAAGGCGCGTTTGTGTGGGTGGTGGATACCGACGCAGCGAAGCAGACATCGACGGCGAGGATTCAACCGGTGAAGGTGGCGCTGGCCGAGGGACAGGTGACGATTCTCGACAGCGGCCTCACGGCGGGGCAGAACGTGGTGGTGGACGGCGCGGACCGGCTGAAGCCTGGGCAGAACGTGACGATCAGCGTGGCCAAGCAGCGAAGCAGACAGGGCACAGCTTCGAGCAGCAGCAATAGCCAGCAAAAGAAGGAGCAGCAGTGAGTCTGAGTCCTTCCCGGCCATTTATTCTGCGCCCGGTGGCGACTTCGCTGCTGATGGCGGCGATTTTGCTGGCGGGCTTTGTGGGCTACCAGCAGTTGCCTGTCTCTGCCTTGCCTGAGGTGGACTACCCGATTATTCAGGTGCTCACTTTTTATCCGGGCGGCGGGCCGGAGGTGATGGCCTCGTCGGTGACTGCGCCGCTGGAGCGACAGTTCGGGCAGATGCCGGGACTGAAGCAGATGACCTCGGTCAGCTCAGGCGGCGGCTCGGTGATCACGCTTGAGTTCAATCTGGACGAGAACATCGATGTGGCCGAGCAAGAGGTGCAGGCGGCGATCAACGCGGGCAATAGCTTTTTGCCGGCGGACCTGCCCAATCCGCCGATTTATAGCAAGGTGAATCCCGCCGACGCGCCGATCATGACGCTGGCGCTGACCAGCGACACTCTGCCGCTGGACAAGATTGAGGACGCGGCGGACACCAACCTGGCGCAGAAGATCTCGCAGGTGACCGGCGTGGGTCTGGTTTCGATTGCCGGAGGACAGAAGCCTTCAGTGCGCGTTCAGGCTAATCCTACGCAACTGGCCTCCTATAACCTGAGCCTTGAAGATCTTCGCACGGCGCTGGCGGCGGCCAATGTGGATCAGGCGAAGGGTTCGCTGAATGGCTCGCGCCAGTCGTACACCATCGGTGCCAACGACCAACTGGTAGCGAGCAGCGATTACAAGCCGGTGATTGTGGCCTATCGCAACGGGGCCGCGGTGCGCGCTTCGGATGTGGCGACGATTGTTGACGCCGCCGAGAACAATCAGCAGGCCGCGTGGATGGATCGCCAGCCTGCGGTGATCGTCAACATTCAGCGCCAGCCGGGGGCGAACATCATCGCAGTCGTGGACCGCATCAAGAAGCTGCTGCCGCAGTTGCAGACCAGTTTGCCGGCCTCCGTGCAAGTGAAGGTGCTGACCGATCGCACGATCACCATTCGCGCCTCGGTGCTGGACGTGGAATTCGAGCTGATGCTGACGATTGCGCTGGTCGTCATGGTAATCTTTCTCTTCCTGCGCAATCTGGCGGCGACCATTATTCCATCGGTCGCGGTGCCGCTGTCGATTGTGGGCACCTTCGGCGTGATGTACTTGCTGGGCTATTCTCTGAATAATCTGACGCTGATGGCGCTGACCATCTCCACCGGCTTTGTGGTGGACGACGCCATCGTGATGATCGAGAATATCTCGCGCTTCATCGAGGAAGGCCTCAGTCCGATGCAAGCGGCGCTTAAAGGCAGCGAGCAGATCGGCTTCACGATCATGTCGCTGACGGTTTCGCTGATCGCCGTGCTGATTCCGCTCCTGTTCATGAGCGACGTGGTGGGTAGGCTCTTCCGCGAGTTCGCCATCACGCTGGCGGTGACGATTCTGGTCTCGGCCTTTGTCTCGCTGACGCTGACGCCGATGATGTGCTCGCGCATTCTCCAGGATAAAAAGACCGCCAAGCAGAGCCGCTTCTACCACTGGTCAGAGAAGGTCTTCAACTCCATCATTGCCGCGTACGGGCGGACGCTGACGGTGGTCTTGCGCCATCGCTTTACTACGCTTCTGGTGACCATCGGCACGCTGGCGGCGACGCTGCTTCTTTATGTTGTGGTGCCCAAGGGCTTCTTTCCGGTGCAGGATACGGGCGTGATTCTGGGCATCAGCGAAGCGCCGCAGACGGTGAGCTTCACCTCAATGGCCGAGCGGCAACAAAAGCTGGTAGACATTTTGCTGGCTGATCCCGCCGTCGATAACATCTCTTCGTTTATCGGCGTGGACGGAACCAACACAACGCTGAATTCGGGGCGCATTCAGATCAATTTGAAGCCGCTCGACCAGCGCAAAATCTCCGCCACCGAGGTGATTCACCGTCTGCAACCGAAGCTGACGGGCATCGAGGGCATCCAGCTCTTTTTGCAGCCGCTTCAGGATTTGACGGTGGAAGATCGCGTGAGCCGGACAGAGTTTCAATACTCGCTGGAGGACACCGATCCGGCGGAGCTGGCTACCTATACGAAGATGATGGTCAGGGAGTTGAGCAAGGAGCCGGTGGTGACGGACGTGGCCAGCGACTTGCAGGATCAGGGGCTGGGCGCGCAGTTGGTGATTGATCGCGATACGGCGGCGCGGCTGGGCATCGCGATGGCCGACGTGGACAACACGCTCTACGACGCCTTTGGGCAGCGGCAGATTTCGACGATTTTCACCCAGCTTAATCAGTACCACGTGGTAATGGAGGTGACGAAGAACTTCCAGACCGATCCCTCGACGCTGAATAATCTCTTCGTCAAGTCGGCGAATGGCTCTCAAGTCCCGCTCAGCCAGGTAGCTCACTGGGAGCAGGGACGCGCGCAACTCTCTATCGGCCACCAGGGGCAGTTCCCTTCGACCGTGGTCAGCTTCAATCTGGCTCCGGGCAAGGCGCTGGGCGATGCCGTCACGGCGATGAGCAACGTGGAAAAACGCATTCAGATGCCCGCCAGCATCAACGCCAGCTTCCAGGGAACGGCGGCCGCCTTCGAGACTTCGCTAGCCAACGAGCCGCTGCTGATTCTAGCCGCGCTGATTACGGTTTACATTGTGCTGGGCGTACTCTATGAGAGCTACATTCATCCAATCACCATTATTTCTTCGCTGCCGTCGGCGGGCGTGGGCGCGCTGCTGGCGCTGTTGATTACGCATACCGAGTTCAGCGTGATTGCGCTGATCGGAATTATTCTGCTGATCGGCATTGTGCAGAAGAACGCCATCATGATGATCGACTTTGCCCTACAGGCCGAGCGCAATGAAGGCAAGACGGCTGAAGCCGCTATCTTTCAGGCCTGCCAGTTGCGCTTCCGGCCCATTTTGATGACCACGATGGCTGCAATGCTGGGCGGGCTGCCGCTGTGGCTGGGCGGCGGCGTGGGCGCGGAGCTGAGGAAGCCGCTGGGCATCACCATCGTCGGCGGGCTGCTGATGTCGCAGGCGCTCACGCTCTTCACCGTGCCGGTGATCTATCTCTACTTTGACAAACTGGCACAAAGGATGAAGCCGAAGAGCAGTGAACAGCGACAGTGAACAGTGAACAGTTTTCCGAGTCTGGCATTTAATAATTGTGTGCTCCAGGTCTCGATTTTGAGAGCTGGGATACCTCAAACCATAACCGAATGCAATTGGAATCTATTCGTTTTTTTAGTTGAGAACTGACAACTGAGAACTGGATTTCGTAACCGATGCATCTTTCCGCACCATTCATTCAGCGGCCTGTGGCCACTTCGCTGCTCTCGCTGGCGCTTCTGTTGGCTGGCTCGGTGGCTTACTCGCTGCTGCCCGTAGCCTCGCTGCCTAATGTGGATTTTCCGGTGATTGGCGTGAGCGCGGGATTGCCGGGCGGCAGCCCGGAGACGATGGCCTCGTCGGTGGCAACGCCGCTGGAGCGGCAGTTCGGACGCATCGCCGGTGTCAATCAGATGACCTCGTCGAGCTCGCTTGGCTCAGCGTCGGTGACCATGCAGTTCGACCTGAGCCGCAACATCGATGCCGCCGCGCGCGACGTGCAGGCCTCGATCAACGCGGCGCGCAGCCAGTTGCCGTCCTACCTTCCGCAGAACCCAAGCTATCGCAAGGCCAACCCGGCTGAAGCGCCGATTCTGATTCTCACCTTGACCTCGGACGTGGTGACCAAGCCGCAGATATACGACATGGCCAACTCGATTCTGGCGCAGAAGATTTCGCAGATTCAGGGCGTGGGTCAGGTCTTTGTCGGCGGCAGCTCCTCACCCGCGGTGCGCGTTGAATTGAATCCGATGCAGTTGGGCGCGAACGGCGTCGGTCTGGAGGCCGTGCGCGCGGCGCTGGCCGGAGCCAACGCCAATCGCCCCAAAGGCGCTTTTCAGGACGAAGGTCATCGTTGGCAGATCAGCGACAACGATCAGATATTCAAAGCCAGCGACTATGCGCCGATCATCGTAGGCTATAACCAGCAGACTGGCGCGCCGGTTCGCGTCGCCGATCTGGGCACAATCACCAACAGCGTCTCCGACATTCGCAACGCGGGTGTCAGCGGCATCAACACCGATGGCACGCGCGGTCAGCTTAAAGACGCGGTGCTGATTATCATCTTCAAGATTCCCGGCGCCAACGTTATCTCCACCGTGGATAGCGTGATGGCCGAGATGCCGCGCTTGCAGGCCTCGATTCCGCCCACGATCAAAATCGATGTCGCCGTGGACCGCACCACTACCATTCGCTCCAGTGTGCGCGACGTGGAGATTTCGCTCTGCATCAGTGTGCTGCTGGTGGTGCTGGTGGTCTTCATGTTCCTGCGCGAGGTCTGGGCCACCATCATTCCGTCGATAGCCGTGCCGCTCTCACTGGTGGGCACCTTCGGCGTGATGTATATGCTCGGCTACACCATCGACAACCTTTCGCTGATGGCGTTGACCATCGCCACCGGTTTTGTTGTGGACGACGCCATCGTTGTGATCGAAAACATCACGCGCTATCTGGAGATGGGCGATAAGCCATTTGAAGCCGCGATGAAAGGTTCGCGCGAGATCGGCTTCACGGTGCTGTCAATGAGCCTGTCGCTGATCGCCGTCTTCATTCCGATTCTGCTGATGGGCGGCATCGTGGGCAAGCTCTTCCGCGAGTTCGCCGTCACGTTGAGCATCGCCATCGCCGTCTCGCTGCTGGTCTCGCTGACCACCACGCCGATGCTATGCGCGCGCTTCCTCAAGTCTCGCGATGAAAGCCGTCACGGTCCCATCTATCGCGCCTCGGAACGTGCGTTTGAGTGGATGCACAGTGAATACGCACGCGGATTGCGCTGGGTATTGCGCCATCAAATATTGATTTTGTGCATTGTGATCGGCACTGTCGGTCTGAATGTCTACCTCTTCACCATCGTTCCTTTCGGCTTTTTTCCGCAACAAGACACAGGCCGCATGGGTGGCCGCACCCGCGGCTCGCAGGACATCAGCTTCGACGCAATGAAGGTCAAGCAGCAAACACTTGCGCAAATGGTGCTCGATGATCCGGCCATTCAATCAGTGACCGCGTTTGTCGGCGGCGGCGGACCGGGCGGCGGCAGCTCGAATGTAGGAGGAATGTTTATCGCGCTCAAGCCGCTTAACCAGAGGCCAGGGCGCGTCTCCGGCGATCAAGTGATCAACCGTTTGCGCGGCAAGCTCACCAGCATCCCTGGCGCGGCGCTGATTCTTCAGGTGCAGCAGGAGTTTCAGATCGGCGGACGAGGCTCCGACGCGCAATACCAGTACACGCTCTGGGACGAAAATCTTAGCGAATTGAATTCTTGGGCGCCGCAATTGCTCACGCACATGAGAACGATGCCGGAACTGCGCGACGCTAACACCGATCAGCAGGATCAGGGACTGGCCGCCAATCTGGTCATCGACCGCGACGCCGCATCGCGGCTAGGCATCAGCGCTGCCGCCATTGATAGCGTCCTTTATGACGCCTTCGGCCAGCGCGAAGTCTCCACCATGTACACGGCGCTCAATCAGTACTTCGTGGTGATGGAAGTTGATCCCAAATACCAGCTTAGCCCCGACTCGCTGAATGGAATTTTTATCAAATCATCCACCGGCTCGATGGTTCCGCTCTCCACGATCGCCACATTCAAGCAACAGCGGACCGCGTTGCAGGTAAACCATCAGGGCCAATACCCGGCTGTGACACTGAGCTTCAATCTGGCGCCCAACTATGCGCTGGGCGACGCCGTCACCGCGCTCGAAAAAGTGCAGATCGAGATGGGAATGCCCAGCACTATTCATGCCACCTTCCAGGGAACAGCGCAGGCCTTCCAGGATTCGAAGAACAATATGCCCTGGCTGATTCTGGCCGCGCTGGTCGCGGTCTACATCGTTCTCGGCATTCTCTACGAAAGCCTGATCCATCCGCTGACGATTCTCTCCACCATCCCCCCAGCCGGCGTGGGCGCGATTCTGGCGCTGATGCTGATGGGAACCGAATTGAGCATCATTGCGCTAATCGGCATTATTCTGCTCATTGGCATTGTCAAGAAGAATGCCATCATGATGATTGACTTTGCGCTACAGGCCGAGCGCGATGAGGGATTGCCGCCTGTGGATGCGATCTATAAAGCGTGTTTGCTGCGCTTCCGGCCGATCATGATGACGACGATGGCCGCGCTCTTCGGCGGATTGCCGCTGGCCATCGGCATGGGCGTAGGATCAGAGTTGCGCAGACCGCTGGGCATTACCATCGTCGGCGGACTGATCGTCTCGCAGATGCTGACGCTGTTTACAACCCCAGTCGTCTACCTGGCATTCGACAGGTTGAAACGGTGGCTCATGAGTCTCTTCCATACCGGCGCTGAACTCGACAAGGCGCACGCCGAGTGAGAGCGGCTATGTAAGATATGTTCGGCAGGAATCTATGACTCGCAAAGCAAAATCACAACCCGCTAAACCGCGCTCGCATCGCCTATTGCTGACTTGCGTGATTGCATTTGCCCTTCTTCTGCTGCTGTTGCGGCTGCTCAACTTTACGCACGGACGGCGCTAAGCGCATCTGGCAGTGTTCAGAGGAAAGTGAGCAGTTTGGTTGGTTGAGGTTCGTGGATCCTAACCCATTCGACAAAAATTAAATTGGAATTTCCCTCGGAATTTTCGTTGTTACTCGGCCAGCGCAGGCTCCAGATCTTCAGCAGGAGGTGAGCCGCCCTTAGCTTTGATCTGCGAACTGGTTAGAAGATAGACGGCAACGATGATGGCTGCCATGCCGATAAGCTCTGCTTTCTCCGGGCGTTCGTGGAGGAGAACGATGCCGATCAGCACAGCAATCACCGGGTTCACATAGCAATACGAAGAGACCTTGGCGACGGGCACGCGCTCCAGCAGATAGACGAAGGCGGTGTAGGCGATCAGCGAGCCGGCGATGATGAGATAAACAAGCGAGCCGATGGAGGCGGCGTTGACGTGAAAATCGGGCCACTCGCCGAGAGCCGTTCCGAGCGCTGTGTTGAAGAGGCCGGCGATGAGCATCTGCCATGCGGCTGAGACCAGACAGTTGACGGGCAATCGCGAGCGTCGCGTGAGAAAGCTGCCGGCAATCCAGAAGATGGCCGAGGCCATCAGCATAACAATAGCTATAATGCGGGCCGGGTCGCCGTTCAGGCCGGTGTGGAGGGAAGGCCAGAGCAGCGCCGCCAAGCCGGCAAAGCCGAGCGTCATGCCCATCCAGCCGCGCGAGGCGAGCGGCTCGCCGCCGGGTAAACACATCTCGGTCAGCGCTGCCAGCAGAGGAATGATTGCCATCACCAGCGAAGCGAGGCCGCTGGGGATGGTCTTTTCGGCGTAGACCAGTGTGACGTTGTTACCGCTGAGCAGGCAAAGGCCGATGGCAGAGATCGTCAACATGGCCTTCGACGGCCAAAGCAGGCGCAATCCGCGCCAGCGGCACCAGCCCATCAGCAGCGCGCCAGCGATCATGTAACGCGTTCCGGCCATCAGCAGCGCCGGCATCTCGGCCGTTCCAATGCGAATGGCCGCGTAGGTCGAGCCCCAGAAAAAGTAGACGCAGGCAAAGGCGATCACGATGGAAGTGTTGGCAGGTGTCTTCGATTGCGATTGGTCTGAGTTATGTTTGGAGATCGCCATGGGCTGCTTTTATGTTAACGCGGTGGGGTGGAGCGCGTGGATAACACGCCCGACTGGATGCGGACAGAGAAAAATCGGGGCTGGCAGATAAGGCCCACGATCAGCCCGGCCTGCCGGCCCCCTCCCCAATGCTGCGACATTCTGTCCCCAGCGCTTCCTGCGTTACACCACTTTTTCCTCAAGGCGCATATTGGCAATCTCTGAAGTGCGGTGCGCGGCTCGCTCCAGATTGTGCGCCATCTCCTGCACGGCCAAATGCTGCTCCTCGGCGGCGGCGGCCATCTGATGCGAAAGGCCGGAGAGATCATCAGTTTGTTTGGCGATCTGATTGATGGCTGCCATCGCAGTGGCCAGATCGACGCCGATCTTGGTCACCTTGGCCTGAATCTCCGCGGTTGCGGATGCGGTCTGCTCAGCCAGCTTTCTCACCTCGCTGGCAACCACTGCAAATCCCTTGCCGTGAACTCCGGCGCGTGCGGCTTCGATATTCGCATTCAAAGCCAGTACGCTGGTCTGCGTGGCGATGGAGGCAATCAGTTCCGCCACCTTGGCCACGCCGCTGCTGGAGATGCGCAAGCTCTCAATGGCCGATTTACTCTCCGCGCTGGCAGAGCGCGACATCTCGGAGGCCTGCGAGACATCCGCCGCATTGTGCGCAATCTCGGCGATGCTGGCCTCAATTTCATGCGTTGCCGTGGCCACCATCTGCAGGTTGCCGTTCAAGTGCTCGATGTCGTTGCGCTGCGATTCCTGCGCCGCGCGGACGGCCTCCATCGCCGCCTGTGTGCTGACGCCCCAGACGACGCAAGCGCCAATATACTCGCCGCTCCGGTTGAGCATTGGTTCAACTTCGAGGTCGAGCTTGACCGGCCCCAGAGCGATGGTCGCCTTGTGGGGAAGATGATGCAGGCCGTGATGCTGCTTGCCGCCGAGAATCCGTTCGATATTCGCCTGGTTCTGATGAAAGATATGGATCGACTTGCCTACAATTTCATCCACGGGCACCGGCAGATACTGTTGCAAGGTGCGCAGCGTCTGCACAGAGGCGCGGTTCAGATAGCGCAGCGTCAACTCGCGGTCGCAGAACATCGCATTGCACGGCAGTGCGTCCAGTGCAGCTTCAAAGCTGTAATCCGCCTCCGCCGTTGGAGTGGTTTCCATGGGCGCCAGAATGCTTATCGGCAGCTGAGTCGAGGCGGCGCCGTGTTGCGAAAAGATCCCTCCAAATAAACTCTGCGACATAGACGGCCCATCCCTCCCACAACCATTCAGTCTTGCTTATTTCACCATGTGCGGGATGAGCTGTGCGCGGACAATTCGCGATCCGTCAACCAGGCTTCCCGGATGTGAACATGGGGTTCCACTTTGACAACACCGGTAGTGCGTCTCAGGGCTTGCACCTTTCACTCAATCAGTCGAGAATGGATTCCCATGGGATGGATGGAGCAGATGCGGATCGGCTGCGAGGAGCGGGCGCTGGCCGGCCTCGATTGGGTTTCGCGTTGGCGTCGCCTGACGGTGGAATTGCCGGCTCACCTGGCGACCGGCCTTGATGGCGAAGATGCGGCCTTCTTTTATCTGCGCCGCAAGGGCTACGTTGTGGTGGCGCGGCGCTGGTCGTCGGGCGATCTGCCGGGCGACGTGGACCTGATCGCATGGCAGGGGGCTATGCTCTGTTTTATTGAAGTGAAGACACGCACCGCCCACGATGCGTCTCCAGCCGAGATCGCTGTCGATTCGCACAAGCGCAATATCCTGCGCCGGCTGGCCCGCGCGTACGTGCGTCAGTTGCCCCAAGAAGCTGCTCCGCCGGTGCGCTTTGACGTGCTTAGCGTCTACCTTGTACCGGGCGAAGAGCAGGAGTTTCAACACTTTGAGGGGTCTTTTGGTTGGAGCGAGTGGGAGGATCGGGAGCGGGGATGATCCTCAACGTGACTATGTTGGTCATGTTGTGCTAATGTAGCTCTATGCGGACTGCCAAGATCAGCGAATTGAAGGCCAAACTCAGCGCCCATATCCGATACGTCAAGAATGGCGAAGAGGTGCTGATCTTTGACCGGGATACGCCTGTGGCTCGGTTGGTCTCTCCGGGGCCGATTGACGATGAAGATGCGCGCAGACGCCGTCTGATTGCCAAGGGCATCATCACGCCAGCAAAGATGGTTCGCCCAGAGGGATACAGGCTGCCCAAGCCGCCCGGACCTATGATCTCGCAAGAAGTGATGGATCAGGTATGGCGTGAGGAGCGGGATGGCCGATGAGTTTGCCGTTCGCCTTTTGGGACACAAGCGCGCTGATCCCACTCTGCGCGCGGCAGAAACAAACGGAACCTGCCAGAATGCGCCATGCAGGATATGAAATCGCAGTTTGGTGGGCAACTCCAGTTGAAATCATCAGCGGATTGACTCGTCTTGAGCGCATGAATGAGATAAACCGCGATCAATATCAAGCGGGTATGCAACGATGGCAATCCCTTGCCAAAACCTGGGACACTGTACGCCCATCCGCAACCATTTTGGATCGGGCCTGCTCGCTGCTTGAGCTTCATCCTCTGCGCGCCGCCGATGCACTACAGTTGGCAGCGGCTTTGGATTATTTTGAATATTCAACCAGGGGTAATGTGTTTATCACCGCAGATCAGCGTCTAGCAGATTCCGCTCGGCAAAGCGGTTTTTCAGTCGAGTTCCTCTGAGGTCGCTGCGTTGTGGCTCAACCCTGCGCGTCCTTGAACTCCTCGTGCCACGCCATCTGAATCGCTTCCAGGCGCGGCTCATTCGACTTGGCCGGATCGTCGGCGAAGCCTTCGAGTTCGGTCACGTAGCGGTGCAGGTCGGTGAAGCGCACAGTGAGCGGGTCGAGCGATGGAAACTTTTCTTCGAGTTGAATGCCGATCTCCTCGGCGTCGGTCCATAGAAGTTGGCGCGGCATTGGTCTGCTCCTTACTTTTCTTCCGCCAGCGTCAGCGGCTTGCCCTCGGAGACATAGTTGCGATTCCACTTGGGAATCTCGACCACATAATCGCCGGGGCGCGTGATGACGGCCTGACAGCCGAGGCGCGAATTCAATTGCTGATCAGCGGCCATGTCCATGCGGTCCAATTCATCGTCGTCTGCGGGGCTGATGCCCTCCTGATCCTTGATCCACAGGTGGCAGGTGGTGCAGGCGCAGACGCCGCCGCAGGCATGATCGAGAAAGACGCCGTGGTTCTCCGCTACATCGAGAAAGGACATCGGCTTGCCGTGATGCTCGTAGGGCATTGTGCCGAATTCAAACTCCACCGTTCGGCCTTCGGGAAGAAAGGTGACGCGGACGAGTTTGTCAGCGGGAATGCTTTTCTCGGTTGGTTCGCTCATAAAATTCGTCCTTCCTTGCGACTCCGCATTACTTGAACTCCGCCGGAGCCATCGCGTGCGGCGCGGTTACGGCCTCGGTCAGCTCCTCGTTTGCCGCGCCCATCGTCTTGCCGGTCAGGGCGCTTGAAACCGCGGCCTCCATCATCAATTCGGCAAAGCGGCGCGTCGTCTGATCTAGAGCGAGTGTCGCCTCGCGAATTGCAGCAGCATCTTCGCCTTGCTTGATCTGCGTGAGCCGGTCGCGTGCGGCAGTGATGGCCGCGCGTTCTTCGGCGTTCAACTGAGCCCACGCCGGACTCTCAGGCGCGCGCTCGACTGCTGCAAGAATCGTCTCCGCTTCGTTGCGCGCCTCGATCAGCAGACGCTTGGCGAAGTCGGCCTCGGCGTTGTCAAAGGAATCGAGGATCATGCTCTCGACTTGTTCGTCGGTCAGGCCGTAGGTCGGTTTGACTTCAATCTGCGCGGCCTGCCCGCTGCGTTGTTCGCGCGCCGTCACGTGCAGTATACCGTCGGCGTCGATGAGAAATTTAACTTCAATGCGCGGCAGTCCGGCGCTCATCGGCGGAATGCCTTTCAGATCAAATCGCGCAAGCGAGCGGCAATCTTCGGCCAGCTCCCGCTCACCCTGTACCACGTGAATGGCGACATTGGTCTGGCCATCCACTCCCGTCGTAAAGTGCTCGGTTGCTGACGCCGGGATCGTCGAGTTGCGCTGGATGATGCGCGCGACCGTTCCACCGAGAGCCTCGATGCCGAGCGAGAGCGGCGTGACATCGAGCAGCAGCAACTCATCGGTGCTCTTCGACGCTCCGGCGAGAATGCCGGCCTGCACCGCCGCGCCCAGAGCGACAACTTCATCGGGATTGAGTTCGGTGTGCGGACGCTTGCCGCGCGCGCTAAGGTGAAAGAGTTCATCGACCAATTGACGAACCGCGGGAATGCGCGTGGAGCCGCCGACGAGAACGACTTCGTCAATCTGCTCGGGCGTGATGCCGGCGTCAGCGAGCGCCTGCTTGCACGGGCCGGCCGTACGCTTGAGCACCGGCTCGATGAGCATTTCGAAAACCGCGCGGGGAATCTCGCGCTGGTAGCTGTCGCCATTGGGCAGTTCGATGTTGAAGTGCGCCGCGGAGTCAGAGGAGAGCTTGATCTTGGCTTCGATGGCGGCCTTGCGCACAGCCTGGACCGCGCCCGGATGGAGGCGCAGATCGACTCCGTGCTCTGCATGAATCTCATTGAGCGCGATGGCCAGCAGCAGATTGTCAATATCGTCACCGCCTAAGTGCGTGTCGCCGTTGGTGGATTGCACCTCGAAGATGCCGTCGCGCAAATTAAGAATCGAAATATCAAAAGTTCCGCCGCCGAGATCGTAGACCGCGATGGTCCCCGTCTTCGCTCGATCGAGTCCGTATGCGAGCGCGGCGGCCGTGGGTTCGTTCACCAGGCGCAGCACTTCGAGGCCTGCCATGCGGCCAGCGTCTTTCGTAGCCTGACGCTGCGCGTCGTTGAAGTAAGCGGGCACTGTGATGACTGCCTGCGTGACAGGCGCGGAAAAAAATCGCTCGGCGTTGCGCTTGAGCTGGCGCAGAATGTAGGCGGAGATTTCCGGCGGCGTGAAGCGCAACTCGCCCAGTTGAATGCGCGGAACTTCGCCAGCTTCAACGTCCGCAGCGATGCGAAAAGGAAAGAGTTCCAATTCCTCCTGAATCTCTTCAAGGCCGCGGCCCATCAGCCGCTTGACAGAATAGATCACGCGCTCCGGCGATTCGATCAGTGCCTTCCGCGCGCTGTTGCCGACGGTGACGGTGGGACGGCCTCCCTGCGCGGGCATCGGGACTGGAATCGGGTCTAGCGCCACCACCGACGGCACCAGATTCGAGCCATCGACGCCGGGAATCACAAACGGAGTATCGCCCTCCATGCTTGCAACCAGAGAGTTGGTGGTTCCCAGATCAATTCCGACTACGCGTCCTTCCGTCATGATTTCTTTCATGCTCCCAGAGTTTCAGTCACGTCGCGAACAAGATTGCTGAGGTAGCGCCTGCGGTCGAGCAGTGCCACCATTGTTTTTTGCGACGTTGCTCGCTCGGCATCGTCACCCGCGTCCCATGCGCTCCACTCATCGCGCAGTTCTTCGTCCACGGTTTGCAGCATCAGATCGAACTTTCTTTTTGCCTGCTCCAGAGCACTCGCGAGCACTGGGTCCGCTTCGCCGGAGGCGCGGGCCGCGCGCATCTCTTCAAGCTGCATATTCAGATCGAAGACCTCTTCGAGCAAATAGATGGGAGTGCGCGCTTCTTTTTCTGCTTTGCTTTTGAGACCATCTCCGATCTCGGCGCCGAGCAGCTTGAGCAGGTATTCAGTGCGCCGGAGCGGGTCTTTGAGTGTGCGATATGCGTCGTTGAGCAGCGCCGTATCGGCCAGACTCCACTCTTTCTCGTTCTCCTCGGCGCGGGCAAAGCGGTCGGGATGGAGCTTGCGGCTCAGGCGATGAAACTCGTGCTCCAGCGCGGGCAGATCCAGATTCAGTCGCGGTTCCAATCCAAAAACCGAAAAATAATCTCCACCGGGCGGAGGCTGAATCTTGCTGCAGTGCGGGCAAAACAACGTGGAATCGTTGTGGCCAATGGAGCACGACCAGCAGGCTACGGGAACCGCGGAATCTACGAGTTTGAACATCGTACTGTCTTTCCAAAAAACGTGAGTGATAAAACTTTAAGAGAACGACGAACCGCAGCCGCAGGTGTGCTTGGAGTTCGGGTTGATGAAGTTGAAGCCCTGGCGCATCAGCGACTCCTCATAGTCAAGCGTCATGCCGTGCAAGTAGACAAACGATTTTGGATCGACGAAGACGCGCACGCCGTCGAACTCATAAATGCGGTCGCGCTCGCGGGGCTGCGTGTCGAATTTGATCGAATACGAAAGCCCCGAGCAGCCGCCGCCCATCACGCCCAGGCGCAGTCCGCCTTCCGTGGGTGAGATGCCTTCCTTGGCCATCGCCATGCGGATGCGCTTGATGGCTTTGTCGGTGACGCGCAACCCCTGTGGCGCGGCTACCGGATCTGCCGCAAAAGCTTCGCGCGATGGTTGAGCGTCGATGGTGATCGTGTTCGACATAATCGCCTCTTCCTTACTGTGTAACGGCAACTGCCTCAGCTTGGGTCGGATGCGCCGCATTGCCGTTCTTCTTCTTCCAGTCGCCGATGGCGGCGCGAATGGCGTCCTCGGCGAGGACTGAACAGTGAATCTTGACGGGCGGCAGCGACAACTCCTTCACAATGTCGGTGTTCTTGATGGCAAGCGCGTCGTCCACCGTGCGGCCCTTGATCCATTCGGTGGCGAGCGACGAACTCGCAATCGCCGAGCCGCAGCCGAAGGTTTTGAACTTGGCCTCTTCGATCACCTGCGTCTCCGGGTTCACGCGAATCTGCAGGCGCATCACGTCGCCGCACTCCGGCGCGCCCACCAGACCCGTGCCGACCTCCGTCGCGCTCTTATCCAGTTGGCCCACGTTGCGGGGGTTGTTGTAGTGGTCGATTACCTTGTCGCTGTATGCCATTATGTTGCTCCTTCTGCGGGGGAAGCCGCGGAAAAACAGTTGTCAGTGGTCAGTTCTCAGTTTTCAGTTGCTTGTCCTTCAGTCTGGCTGCATCAGTTTCAAGATCGGCAAAGACTGGCAACTGAAAACTGAGAACTCGCTTTTAATGCGCCGCCCACTGAATCTTCGTCAAATCGATGCCGTCCTGCACCATCTCGTAGAGCGGTGAAAGTTTGCGCAAATGTTTCACAATGTCGATGACCTTATCGCCGACATAATCCACTTCGGCTTGCGTGTTGAAGCGGCCTATTCCGAATCTGATGGAGCTATGAGCTACATCGTCACCCAGTCCCAAAGCCTTCAATACGTAAGATGGCTCCAGCGTTGCCGAGGTGCAGGCAGAGCCGCTGGAGACCGCGATGTCGTTGATGCCCATCAGTAGCGACTCGCCTTCAACATAGACGAAGCTCATATTCAAATTTCCGGGCAGCCGATGCTCCATCGAGCCGTTGACGTGAACGTAGTCGAGCGCCGCTTCGAGCTTGTTCTTGAGCCGGTCGCGTAGAGCCGTCTCGCGCTCGGCTTCGGCGCTCATCTCTTCGCGGGCGATCTCGCAGGCTTTGCCCAGACCGACGATGCTGGCGACATTCAGCGTGCCGGAGCGCATTCCGCGCTCGTGGCCGCCGCCGTCAATCTGCGCCGCAATCTGCACACGAGGATTGCGCCTGCGCACGTAGAGCGCGCCCACGCCCTTGGGTCCGTAAATCTTGTGTCCGCTAAGCGAGAGCACGTCGATGTTGTCGGCGATCACGTCCACTGGAACCTTGCCCGCGGCCTGAACCGCGTCGGTGTGGAAGATGACTCCCTTTTCGTGACAGAGCTTGCCGATTTCAGCGATAGGTTGCAGAACGCCGATCTCGTTATTCGCCGCCATGATCGAAACCAGAATCGTTTTGTCGTCGATGGCGCGCCGCAGATCATCCATGTCGATCAGCCCATCGGCCTTCACCGGCAGATAGGTGACGCGATAGCCTTGCTTCTCCATGCGCTTGCAGGTGTCCAGAATCGCCTTGTGCTCGGTAACCTGGGTGATGATGTGGTTGCCGCGTTCGCGATACATCTCGGCGATGCCTTTGATGGCCAGGTTATTCGACTCGGTGGCCCCGCTCGTGAAGATGATCTCTTTGGCGCTTGCGCCAATCAGCGCGGCAATCTGCTCGCGCGCATTTTCAACCGCGGCTTCAGCCTCCCAGCCAAAAGAATGGTTGCGGCTGGCCGCGTTGCCAAACTTGCTGGTGAAATACGGCATCATCGCCTCCAGCACGCGCGGATCGAGCGGCGTCGTGGCGTGGTTATCCATATAGATGGGAAGGTGTACGCCCGCTGGTACTTCTACCTGGCTTTCAACTGTGCTCATAATCGTCTCCATCCTCGTTTCACTTAGCTTGTCATCCTGAGCGAAGCGCAGCGTAGTCGAAGGACCTGCGTTTGCTTTGCCCAAATCTTTTAAACCTTCAATGCAACCAACTCATTCGCTTCGTGCGCTCTTGCCGCCGAATGTTCGTGCTCCGCCAAATCCTGAATGCTGATGCTCTTCAACACGCCGGCGATAGTCTCGTTCACCCGCGCCAACGGCTCCTTGATCGTGCAGTTCGTGGTTAGCTCGCAGCCGCTTTTGCCTTTGGTGCAGGAGGTGATGAAGAACGGCCCGTCGATAGCCAGAATCACCTCGTAGGCCGAGATCGAGCGCGCCTCGCGAGCCAACGCATAGCCGCCGTTCATGCCCGCGTGGGACTTGAGCAGGCCGGATTTGGTCATCTGCTGGAGAATTTTCGCCAGCAGTTGCGCAGGAATTCCGTAGGCGTCGGCCACGTCTTTGGCGCTGAGCGCGGTGGTCTCCGGGTGCTCGGCAATGTACTTGAGCGCCATCAGCCCGTAATCCGCTTTTTTGGTCAGCTTGAGCATTGAGTAGGCCCTTATATCCGACCTCTTCGGTCCGTATTCAGTATACGACTGTTTCTGTCGGCATTACAAGTCCCATCCTGGAATCTTCCCGGAAGCGGCCGGAAAGAAATCCGGAAAATCTTTTGGAATGCATCAAAGATTCAACAAATATAGGTTTGAAAAAATCGAAAATGCCGGTACAATCTGGCGGTAGTGAGGTTTTTTTCACCGACACCAGAGCGATGGCAACCGTCTGCAAGCACCCACGAGTACGCGTCGTCTCCCGGCATGAAGACAGCGAGTTTGTCGAATGCCAGGATTGTGGCGAGGTCTTTGACTCCGATGAGTTCCGCGACATGGAGATTGAAGAGACCGCCGGATCAGAACCCAGTCTGGAAGACGCCTGAGGCTAAGGACTGGCGCAAGCCTACTGCGGGGTGTGAGTCCCGCTAGGCGCGGTGTGGTGTGCGGGGCTGATTATTTGTCCGCGTGCCCATTGGCGGCCTGAGCGCCAACCCGTCTGGCCGCGACCCAGGAGTAGTGCAGCCCGGAGGCGATGGTCAAGCCGATAGTGGCGTCAAGCGCGACCCAGCGGAAGACCGCAACCCAGTGGACTATTGCAACCTGATAGAGCAGCACGGCAGCCACAGCGGCGATCTGGGCCAGTGTATTGGCTTTACCCAAAAGGCTCGGGGCGAACTCCCGCCGGCCCGTGGCGGCGTAGAGAATGGCCGCGACCACCAGAATACCCACATCCCTGCCGAAGACCAGCACCGTCACCCGCATGGGTATCAGGCCGTTGTGCATCAGGACCAGAAAGAGAGTGCTGAGCAGCAGCTTGTCGGCAACGGGATCCAGGTACTCGCCGAGCTGGGTGCGCTGCTTGAGCAGGCGTGCCAGCAGGCCATCGAGTGCGTCGGTCAGTCCGGCGGCCACAAATAGCCAAAAGCTCAGCGCGTAGCGGCCCTCCAGAATGGCGGCAACCAAAAACGGCGCAAGGCAGATGCGCAACAGCGTCAGCAGGTTGGGAGCGGTGCGGTAGCGGTTGAATCGTTTGCTGGCAAAGTCTTTCATGGCGGCTTCAGGGTGCAACAACCGATGGTACAACATGGCAGTTATCGCCGACCACACTTTTCCTGCCGTCCCTGTCCTGATAGACTACTTGAAGTTGCTTTGCAGGCGCGTAGCTCAGTTGGTTAGAGCGCTTCCTTGACACGGAAGAGGTCGCTGGTTCGAATCCAGTCGTGCCTACCAAGATTAGATTCAGAGACATCCGAAGATATCCAGTAAGGAACGACAAACCGCTGAGAAATCAGCGGGTTGTTGTGTTTTTACGTCCAGAAGCGTATTGTGGAAGCCATGCTCCCGTGGGGGTATAGATGGGGGTAGATTTTCCGGATGTGGGGGTATTTCCACTTTCGGGTATTTGAGAGGGATTCCCGATGGCGCTCACTGATACCCAAA
>Ga0181520_10002594_pt1 | contig 33233 bp, 31 predicted proteins | sample PEATcosm2014_Bin_29_FD_132451 | JGI IMG/M metagenome (GOLD analysis project Ga0181520, IMG submission 132451) | Peatland microbial communities from MTU Mesocosm Facility, Houghton, MI, USA - PEATcosm2014_Bin02_30_metaG | ecosystem: Environmental > Terrestrial > Soil > Wetlands > Peat | place...
AAGCGTTAAGTTAAGCGCTACGGACGAGCTTGGTGTTCAATATATGGGGTCATCAAATTGGTTAACGCACAAGGAAAGGGTACAACCGATGACCAAAACACCTTATCTTAACGCTTATGGGGGTACCCACTCCAGAAGGCAATAGGGAATGGGCAATAGGGAATAGAAAAAGCCCGGGGATTTGGTTGGTGGTCATGTTTTGATTGTGCGCCGAGGGACGGTAATTTTGTGCAAAGACGATGGGCAGGATACAGTTCGGCTGGTTGAGGTTCTTGCAAGAGACTCTAAATCCCGATTTGTCCTCAGAAAGGTTTATCTGTAATCTGAAAGCGATGAATACACCTCCAAAGGCTGATCCATCTATATACGTGACGTTGCGGGAAAATGCGCTGCTGAAAACTCGATTTAATAATCTCTCTGGCGATTCCGTACATTCAGTTCTGATGGATTGGGATGTCGGCAATGGTACGGCAACTGTACTTGCAGCGGCGGACGGAACAGCAAGTTTGTATCTCAGTAGTGGTGGCGGGTGTATAGGCGGAGGTCAGAAGTATCCGTTGATGCACGAATTGGCGCTTCACGCCGTTCTACTAGCGACGGATTTGTTTTCACATTTCGAATCGACGGAGACGTTTGATCTGCCTGCGGCAGGTGATGTTTTCTTTTATCTGACGACAAGCAATGGAGTGCGCAGAGCTATTGCGAAGGAAGCCAATCTGATAACTGAAATTGATCGGCTCTCCTCACTTGCCGCAATCATGCAAGAGATTATTACGCAGTATCGAACTGTGTCCAATCAGTCAACCGGCAGTTAGTTTAGCATTCTCACTCCGCGCCGAAGATGCGTTTGCAGAATCTTCCAACTTTTTTAAAGAAGCCGCGCTTTTTCTTTTCCACAGGCTTGTCTATTGGCTGAACCGCATCCGTATTTGCAGCAGGAGTTGCAGCGTCAACGGGCAGCACGACGTGGTCTGCGCTGTTGTATGACAGCGGCTCAACAGGAACCGCAGGAACCGCGCTGTTCGGATTCGCCGCTCTGGGTGCTGGCTTGTGCAGCGGCGCAAGGCCCGCGCTCTCGGCCATCGGGAAGGCATTCGTGTCCGGCTCGAGCGGAGGCGGGCAACCGCACGGCACCTTCTCATTGTCCACCACTTCGTGCAAGCTGCCATGCTGGAACATCACGCGCTGGCCGGGCTGCACATGGTATTCGCCGCCGTCGAAGACGCTGCTCACAGTCACATTCGGCGCGCTCGCGCCGGTGTTCTCCACGCAGGTGTCGCCATGTTGGCCGAGACGAATCCTGACCTCCGACTTGCCCGGAGCGCCGAGGAGAATGCGGAAATCAGGGGTGAGCAGAATGTCGCCGTTGTGGCTCGTGGCATAGCTCATCTCGACAGCGCCGTGATCCATCGCCATAATCAGAGCCGTCGTTTCGCCTTCGGAGGCGCTGGTGTCGGCGGCCAGCTTGATCGTCGTCGAGGCACAGACGCGCAGAGTGCCGCGCCTGGGCAGCACCACATCAGTTGTTTGATTGCCGGAGGTGACGGCTCCGCTGGCGACAATGACGGCCTTGCCCCTGGAGACCTGTAGCGCGCCGACGACCGAGGCTGCACTGTTGGGGTTGTGGCTGTCCAGCGGGACAATCGCGATGGGTCCGAAGTCCTGAGCGTGCAGGATAGGCGCGATCAGCAGAAGAAGAACGATGAGGGCGGAAAAGCCCGAAAAGCATCCTTCAGGGGCTAAAGCCCTCATCATATTGCTACACTTACGGCACGACTGAAGTCGTGCCCTGACGCTTGTTGACCATTCAATGAGTTTTTCCGCAGCCTGTAAAGCCCACCACATTTTTGCCAGTTGTATGTACGGGCTGAAGCCCGTACCCTTCACCATGGAGATTCCATTGGCAGTTGGTTGCATAACAGCTACCTTCGCGATTCTAATTCGATTCTTTCTTCTTCCTGATAAAAGTTCTGCTTTCGGGATTGATGGACCACGGAAGGCTACCATCATCGACACCCAAGGCAACATGAATATTCTCCTGCGTGTTTTCTATAATCTCCACTTCAACCTGGTAACTCTTCGAATCGACTACAACTTCATAAGCCTGCACTTCATGCAACTCCGCAATCAACTGCTCACAAGACTTTGCCGACCATCGACCTGTTTCGGCGTCGAGTACCTTCCGCCATTCGTCGCGCCTGCGCATCGCTCTTACATCTCCAAAAAGTTGCGGATCATCTGATGGCCGCCCTCGGTCAGCACGCTCTCAGGGTGGAACTGCACGCCCTCGATAAGCAATTTGCGGTGGCGCAGGCCCATGATGATCGAAGTCTTTCCATCGGCACTGGGGGTGCGCGCGGTGACCATTAGTTCGGCGGGCAGCGACTCACGAGCGACGATCAGCGAGTGGTAGCGCGTGCAAGTCAGCGGCGATTTGAGTTTGGCGAAGATGCCTTTGCCGTCGTGCGTGATGGGGCTGGTTTTGCCGTGCATCAGGTGGCTGGCGCGGACCACCTCGCCGCCGAAGGCCTCGCCAATGGCCTGATGGCCCAGGCAGACGCCCAGTATCGGCGCCTTGCCGGCCATGTGGCGGATCAGCGGAACGAGAATGCCGGCCTCGCTGGGCGTGCAGGGACCGGGCGAGAGCAGGATGCGTTCGGGATGCATCGCCTCGACCTGCTCGACGGTCAACTCGTCGTTGCGGTAGACCTCGACCTTTGCACCCAGCTCACCGAGGTACTGGACAAGGTTGTAGGTAAAGGAATCGTAGTTGTCGAGGACGAAGACCATGTGAATCCAGTGTAAGGCATTTTGCAGGAGGCGCGGATGTTGAACGGTTTGTTATACTCAGGAACCGAAACCCTTCTTGTTCAAGCCCCACCCTTTCTTGCCGAAGGAGGCCTCGATTGACCGATCAGCCCGCATCATTGGCGTCATTGCTTTCAAGCATAGCTGCCATTCTCAATGCGATTGCTTGGCCGGGAGTTACCGCGTGGTTTCTATGCTCTCATCGAAAACAAATAGGGTTTCTCCTAAGGGTGCTTGGACGCAAACTTTACTCAGCCAAGAAAGTTAAGGTTGGGCAGGTTGAATTTGAGGCGTTTGCAGATGAATTGAAGGAATCTGTCAGCGAGGCAAGTGAGCTGGCAGGAGGGGAAGAGATCCAAAAGGAAGTCCCTGAGAAACAGCTTCGAGCCGCAAAGAGCCTTCAAGAGAAAGTCCGCACTGCACACCTCCCGGAATCAAGGGTTCGTGAAGCAGTGAAGAAACAAATTTACGACCTTGCTCGCGATTATGAGAATGTCAGAGCGGAACTACCGAGCGGGTCTATACGCACAAGGAAGATGGATCAAATAGCTGCTGGAATGCGAACATTAGCACTTGCTGGTCTTCCGTTGCGGACTCTTCTGACAAGATCAGAATCTGTTGGGAGAAGATTGGCCGCTATTTGTATGCTCCAGATCGAACCTCGTCAAAGCTATTTCCGGTGGCTGATCGAGCGGTATAAGGTCGAAAATCAGCCTTTCATTTTCTACCAATCGGCAATTGCAATTTTGGAATACGTGAGAAAAGGAATATATGCGAACAGGGATGAAGTTCGATCTGCGATTCTGGACTCGATTCATGTCATTTCATCGTTTCGAGGGGGCAATCCCGATCAAAACACCTTAGAGGTACTCAACGAAGCGCTTTCCTTATTGAGGTAGAATTGGTTCTTCACTTTCTCATACAGGGCCGTGTGCAGGGGGTTGGCTTTCGCTGGTTCGTCCAGCGTGAGGCCAGTATGCTTGACCTGCGCGGCTGGGTGCGCAACACCGAGGACGGCGAGGTGGAAGTCGTTGCATCGGGCAAGGCGGAGGAACTGGATAAGCTGCGGGCGAGCCTCAATCGCGGACCGCGCGGCAGCCGCGTGGATCGAATCGTCGAGCATTCGCTGGCCGACTCCGAGGCTACTGATCTGAGTTCCTTCCGCATCGATGGGGCGTGGTGAAAGCAGCTTTCAGCTATTAGCTCTTAGTTAAAGCATATTTCAAAAGTGCATTGAGGGTTCCTGTTGTGATCCCACAGGGGCTAAAGCCCGTGTTGATATTGTGGCTTTTTGGCACGACTAAAGTCGTGCCCTGACACAAAGCTGGTTTTTGAAACACTCCCTAGCAATTCAACCCCTATGTGCAAGCTAACGGCTAAAAGCTAACAGCTTGAACCGGCTCACCTTTTCTGCTTATAAAGCTCTTATGAATCATCTATGCCTGATTCATGCCTTCGGGTGTCTTCTGGAAGTGTGATGTTTTTTGGTTCGAGGTGAAAGCGCCAGTCGGGCACACTCCGAGCCAAAAAGCGGAAAGGACACTTCCATGAGCAACTTGTATCGTGATATGTTTCTGGTACTTTCAGCTGGTCTTGCCGAGACCTTTATGCTTTGGGCTCTCTGGAACTTCCTCCGGGCCAGCCACCGGCGGTAGCTTGATCAAAATATAGTCGCCGATTTTCAGCCTTTACAACCACAGGCGCATGGGTGACAGCCCTTGCGCCTTTTTTGCGCGCTGAGCCTATGGCGATATGCGGATAAACGCCGCATCGCCATTATTCCTGATAGGCTGCGTGGGGCTGGGCGACACGCCTGATAAATTGATAAAATAATTCCGTTTCAACCCTGAAACCAAGGAGAAATTGTACCTATGAAGACCTTCCACGGCTGTCCGCTTCACCTCGGTCTCATCCGCCGCACCGGCGCGGCGCTGCTGCTGGCCACTGCGCTGGCATGGTGCTTGCCCGGCCTCTGCGGTCCGATTCACGAGGCTGCTCGGAACGGCGATGTCAAGAAGGTGGAGTTGCTGCTCAAAGAGCAACCTAACCTGATCTCAAGCAAAGAAGATAAATACGGCCAGACGCCGCTGGTGATCGCGGCCTTCAACAACCGCCTGGATGTGGCCAAGCTGCTGCTGACGAAGGGCGCGGACGTGCAAATCCAGACCAACAATGGATCGACGGCCCTGCACCTGGCGGCGGCGAAGGGCAACCTGGAGATGGTGAAGCTGCTGCTTGAACACAAGGCGCTCATCAATGCCCTGGACAGAGACGGCTGGTCTCCGATGCACTCCGCGCTCACATACGGACATCAGGATGTTGCGGATTTCCTGAGTGAGAAAGGCGGCAAGGATATTCCAGCGCCGAAGCCGGTTGCGACGACCGGCCCCGTGCTGAACAAAGAAAAGGCTCCGCCCCATGAACTGATAAGGGACGGACAGTTCGTTCCCTACGATGACGGAACCATACTGGATACAAAGACGAATCTGATGTGGACGACGGTGGACAACGGAGCCGCTCTCAGCCGGCCGGGCGTTCAGCAATTTGTGACAACGTATCCAGGGGCGGGATACAAGGACTGGCGGCTGCCAACCCCCGGAGAACTGGCGGGATTGTACGACAAAGACAAGACCATCAAAACCAACTGCCCTGCCGCGGTTGACGCGCTGGGACAGGCGGCGGACGAGATCCATTTGGCAACGGATCTGTTTCGTATCTCCTGCACGCGGATGTGGAGCTCGAAGGCGAGCAGCGAGACGCCTGGGACGGTTACCCTCTACGACTTCCACAGCGGCGCGGAGGTCACTCGCCCCGGAACGGATGCCTACATCGACCAGGCGGCTCGCGTGCTGCTGGTGCGGAGCGTTACGAAGTAAGAACTGGCGGGTTTCGCAGGTCTCAGTTTGAGACCTGGGAAACCCGGCAATTCCGTCACAGTTTCACAGTTTCACGGAAAATAGGGGGGTGGGGGGTACCCCTTCAGTTCTCAGTTGTCAGTTCTCAGTTGTCAGTTCTCAGTTGTCAGTAAAAAAGCCCGGGACTCGGTTGCTGGTCATGTTTTTGATTGTGCGCCGTGGAGGGTAATTATATGCAAGGACTTGCCGTCCGGGGAGGGCGCTTGCGCGCCAGAGGGTTCGTGGCGGGTACACGGCTGTTGGATGCTGACATTGCGCTAAGGGGTGTTGGCACTATCCAGGATCATCCAAGGCAGATCGGTGAACACTGGCCGACTTCAGGATACTAATTCTAAGAAGAATGCCGTAATCAGTGTATTTTAGTTGAGTTAATGCTGTTCATGGCGCGGTCTTGCCGCGTCCCGAGGTATCAGTGGCCTTGGCCGGTTACAAGCGTCGCGGACTTGTCTGCTAGTCAACGCCATGATTCTCCGCAACGTTGCATGCATCTGCGCAGCGTTGCGGAAAAACTCCCTCTGCATCTGATCGCGTCAAGCACACACTGATCCTTTGTGGTTCGCGCTTGGATCACGGACGCTATCTTACCGCTCGTGCTTCTTCCAATGCAGCATATGGTGGTCGTCCACTTTGATCTTTGCGGGAAGAGTCAGGCCACAGGTCTTGCATATCAAAACTTCTTTGCCAATCTCCCAGTGAGTGCAGTCCTTGCACTTACAAACCAGAAGTTCAATTTCCTTTTTTCCGCTCATTTACAGCCTCCTGAATTCATCTTTTACTTCGCGCACGAAGTCGTTGAACAGCGCTGTGGTTGTGACGTTGGGTTGCCATGCCAATCCGCGATCAATCAAATTGTACTGTTTCACGATTCTGGAACCTGGAAGAGTATTTCCTTGCGCATCGGCGGAGCGGCCCATCAGCCACAGGTGGTCAGCAACTGTACAAGCGGCGGCGACATCATGGGTCACTACGATGATGGTATTCAGATCATCCATGTCGGAGACCTTGGAGATCAGATCGGCAGTCTTCTCCAGCATGATGAGGTCAAGGCCGGAGAATGGCTCGTCCATCAGCAGGAAGTGTTCGCTACACAATATCTGCTGGATGATGGCGCATCTTTGTCTCTGTCCGCCCGATAACTGCGCAGGATAGAGGTTGTATTTATCTTCCAATCCAAACTCTTGCAGCAATGCCATGACCTTGTCACGAGCGACTTTGGAGTCCTTCTCTTTTTTCATAGCACCGAGCATCATATTTCCGAGTACGGAACGATGCTCGAAGAGCGGGTAACTCTGCGCGACCACTCCAACTTCGCCTGCCCTGACCGGACGATTAAAACCGTTCACGGATACCTGGCCCGAGGTGGGAGCGTGCAAGCCTGCGATAATGCGGAAGAGTGTGGTCTTGCCGCACCCGGAGGGTCCAAGAATGCCCACCACTTGTCCCTGCACCCGGCCCGGCACGATTATGTCGCGCACCTCGGCGGTGACGCCGCTCAACACCGGACGACCGTCATATTCGAGAGAAACATTATCAATCTTCAGCAGCGTTTTGCCATAGCTATACGAAGGGCTTGCCATTAGTTTCGCTCCAGCGTCAATGACGCATACGGGCACAACAGGTTCTTGAATAGTCCGATGCTGTAATCCTGAAAGAGACCTAGCATGAGGATCGTCAACTGGATGGCGAAGACGGCGGCCAGACGGAAATGGTGGTTTTGATCCAGCAGAATCGTGCCAACTCCGCCCTCAGAGCGGACTATGCCTTCTACCATGGTCAACATCATCCAGCCGATCGCGGCGTTCTGGCGAAGGACGTCGAAAACTTTATCAATCTGGCCAAGAACGATCACTTCCCACACCACGCGCCATTCGCCCATGCGCAGCGTGCGCGCCAAGTCGAACATCTCTTTCGGAACACCGTTGATCACGTCGGCCATTCCTGTGACGAAGAAGACCGAAACCGAGAAGACCAGCAGTGAGAGTTTTAATTCATGGCCGCTTTTGGTCATCACCGTAAAAAAGAAGGTCAGGCCTACCAGTGACAGAAAGCGCAGTTTGCTGAGCAAGGCAACGATGGGACGAAAGAAGGGCATCACCGTCGCATAAGCCAGCAGCAGTGAAACGATGGTGGCCACGGCGATAGCCTGAATGTTGAGATAGAAACTGGTGATCAGTTCTGCACCCAGTCCCTGTTCCCACAAATCACCTAGCGCATTCAGAACCTCGCCGGGTTTGGGCAGCAACACGAATGGGCTAAAGACCCATAACAAGGCGACGATGACCACCTGGGTGGCTACCAGGATTCGCACAGCGCTCTTGTTCAAAGCCGCATTCGGTGAAAACACCGCGACAGCATGATTCATAATTTTTCACACGGATAAAAAAGGTTTGGGGAGGCTTGCGCCTCCCCGTTGTGAATGCAGACTACTGGCCGATTTGCGTGATTTCAACGCGGCGATTCAGCGCCTTGCCGCCAGCGGAAGCGTTGGAAGCGATGGGGCTTTGTGAACCGTGGCCCGCGACCAGTTTGAAACGCGAGTCAGGAAAGCTCATCGGCGCCACTTGCTGGAAGTAGTGTTTGACGGCCTGCGCGCGCTTATCGCTCAACGGCACATTGACTGCGTCGCTGCCGGCGTTGTCTGTATAGCCATCGATCTGGAGCGCCAACTGCGAGTTGATGGCCAGTGAATCCTTCAACTCGTTCAGCGTGGGTACGCTATCCGGCAAAGGCTGATCGGAACCCGATGCGAAGTTGATGTAAACGGCCTTGTGACCCAGTACGACACCGGTTTGGGCCTCCTTGGCGTAGTCCACCGTCTCCGCGCTCGCGCCTTGTACGCCGCTGGTATTCAGCACCGATTGAGCGCCGAAGATGAACGACGTATCGACCGCTTCTTTGTACGGCGGAATGGGGCTGCCTTTGAAAAGCTCCGGATAGTTCATCGTGGCGATCTTTCCGAAGGTCTCGTAGGTGGCGCGCATATTGTTGTTATGTTTGCCATCGAGGCCGAAGTAATTAACGTCGTCCTCCAACCCGAAGACCGCCGAGCCGCCCAGCATCTGGCCGGAGTTGGGATCGCGGAAGCCACCATAGTACTTGTACCAGTAGTCGCCGGTCTGATCCTTATAGAGCTTGGCGGATATATCTCCGGCTTTGCGGCGCACGGCATCGAAGGCCTTCACCTGGTCGGCGGCCTGAAAGCTCGCAGCCAGCAGCCCGGAGATTTCATCGCGATTGTCGTTGAAGAATTTTTTGATGCCGAGGATCACCGCCGGCATCTGCGAAGCGTACTCATGCGAGGAGACGATCTTTGCGGTTCCGGGACGGCCATGCACGGCCTGCTCATCGCCCGGGGTCCAGGTGACCACGCCGTCCGGGCAGATGTTTCTGGTCTCGCCCGTTGGACGCCCATCCTTCACCACTTTGCGGTCTTCGCAGCGATTGGGAATGAAAACATCGGTAACTGCCTTGATGTAATCCTCATCGGGAGCCGCAATCCAGTTCACCGCATCCGGGTCGTATGTCTTCAGATCAGGATTGTTCTTGAGGCCGTTCGATCCCAGATAATTCAGCGCAATATTCCAATCGCCGTCGCGAATGACGCCGACCACAGTCTTGCCTTTCATGCTCTGCGGATTTGACTTCCACTCGGCTGGACCAAGTAGCGCATCTTCGCCGTTGGAGCGTCCAACCGCGCCGATGATCACAGCTTGATACTCCGGTCCCAGCTTCTTCAGGATCGGATTCAGATTAGAGAGCCACTGACCGCCGCTATCGCCCATAACGACGATTGCCTCCGCGCCCTTGGAGCAGGTCTTCTCACCGTCGTGGAGTTGCTTGGCGCAGTCGGTAAGGTCATTCCCCATCTGCGTATTTGAGTCTTCGCGGTGCAGGGTCAGGTTCACGCCATTCTTCTCCATCAGCGAACCTTTGGTAGTATCCGCGCCGCCGTTGGCATAGATAAGGGCGTACATCGCATTCCACTCCCACAAGTCAAATTGGATATGCGTCGCACTCACATTGGCCGGAGAGGTTGACGGATAAGGCAGCGCCTGCACGTTGGCCACCTGCGCCTCTTCCTGAGGAGGAAGGGTCACGCGCGATGCGACGATTGCCTTCATGATGCCAGGGGTTGGAATGAGGCCATGATGCATGGCGGAACGCAATCCGAAGATCACGCCCGCACCCAAAACAATAATCAGGAATAACTTCGCTTGCGGCTTCAAACGCGGCATTGTTGTCTTCCCTTCCTTGAATTCGTTGGTTGTTGCCTACTTGAACATATTGTCGTAATCGCTGTCGGATTTTGAGTTGGAGGCGGCCACGCTGGCCAGCGTCCCCGGCATCTTGGTCGGCGCCGGAGTATCCATCCCCGGAATGTGAATCTGGTCTGCTCCTGTGGATTGATTGCCCGATGTGAGCAGCTTCTGGTTGAATTCGGCGAACTTCGCCGCCGCCTCGTCCGCCGCCGCGCCGGATTCGATCTGGTCGTCGGTCAGCAGCTTATCGGTATAACGGGAGAACTCGCGAATCTCGCCCAGCGTACGCGAGGTGTCGTCTTCCAGATATTCGAGAGCCATATCGACCATCTTCAACTGCTCCGGGTTACCGCGCAGCAGTTGCTGTCCCACACCGAGCGTAGCCTTCGCGTCCAGAATCATCTTGCGCTGCTCGGCCAGGAAGTTGACCTTGTTCTCCGTGCGCTGAATCTTGCTGTCGGCGATCTGCGACCAGTGCTGGAAGGTCTTGAGCATCTTCGAGGTCTGATCTTCCAGCGCCTGAAGCTGCTTGACGCCCTGCATCAACATTCCCGCCTGCTCCAAAAATGTCTGGCCCTCCAACTGCAGCCGTTCCTTCTCCATCGGATCGGTGGCAGCGGCGGCCATCTGCTGCGCTTTGGTAGCCTTGCGTCCCAGATTGTTGATCTCGTCGGATTTGGCGGCGATGCTGCGCTGAAGCCTTTCGTCGCTGCCGGAAAAACGCTGAAGCGTCTGGTCAAGATTGAACTTGGCCTTCTTCATATCATCGAGGTTATTGCGAAGAATCCCGATGGGATCGGTCTCCACTACCCATGACGCAAAGAAGCGCACAATGTTCTGGAAGAGATTCGAGACAGCAGTACGGAAGGTCGGATTGAAGATCAGCCACAGAACCGCAATCAGAACAGCGCCCAGCGCGATCGCGTGCAGCGTATCCTGCAACAGGCTGATCAAATACGGCAGAATGGCGTACAGGCCCATCGCACCGCCGATAATCAAGGCAGCAAGCACGACCATGCCGAATGGACCCTCGGGCCGCTTCCAAAACGATTTCGGAGTATAGCCCTGGAGGTTCTGAGTAAAGTTGGGAGTTACCGGCGAAAGTCCCATGAGAGTCTCTTATCCTTTCAGCCCTAGCTTTTGAGTAAGGACGCGTAGAGCGCCTTCTGCTGTTCAAGTTCGCATGCGCGGCGCTGTACGGCCGCTTCGAACTGGCTTTGCGCATGGGCGGCTTTGCCCTGCGCGTCCACCAATTCATTTGATAATTGCGCCAACTGCTGCTGGAGTTCGGTGATCTCTTCGCTGATCTTCTGTATCTGGTCCTGCCGCCCGGAAACCTCGCGCGCCACAAATTGCTGCGATTTTTGGCCGAAGGCATCGTGTTCCTGTTGAAGTTTCGTCTTCAGCGTGTCGAATGTCCCCAGGATTCCATCTTCCGTCAATCCCGCTTGGGCCGAGGCCTGAACAACAGCGGTTTTGAACTTCACATTCGAGGGCATGACGGTATCCGGAATTGCCTTGAGTGGATCAAGAAACTTGTGAATTGTCGCGGCAGTGGAAGTACCCTCGAAATCAGTTTTTGACAGGAGCGTCTGGTAGACTGCATCGTTATCCGGCACGACCCCCGCATCGATCGGAAGAGCATACGAAGTTGCCGAGGCCGAAGTTCCTATGGTTGGCGAAACTTCGGGCGCGGAAAAAGCTGGTGCGGCTGGCGCCGGTGTATGCTTTTCCGTCTGCGCCGGCTCGTCTTCAAACGCAACGGACTTTAGCGTGTCGAGAAATCCATGTTTGCCGGTCATAATCCTCCCGCATTCCTCCTGCACAGATTCAATCAAGATGAGCCATTTGCGGCATTGTGAGTGTCGCATTGAGGATATACTGACCAACGGATAGGCGGCAAGTGAATAATCGCAAGTTCAGACGAGCAGCTCCAAGCAGCCGATCTTGCTGATCCTAAACGCGCGCCGGTAAATGTGAGCGGGATCACGCGATGATTTGAAGCATTTTCTGTCGCATCCGCCCTCTGGTATACTTCCGCCCATGGACAATCGCACATTCAGGGATGCAGGCGGAACACCCGGCGGCCTCGGCCATTTTGTTTTGGGCTTCATCATGTCGTGCATTGGCGGATACCTGCTGATCAATCAAGTGACAGTGGTGGGTTCCTTCTGGAATTTCTATGGCGAAAACACATTTGGCATCACATTGTTGCCGATGCTCTTCGGCATTGGTCTGCTTTTCTGGCGCGGCCGCAGCATAATTGGTTGGTTTCTTACCATTGCCGGCGCACTGTTTATCTTCGCGGGCATCCTTGCCAACCTGCACATCTTCTTCCGGCCGGCAAGCCTTTTCAACACCATCGTGATGCTGGTACTGCTGGTTGGCGGACTCGGCTTGATCGCACGCGGACTCCAGTCGCACGGTACGCAGTCCACCGAATGACGAGAGCTATTGCTTCATACCAACACTTACGGTTGTTTACGTAACTGGCCCCAGGATTCGTCCCGAAAAACGCCCAGGGTGCGATAGACCGCAATACTGATCTGGATCATGCTCTTGCTACGGCATTTGGAGGCCGTCTTCATGGCAAAGAGCAAAACAAAATGCAAACGGGCACCGAGGGCAATTCTGAAGCTTCCCGATCTTGAACAATCCAAGTCAGCCGTGCTCAACAGCTTAACCTCTCCAAGTTCGCAACGAACCTACGACCATGCGATCCGGGAGTTCATCGAATGGTACTGCTCGGAACCGAGGCTTGCTTTCAATAAGACGGTTGTCACCCGGTATCGAATTTCCCTCGAGCAGCGACACTACGCTTCTACCACCATTAACTTACGACTGGCTGCAGTTCGGAGACTTGCCTACGAGGCTGCCGATTGTGGCCTGCTCAGTGCAGACCTGGCGGCCGGAATCCGACGTGTGAAGGGTGCCAAGCGACTGGGAATCCCCGTTGGCAATTGGCTCACTGCTGAACAAGGGAAGCGCCTATTGTTGACGGCGACGGTACAAGTCTACGTAGCAAGCGCGACTACGCCAACCACTACGACACCTTCTGGCTCTGGGCGGGAGTCGTACCTCAGCCTGCGCTCACGCACGCCCGCACTGTCTATCTGCTCGATGCAGAGGTGAGGCCGGACAAGGCCATGCTAATCTCGCAGCGTCCGGCATTGCCTCACGTGCAGCACGCTGATGTCTGGATGGTGGTACGTGTCGAAACGCTCGACTGGTCCCCAACTCTCTACGCACAGGTGCTTGTGCTCCTGCTCCATGGGCATATAGGGTCCCGGGAAGCGATTCAAGGGTCGGTAATGGTAAACGCCGATGTCGCCGGTAAAAATTCTGGTTTCACGCATTATCGCCGCGCACTCAGCGAGTGAGTTGGAGTTTCGCTTCGACGCGGGGCAATTCTCGTCCTCTTGCTCCGGGGGAATCGAGATCAGATTCCCGGAATGGAACATCCGAAGATTTCCACAAAAATATAATCCACATAAACCACAAAGTTGTGTATTATGTGATTAACGGACGGCCGCTGGGAGGCTGGGCCGGTTCAGTATTGCGAAAAACCAGTCCAATGCTGCTCTGAGCGCATTTTCATAGTTCCTGTAGGGTTGGTTTCATGGAATCCCACCCATTTCACAAAGAACGTGAAATGGATAGGGCAGGGAACTTCCTTACACGATCAGTGAAGATGCTCGATTTCAGCCTCCCTTGCAGGCCCCGTCAGAAAACGAGGAGAGAAATCCATGATCCGCAAAACGCGCTTGTTCACGCCCGGTCCGACGCCGCTACTTCCCGCAGCCCAGTTTGCCATGGCGGCGGCTGATATTCACCACCGCACGCCGGAGTTTCGCGCCCTCTTCAGCAAGGTGCTGGCGCAGTTGAAGGTCTTTGTCGGCACACAGAATGATGTGCTGCTGCTGTCGTGCTCGGGGACGGGCGCGATGGAGGCTTCGGTCTCGAATCTGACCTCTCCGGGCGACCGGGTGCTGGTGCTGACGGCGGGCAAGTTTGGCGAGCGCTGGGTGGATTTGGCGAAGGCCTTTGGCTGCGTGGTGGATGTGGTGGAGAAGCCGTATGGGCAGACCTTCGACATTGCCGAGATCAAGGCGGCGCTGAAGCCGGAGCACAAGGCCGTTTATATGCAGGCCTCTGAGACTTCGACGGCTGTGAGCCATGACGTGGAAGCGGTTGCCAAGCTGGTGAAGGGCACGGAGACGCTGCTGGTGGTGGACGGCATCACCGGGCTGGGCACGCAGGTGATCGACGTGGACGGCTGGGGCGTGGACATTGTCATCGGCGGCTCGCAGAAGGCGGTGATGATTCCGCCGGGACTGGCCTACCTGAGCGTAAGCGAAAAGGCGTGGAAGGCGATGGAAACGGCCAAAGGCGCGCGCTATTACTTTGATCTGCGCAAAGAGCGGAAGAATCAGGTCAAGGGCGAGACGGCTTTTACGCCGGCGGTGGCGCTGGTTGCGGGATTGGGCGCGGCGCTGGATTACATTGCCGGACAGGCCGGCGGCGATCTGGAAAAGGGACGCATCGCGCTGATCGACAATGCGCAGGTGAATGCGGCGGCGACGAGAGCGGGATTGGTGGCTCTCGGTTTCACGCTCTTTGCGCCGACATCGCCCTCGGCGGCGGCGACGGCGGTTGCGGTGCCGGAGGGGATGGATTCGGGCGTGGTGGTGAAGGCGTTGAAGGCGAAGTTCAGCCTGGTGACAGCCAACGGACAAGGCTCGATGCAGGGAAAGATCTTCCGCGTGGCGCATCTGGGCTTCTTCGATTATCTGGATACGGTGGCGTTTCTCGGCGCGGCGGAGCACATTGCCAAAGACGTGCTGGGACTGCCGGTGAAGTTTGGGCAGGCAGTGGCGGCGGCGCAGGAAGTGTTTGCGAACGCAGTGAAGCAGAAGCAGTGAAGAAGTGAAGAATCTGCGCTGATGATTGCTAATGATTTACTTCGTCACTGTCTTTGTTCACTTCTTCACTCATTCACTCATTCACTGTCCACTGGCAAGGAGCTAGTTTTCATGGCTGAGTTAAGTTTTGGAGAGAAGCTGCTGATTGCGCGCAAGCAGCTTGATCTCTTTCAATACGAAATGGCCGAGCGGCTGGGGGTTCATGCCAACTCGCTCACCAAATACGAGCGCGGCGAAGGCAAGCCTCACGCGGCGGTGGTGCGGATCTTCGAGATGCTGTGCGAGAAGGAAGGCATCCGCTTTGACGAGTACGAAGCAGGGCAGAAGGATAAAGGAGAGAAGATGAAGATCGTTCTGGCAGAGAAGGTTTCTCCGGCAACACTGGCGGTTTTTGCGGCTGAGCCGGGGTGGGAAGTTCTTACGTTTGATCAACTACCGGACGGGCTTCCGGCTGCCCTGGCCGATGCCGATGGTTTGGTGGTGCGCTCCGCGGTGCAGGCAGACGATGCGCTGATGGGCCACGCGCCTAAGCTGCGGGTGATTGGCCGCGCGGGCGTGGGCGTGGACAACATCGACGCCGAAGCGGCGACGCGGCGCGGCATTGTGGTAATGAATACGCCGGGGGCGAATGCGGTCTCCGTGGCCGAGCTGACTATCGGACTGATGCTGGCGCTGGCGCGCAAACTGCCCGCGGCAAATGCGACGATGCACGCCGGCAAGTGGGAGAAGAAGAGCTTGCAAGGCATGGAACTGCGCGCAAAAACGCTGGGCATTCTGGGGCTGGGGCGGATTGGCCTGGAAGTGGCGCGGCGCGCCAAGGGATTTGGGTTGGAGATTATCGGCAGCGATCCCTTTGTCTCGGCGGCGGTGGCGCGAGAGAACGGCATTGCGCTGGTTTCTTTGGATGAGCTTTTTGCCAAGTCCGATTATCTGACGCTGCACGTGGGATTGACGCCGCAGACGACCGGCGTCATCAACGCGAAGACGATTGCGGCGATGAAGAAGGGGGTGCGCATTATCAACTGCGCGCGCGGCGAACTGATTGATGATGCGGCGCTGGTGGAGGCTCTCAAGAGCGGACAGGTAGCAGGCGCGGCGCTCGATGTCTTCACTGTTGAGCCGCCGAAGGACTCAGCTTTTGCAGCGCTCGACAATGTGATTCTCACGCCGCACATCGCCGGTTCGACGGGCGAGGCGCAGGAGGCAGTGGGCATTCAGATTGCGCGGCAGGTGCGCGATTACCTCAAGCTCGGCGTGGTGCAGAATGCGGTGAATCTGCCCTCTCTGAGCCACGAAGAATATGTTGTTCTGGCGCCGTACATTGATCTGGCGGGAAGGCTCGGCGGTTTCCTCGCGCAGGCGGGCAAGCACGGCATTGAGGCAATTGATCTGGTCTACGGCGGAACGCTGGCCGATGTGAAGATCGATCTGGTGCGCAACGCGGCGATTGCCGGTGTGCTGGAAGGCTCGGAGAATGTGAACCGCATCAACGCGGCGACGGTCGCGGGAGAGCGCGGCATTCGCATTCATGAGGAGAAGGAAGAGTCGCATCGCGGCGGCGCGGCCAGCGTGCTGACCATCAGGCTGCACACGGCTCAGGGCGAAAGCCGCGCGGCGGGCACGGTGATCCGCGAGGGGCAGCCGAGGCTGCTGGAGTTTGACGGCATCGACATCGAGACGCCGCTCGAAGGCAATCTGCTGGTCTGCCGCAACCTGGACGTACCGGGCGTGATCGGCAAAATCGGCACCATGCTGGGCGAGCACGGCGTGAACATCGCCAACTTCGCGCTGGGCCGCGAGCGCGCCGGAGCCAAGCCGGTAAAGGCGCTGGCTGTGGTTCAGGTGGACGCTCCGGTCAGCGACAAAGTGCTGGAAGCGCTGACGACTATCGAGGCGCTGCTGGAAGCTCGGCTGGTGCAACTGCCGGAGGCGGGAGCATAGTTTTTGATTCGCCTCAGTGCAAGAGAAAAACCACCGCCAAATGAGCGGTGGTTTTTTATTGGAGTTATTGATCGTCTACGCCCTGCTCAGGTATGCGCCCTCGCTGGTATCCACGCGAATCTTTTCGCCTTCGTTGATGAAGGGCGGAACCTGGACGACGAGGCCGGTCTCGGTCTTGGCGGGCTTGGTGACGCTCGATGCAGTCGCAGACTTGAGGCCCGGCTCAGTCTCGACGACCGTGAGTTCAACCGACGCGGGCAGGTCGATGCCGACAGCCTGACCGTCGTGGTAGCTGACCTTGATTTGCAAGTTGGGCGTCAGGTACTCAATTGCGTCGCCGAGTGTGGTGCCTTTGAGGACGGTCTGCTCGTAGTCGACCGGGTTCATGAAGTAATAATCGTCGCCGTCGGCGTAGAGAAACTCCATCGAGACTGAATCCACGACGACCTTCTCGATGGCATCGGCGGAGCGGAAGCGCTCATCGAACATCGCGCCGGATTTGAGGTTGCGCAGCTTGGCCTGGATGAAGGCGCGCAGGTTGCCGGGGGTGCGGTGCTCCACCTTGAAGACCAGATGCAGTTGGTCCTTGTGCTTGATGATCATGCCGGGACGCATTTGTGTGGCGGGAATCGACATTTATTTGTAGCTCCTTGCTCATGTTGCGGAGGTTCCGCGGAAAGATTTGGCTTTGGCCTGTCTTTATTGTAGCGTAGGGGCGGTTTGGGGGCGGTATTTCCACAGTCGGACGAGAAATTGCGGTACCCCACCCTTTGCAAAACAGTAAATATCAAGAACGTCGATTAACTTAACTAATCGATACTCTGTATTTTGTTCCGCTTTCTATTGTGTATGTATATGTATATAGGATATTTAATGTTCTTTATCTATAAAGCGCTATATATAAACAAGAACGTACGGTCCATGTAATCGGATTTTCTTGAGATAATTTACATTTCAGTTGCCAAGTCTTCCGAGTTGTGAAACACTTGGATTGTAGGACCCAAGAAGAAAGGAATCAATGCGATGAGCGACAAACTTGGCGCAGCCGTAGAAGCCTTAGAAGAAGACTTGATTCAGCAGGAAGCAGAGGTCGCGGATACGAAGCGGATGATTAACAGCCTTCGGCGTCGTATGGGTTTAGATCCACTCTATGACGAAGCTGTTCGAGCATCATCGTCCATTCGCGCCGATCATTTCTACGGAAAGCCTCTTGCAACCGCTGCAAGAGAATATCTGGAGATGCGTAAGAACAAGGGAGCAGTAGACTCAGCCGAGATTCTTGAGGGTTTGCGCAGCGGAGGGTTCGATTTCAAAGCAACCGGATGGAAAGATGAAAAAGACTACAATCGAATGCTCGCTATATCCCTAGCTAAGAACAACGTCGTGTTTCATAAGTTACCGAATGGGAAATTTGGACTATTGAGCTGGTACGACGGGGCGTCGCTCCGCAAGGGAGACAAGGTGAAGGCGTCACAGGCGGCTTCTTCGGAGGATAGCGAGGAATAAGATTTCGTCGAAAGACGGAATCGCCCGACTGCACGAACAGTCGGGCGACTCTATAGAAAGGAGAGAACTGGATTGATTTGCCTCAGCCGCTCTCACCATCGGATCGTAATCACGATACGCATTGCTGGCATTGTGATTACGATAGATATACCACCATAGGGCATATGCCCTAGTCAACTAAAATCAGGCGGGCCAAGAGGAATACTCCCCCGCCTGGTTAGATTATTATATCAATTCACAAACATAAATTATAGATACTACGCGCAGAATTGCTCCCAGGAATTCTAGAGACCGGCGGCGGTTTGACGCACTCGCGGTCGCTTTGAGAGGCTTGTGTGCATGGCATACAAAGGCAAGATGGAGTTATTCGATGAGCGCAAGATGCGCACTCGGAATACTCGCATTTATCGCTCGCTGCATTGGCCGATCTGGATCTGGGTCTACTTTCTGGCGCCGGGGCCGCTGACGTTTTCGCTCTTTGCGCATGGCTTCAGCCTGGGCAACTCGATCTGGCTGTGCGCGGTGCTGGCCGGGACGGGCGTGGCCGCGCTCTATGGGCAACTGCCGGGGGCCGAGCCTGCGCCGTATATTCTGCGCTTCAATGAGGACCGGCCCAATCCGCTTTATCGAAAAGTTTGCTACAGCTTTGCCTGGACGGCGGTGCTGAGCTATGCGCTGTTGAATCTGGCTGGACTGACCATCGCCGCGGTGACCGGCGTCTGGCAGATGAAGCAGATTTACTTTTACGGCTATCCGCCGCTGGCCGCGGTGATCCTGCTCGTGGGGCTGACGGGCCATCTGCCGCGCGTGGGGCCGTCGACGAAGAGCGAAGGCACGGAGCGGCGCTACTTCTACGGCTCGGTATGGGCGGTGACGGCGGCACAGACGCTGCTGCTGATTCTGTGGAAGACGCTGCCGCAGACGAGCGCGACGAGTTGGATCAAGTTGGGCGCGTATGTCGGCGCGCTGGCACTGATGGGCTGGCTTGCTTCGCGCGGGATGCTGCTGCGGACGCGCCCAATCCTCCCCGGTGAGAGCATGGTCGCGGATTGACGCAGAACCAGGTTCATCGATTCCCACCCATTCCGCAAAGAGCGCGAAAGGGTGTTATACACGGGAATCCACGAATCTCAATCGGATTGCTTCGTCGCAAAAGCAAACGGCCACTGCTTCATGCGTCGCGCGCGCAACAAATAAATGATTGTGCCGGAGATTGCAATGCCCGCGGCAACAATCAAACCGCCGATTGCATGGCTGCGGTTGATCAACAGGAAGATGAATCCTGCAATTGCCGCGAGCGGAGCCAGCGGATAGAGCGGCATTTTGAAGGGCCGCGCCAACTCCGGCCTCTGCGCGCGCAGCAGCATCACGCCCACGTGCTGCGGAAAGAATTGCAGCAGAATGCGCGCAATCACCAGCATCGTAATCACCTGCTCCAGCGAGAAGAAGCAGAAGCAGGATGCGACCACGCCCAGCGCCACAAGCGAGCGATGAGGAATCTTATGGCGCGGATGAACGGCGGCGAGAAAGCTGAAGTAGTTGCCGTCGCGCGCCGCGGCGTAGGGTACGCGCGAGTAACCCAGCAGCAGCGAGAAGACTGAGGCGAAGGCCGTCCAGATAATCAGCGCGGCCATCAGCCGCCCGGCGACGCTGCCAAAGGCCGAGCGCGCGATCTCCGCCACCAGTTGCAGACGGACCGATGCACCTGCGTTCACGTGAGCTGACGCATCGCGCATGGAAGGAAGCGCGGCCAGATTCATCAGCACATAAAAGCCCGCGACAAAAATCACCGAGAGCAGGATCGAGCGCGGAATGGTTCGCTCCGGCCTCTTCACTTCGCTGCCGAGAAAACAAATATTGTAATAACCCCAATAGCAATAGGTCGTCAGCAGCGTCGCATGAGCGAGGCCGCTTATCGACAAACTCAAAGGCAGCGCGGGTGAGACGGGCATCTGCCAGTGACCCTGCGCGAAGCCCGAAACAATCACTCCGGCGATTGCAGCGAGCACTCCGGCGAAGAGCACCCACGCGAGTCGCGTGATCGAACTCAGATTGCGATAGAGCAGTGCCGTCACCGATAAGCAGACAGCGGCGGCGGCAAAGCCGGTATAGTGCAGCGCCGGCAATGCAACAAATGGAGCGCCTTCGATTCCCGGCCAGAACCACGCCAGAAAACTTGCGAGGCCGATGCAGCCCGAGGCAATCGCCAGCGGCGCTGTGAAGCTGACCTGCCAAACGTAGAGAAAACTGAGCCAGTTACCGGCGCGCTCCGGCCCGTAGATCTCGCGCAGAAAAGCGTACGAGCCGCCAGCGCGCGGAAAGGCCGCGCCCAACTCTGCCCACACCAGCCCGTCGGCCACGGCAATGGCCGCGCCCAGCAGCCACGCCCACACCGAGTGTCTGTAGCCCGCCGCGGCAATCACCAGCGGCAGCGTGATGAACGGCCCCACGCCGATCATCTCCAGCATATTGAAAGCCACAGCCGAGCGCAGCCCGATACGGCGCTGAAGGGTGCTGACGGAGTTGGAGGGGTCGATTGTCATGAACTATCGTGCTCCCCGGATTGTACACTGACGAAAGTATGTTCATTGCCGATAAGTCCTATCAAGCAGCGGGTGCGGCCATTGCCGGCCTGATTCTGGCGGGCGTTCTCTCCGTTCGCCTCGCCTGTCAGCAGCCTGTCCAACAGCCTGCCCGGCAGTCCGTGCCCGCTGTGCATACGCTCGCGTCCTCTTCCTTGCCTGAGCCCAGCATCGTTGCTCTCCCATTGCCGGAAGACCGCGGCGCGGCGGCTCTGGAGCAGTCGTTGCGGCGGCTCGGAACCACCGCCAGCGTGCTGATGATCGTCGCGCATCCGGACGATGAAGACGGCGCGCTGTTGACTTATTTATCGCGCGGAATGGGCGCGCGCGTTGCGCTGCTGACGCTGAATCGCGGCGAGGGCGGGCAGAACGCGATGAGCGCCGACGAGGACGACGCACTCGGCCTCATCCGCACCAGCGAGTTGTTAAAAGCTGACGAATTTTATGGCGCAAAACAGCTCTGGGGCACGGAAGTCGACTTCGGATTTTCAAAGACGCAGGAAGAATCTTTTGCAAAATGGAGTCATGATCGCGTGCTCTATGACGCTGTGCTGGCCGTGCGCCGCGAGCGCCCGCAGGTGATCGTGTCGACTTTTGTCGGCGGCGTTACTGACGGCCATGGCCATCATCAGGTCTCCGGCGAAATTGCGCAGGAGGCCTTTAAGGCCGCCGCTGATTCAACGGTCTTTCCCGATCAGTTCGAGAAGTATCATGTGCAGCCCTGGCAGCCGCTGGCCGTATACTCGCGAACGCCATTTGCGCGCATCGAAGACGGAAAGATGTTTGACTACGCCACCGGCAAGTGGGCTCCGGCGCGCTTCAAAAATTACGTGACCGGCGAGTGGATTGAAGGCACACTCTCGGCCGATGCGACGATTCAGGTGGGCGCGCTCGACCCGGCGCTTGGCCTTAGCTACGCGCAGATTGCGCGCGAAGGCTGGGGCGAGCAGAAGTCGCAAAACGGCGGGGCGAACCCTGCGCTGAGCGGGCCGGTTGCATCGAGTTATCATCTGTGGGCGGTAGCGCCGGAGGCGGCAGCGAAGCCGGGTACGTTTCTACCCAACGGAGATATCTTCCTTAACAGCAAGGTCAACATCGACACGAGCGTCGCAGCTTTGTATCAGGGCACGACTTCAGTCGGGCCGCAAAAACAGCAAAATGGGATCTTGGCTTTAGCCCCTGAGGGGCATGTATCCAGAAACCACGAACTCGATCTCGCCCACAGACTCGCGCCCATTTATCATCAAACGCTGGAAAAGCGCGAGAAGACAGCTACAAGCAATCTTGACTCGCAAGCCAAGGCCAGCCTACTCTTCGAACTCGACGCCAAGATCAAAGAATTTCAAGAGGTTTTCAAGCAACTGCTCGGCCTAGACTTGATCGCCTTCACGACTCACCTCGATGACGCGCAAGGCGGCAACTTCGGAGGCGCATCCGCCGATGAGATGCCGCGCAGCGTAACTCCCGGAGAAGAGTTTCGTGTGCGCATTCACACCGCGCAAGATTGGTGGAAGGAAGCGAAGCTGAGCCGTGTCTGGCTGGAAAGCAGCAGCGGCGATCCCTGGAAGTTCGAGAACATCTTTGCCGCCGCGCCCGATGGTTCAACCGCCGACAGCATCTTTCGCGTTCACGCAGCCGAGAACGCCGAGCCGACCGAACCTTACTTCACGCGCTCTACCATCGAGCAGCCTTACTACGACCTGACGAAGCAGGAGTTGCGTTTGCAATCCTTCGCGCTGTATCCGCTGACGGTATGGGCGGAGTTCACCTTCAACGGACTACCCATCCGCATCGGCCAAGTGGTGCAGACCATGCAGCGCGTTGCCGGAGTTGGCGGCGTCTATGAGCCGCTGGTCGTAACGCCATCCATCGGCCTGCGCATTGAGCAGGAGGCGCGCATCCTGCCTCTCGACGGCAGCGCGTTGCCGGTGAGCGTAACCGTTCATACGCAAGCCGCCGCTGATGGCACAGTCACGCTGAAGCTGCCCGCAGGATGGAACGCGCAACCAGCCGAAGCTCACTTCCATACGGCCAGCCCCGGCGACAGTGAGCCGCTGCATTTTTCCGTCACCACCGACGGCGCGATAACGGGCGCGTATAACATCGAAGCCATCGCGCGCTCGGACGGACGCACATACACCACCGGCTTGCAGAGCATCGGCTATACCGGCCTGCGCCCCTACAATCTCTACCGGCCCGCGCAATTGAAGACTCGCAAGATTGACGTAAAGCTCGCGCCTGGTTTGCGCATCGGCTATGTGATGGGCACCGGCGACCGCGTTCCTGAAGCTATCGAAGGCCTGGGCGTCACGCCGCACTTGCTCACTGCGACGGAGCTAGTTTCCGGCGATCTTTCCGCGTGGAACGTGATCGTCATTGGCATTCGCGCCTACTCCGCTCGTCCCGAACTGACGGCGGCGCAGCCTCGGCTGAATGAGTTTGTCCGTCAGGGCGGAACGCTCATCGTCCAATACCAGAGCGGCAACTTTCCCGCGCCGATTCCGTTATCGCTGGGCCGCTCACCGGAGCGCGTTGTCGATGAGGCCGCGCCGGTGAAACTGCTCGACCCCGGCCATCCTTTGCTCAACTGGCCCAACGCCATCTCAGCCGCAGACTTTGACGGATGGGTCGAGGAGCGCGGACATTCATTTCTGGAAAGCTGGGACGCGAGTTATACGCCGCTCACCGAGACCGCCGATCCCAATCAGGCACCGCAGCGCGGCGGACTGGTGATAGCTCATCCCGGCAAGGGAAGTTATATCTACGTCTGTTATGCGCTCTATCGGCAGTTACCGGAGTTAGTGCCGGGGAGTTATCGCCTGCTGGCTAACTTGCTCAGCGCGGGCCGGATGACAGTGGTCCGCGAACAGTGATCGATTTGACGGGATGAGGTTCATGGTCTCGAATTCCGCAATGCCTTTTTGAATCAGGGAAGTTATATGTGAATAGATTGTTAATTTGCGCGCCAGATTACTCATCCCGAAACGAAAATCAGCGCAAATTGTCTTGTTAATATTCCGTGAATTAGTCAAATATTCATATTGTTCTGAGAGGCTTGTATAAGAAAGCACTAGGGAAAAATTGTGTCATCTATGCCAGATCACATCCTGTGCGATCTACATCCCGTTGGTTACGTTGGTTAATTGAGAGACGGACCGAAGTTTTGTTCGCGATCTTCTAAATGCGAAACGGAATGCGAATAGTATGGGCGTTCGATTCACTCGGCGAACGCCGCCACACTTCAAATTGAAAGGAAATGAGAGGCCCAATGAATTTCAAACTCAGAATCGCTGCCGCGGCAATCCTGGCAGTCAGCGTTGTTCCATCCTTTGGACAGACAAGCGACACCCAGCCGGTGAAGAAGCACACCGCGCCGGCAAAGACCAAGGCGCCCGCGCCGCCGACGGTGCAAGACCAGATTCAGGCTCTGCGCCACGAACTGGAAAACCAGATCAACAGCCTCAAGAACACCCTGACTGTAAAGGACGAGCAGTTGCAAAAGGCCCAGCAGGCAGCAGCCGATGCACAGGCCGCAGCCGACAAGGCGAATGCGGCAATCGCGGCCCAGCAGCAGGCAGTGACCGAGAACTCCACCGCTGTCACCACGCTGCAGAACTCCGTCACCGACCTCAAGGGCAATCAAGCATCGCTTGCGACTACGGTCTCTGACGAAACCACAGCGATCAAAAAGAGCATCGCCGCTCCTTCCGCTCTGCACTACAAGGGCATCAACATCACCCCAGGCGGCTTCATGGCGGCTGAAACGGTTTACCGTCAAAAGGCTACCGGCGCGGATATTCCCACGGCCCTCAGCTCGATTCCCTTCAATGGCGCCAGCGCCGCTCAGTTGAGCGAGTTCTTCGGCTCCGCCCGCCAGTCGCGCCTTTCGATGATGGCCGAAGGCAAGACCGCCTTGGCCACCTATCGCGGCTACGTCGAAGCCGACTTCCTCGGCGTCGGAACCAGTTCCAACGCCAACCAGTCCAACAGCTACGTGCTGCGTCAGCGCGTAGTTTGGGGCGATGCCACATTCAACTCCGGTTTCGCCGTTCAGGGCGGCCAGATGTGGTCACTCACCGCGGAGCGCGGCAAAGGCCTCTCCAATCTCTCCGGCGACGTCAAGACTCCGCTCACCATAGACCCGAACTACGTTCCGGGCTTTGTCTGGACTCGCCAGTTCGGCTTCCGCGTCGTCGAGACCCTGAAGCATGTCGCTTACGGCGTCTCGCTGGAAAATCCGCAGACCATCGCCGGCGGCAGCTCCTGCACACAGGGAACCGTGACCTGCCTCTACGGCGCGTCTACCACAGCGCAGTCCAGTTCCTATAACGCCGTCAACGCCACCTACAGCTACAACCTCGGCCCGGACATCATCGGCAAGGTTGCAGTCGATCCCGGCTGGGGCCATTATGAAGCTTTCGCGATTGGCCGCTTCCCGCACTATCAGTTGTGGCCCAACACTGCCACGCCCACCGTCAGCCAGACCAACTCGCTGGCTACCGGCGGCTTCGGCGGCGCAGCGCGCGCTCCAGTCTTCGGCAAGTACGGCGACCTTGGCCTCACCGCTCTCTACGGCTGGGGCGTAGGCCGCTACGGCGACACCACCCTCTCCGATGTCACCTTTGACTACACCGGCAAGATGATGGCCATCCAAAACACCTCCGCTCTCGCCTCCATCGAGCTGAAGCCGACGCCGAAGCTGGTCATCTACGGCAACTTTGGCGAGGACTTTGCCGGCCGCCTGATCAGCACCAACGGTGGAACCGCTTCCGGTTACGCGCTGCTCAACGCCAACAACAACGGATGCAATACCGTAGTGTTGCCCACCAGTTCAACAGCGGGAGCGAGTCCGGCTAATTGCTCCGGCGTTAACAAGTTCGTACAGGAATTCGTCGGCGGCTTCTGGTATGACTTCTACAAGGGACCGGCTGGCCGCATCCGCTACGGCTTCCAATATGGCAACCTCACCCGCGCCGTATGGGGCAGCACCACATCCAACCAGGTGGACGCCACCGAGAACCAGTTCTACACCAGCTTCCGCTACTATCTGCCCTAATCCGCCAACCCGCGGCTAAGGCAGCGCAACCAGGAGGCAGTCCCAACCGGGCTGCCTCTTCTGCTTTTTCGGCTGGAAGCACCCGGAGTGTAAGATGAAGAGCGATCCGGGCGCAAAAGCAATGAGTAATTTACAACGACAACTGAAGCTGATCGCCGCGCTGCTCCGCGAAGAGACCACCCTCTCGCTGGCGACCACCTGCGCTGACGGCGAGCCTTCAATTGCTCCGCTCTTCTACATCGCGGACGAGGAACTTAACCTCTACTGGCTCTCATCGCGGAGCAGCGAGCACAGCCAAAATCTGCTCAGATCGCCCCGCGCCAGCGCCGCCATCTACTGCTCCGCTAAAAGTTGGAGAGAGATTCGCGGCGTGCAGTTGCGCGGTCCTGTGGGCATCGTTGCCGAACCGGAGCGCAGGGCAGTGATCGTCAAAAAGTATTGTGAACGCTTCAACCTGGGCAGAGTCTTCAGCCTTGCTATTCGCCGCAGCACTCTGTACTCCCTACAGCCGGAGTTCTTCCGTCTTATCGACAACTCCAAGGGCTTCGGCGGCAACTTTGAACTCACCCGGCCGCCGGAAGGCTGGCCGCTTTCTCCGCCTGCGGCATGAGTATCCTTTTCGCCAATGTATTTTCACGAGCAATTCATTTTTCATCATCATTTCTTTATTGAGGTGGGTTTATTGATAGAGAAGAAAGCTCCTTGTGGAAAAACTGGATGGAATCTTCTTGACAGCAAACCGGAAGAAGCGCATCATCGTCCCAAATTGGCCATCCGGCCAATCAATTCCACATGAGGGACACGTAGCAAAACTTTCCTGCACCGGTTCCGGGTCTCTGGACCCACTTCCCCCTAGACTTACCTCATCCGGCGTTTCAAGGCAGGTACACATGGTGGTCAAAACACAAAGCAAAGGGCGCGGAGTCACCGGGCTTCATGTAGGCGTAAATAATGTCCGGCGCTATTTTCCGAAAAATGTCTCCAGCATCGAGTTGCAACTGGATCACCTCCAGATTCAGTGCGGCCTCAAACCCGATTTCTGGCAGAATGAACCGGAGATATTCGATCCTCGCCTCTGTGCGTGGCTGGAATCCAGGCATATGCACACGAAACAGGATCGAGCAACGCCCATCCCGCTGGCGATGATTCCTGAGGGAAAGAATTCCTTCCGCCTGCAACCAGTCCGCGCGAACGGGCATCTTCGCTCCAAGCTCGCAACGCCTTTACCTCCAGCAACTGTGGCCTAAGCGAGCAGTGGCCGCGCTGCCCCGCCCGCCTCATGCGAGAGGAGCAGTGTAAAAATCCCTGTTTTCAATTCCCTATTCTCTAATGCCTGTCACTATTCCCTAGTGCCTGTCAATTGATAAACTCAGAGTGCAATGACAAGCACACAACTGCAAAACGCCATCGAGCGCCACTTTGCCGCCGGTCCCAACGCCATTGGGGACGAAGCTGCCATGAGATCTTTTCTGATGCTGAGAGCGGCATTGGAGAGCGGCGAGGTTCGCGCCGCCTCACCTGACGCCGCATCGCCAACAGGTTGGCAGGTGAACGCCTGGGTCAAGCGGGGCATCCTGCTGGGCTTTCGCCTCGGCGTTCTCGAAGAATTTTCCGCGTCCGGCCTCTCTTTTGTGGACAAGAGCACCTTTCCTCTGCGCCACTTCGGCTCCGGAGACGGCGTACGCCTGGTTCCCGGCGGCTCCTCCGTGCGCTCAGGGGCTTATGTCGCGCGCAGCGTCGTCTGTATGCCGCCCATGTACATCAACGCCGGAGCCTGGGTGGACGAGGGCACGATGGTGGATTCTCACGCGCTGGTCGGCTCCTGCGCGCAGATCGGAAGACGCGTTCATCTCAGCGCGGCCGCGCAGATTGGCGGAGTGCTGGAGCCGGTCAACGCCTGTCCTGTGATCATCGAGGATGATGTGTTGGTCGGCGGCAACTCCGGCGTCTACGAGGGAGCCATCGTCCGCAAGGGCGCGGTACTGGCTGCTGGAACCATCCTGACGCGCGGAACACCGGTCTTCGATTTGGTGAAGGGCGAAGTTCTTCGCGCCACGGGCGATATGCCGCTGATCATCCCGGAGAATGCCGTCGTCGTTCCCGGCTCACGCGCCGTTCGTAAAGACAAGGGGCACGAACGCAGCCGCGAGTGGGGCCTCAGCCTCTATGCCCCGGTGATCGTCAAGTATCGCGACGACAAGACCGACCTGAGCACCACGCTTGAAGACCTGCTGCGCTAGGGCTTCTGAAATCGCCCTATTCATCCGGCCCATAAATAGTGTCGTGGTTTCCCACCCATTTCGCAAAGAATGCGGAATGGATGGGGCACGGAGTGTCAGTAAATACGGGCCGGATCAAAAAGCAAAACGGGAATGCCGCCCATATCAGAACTAGACGAATCATCCAAATCAAATCTGAATGCGCCTTCCACACCGCAACGCTCCATTTGCGGCTAGGATAGCTCTGGATGTGTCTCGAAATCGGTCAAATCCGCGGATAGTCCGCCTTCATTTTTGTGTGGAAAAGAAAGTTGCTGGAGGATTCTGCGATAAGAAATGCAGATACTTCTACTTTCGTCACTTTGCTGTGGCAGCTTGATGACCGCCTGAATGAAACGACGTTACGATTCGAGCCACTATAGAGTGAATCGACAATTTTGCAACTTCAACTGTGTCCTCTGAAAAGGACGACGCGGCAAGATGGAAAGGTGCACGTATGTTCAACTCAACATTCTGCTCGAGCTTCGAGATCGAATCGTGCAAGTCGTCCAGGCCATTTATCTGCTGGACGGACCAAATGAGCGTTGCCGTAAAACTTTTTGATAACGACCACAAAAAACAGGCGATCCTCATCTCCGATCTGCACGACGCGGTTCTGGCAGGCGGCGACAAACAGTCGCTCATGAAAACCTTTGATGCTCTGGTCAAGCTTGTCCGCCTCCACTTTGCCCAGGAAGAGCAGTTCTTTGCACAGAGCACTTATCCCGATGCGGCAATTCACAAGCAGGAGCACGACAATCTGATGGAACGAATCAATGAACTGCAAAAGCGATTCAGATTCGAGACCGATATGGCAGGGCATCTGGAAGTGCTAGGCTTGCTCAAGGGCTGGCTCTTCAGCCACATCCAAAGCTCCGACCAGGACTACGCCAGACATTTCAAAGCCACGACTGTCGACTCGTTTCCGGCTGCGGCGGATAGGCCATTTTTGCATATAAGACCGGCCAAAACTTGCATAGCGCAACAGCTGGGTTCCGCATAGCCGGAAATAATTTCAATCCATTGCCTCGGCAGATTCATCAGTAATCTATCAAGCGGCTCCGATTGGCGGGAGCCTTGCAATCACACTGGGCACCTGTACGTTGCAGGCTGCTTTTGTCGCGCTCGGCGCGAGTCTCCCCATCGTGAGTAGACGCCTATCCGGTTGTCCGGCCTGTTTCTCGTAAACCTGGCCCCGGAGGTGTCTACCCCTAGCTCCAACACAATCCCCCGCACGGAACCGGCCATCCATTGGCCAGCACTGAAACGCAGAGCAGCCTGTGCGCACTATGAGAAAGCTTAGAGGGGAAAGGATGGGTAGCAGAAATATGCCACTGATTGTCTGGACCGATCGCATGAGCGTCGGAGTGAAGCTGCTGGATAATGACCACAAGAAGCTGGTGCTGCTGGCCAATGAGCTGCATGATAAAACCGCGGCTGGGCGCAACAGGAAAGCTCTCGAAAATATCTTTGAAGAACTGGCCAATTACACGCGCCTCCACTTCTATCACGAAGAACGCCTGCTTGCTGAAACCGGCTATCACGGCTCGGTGACGCACAGGCAGGAGCATGACCAGTTGTTGGAGCAGCTTATGGAGTTGCAACTGCACTTCACCAACAGCCAAGACCTGGCCCACGATATGGAAGTGATGAACCGGCTCAGAGTCTGGCTCTTCAAACATATTCAGGGTGCGGACCAGGAGTTTGTGCCGCATTTCAAAACCAAAAGTGTCGATTCGATTCTCTCCGAGTGGGGTGGCCATAATCGCGCCGCGTAGGAAAGGAAGTGAAGCAGATATGCCTCTGATTGTCTGGACCGATAGTATGTGCGTGGGCGAGAAGGCGATGGACGAAGACCATAAAAATCTTGTGCTTCTCTTCAATGAGCTGCACGACGCAGTGATGACGGGCCGCGCAAAACCGGAGCTGGATGATCTGCTGGAAGGGCTGGTCACTTTCACCAGCTATCACCATGCCCATGAAGAGCAGTTCGTTGCCAAATCCGGCTATCAATTCTCCGCGGAGCATCAACTGGAGCATGACCGGATGCTCGATGAGTTCATGGATTTGCAAGTTCACTTCGCCAGCGGTAAGGAGTTGGCCCACTATATGGAGGTGATGAACGGACTCAGGGTTTCGCTCTTCAAGCACATTCAAGGCTCGGATCACGAGTTCGTCGCGTATCTCAAAGCCTGGGATGCCGGAGCGATCCTCTCCGCTGCGGATGTGCCGGAGGAGATCATACCGCAAGCCGCGGCAATGGGCGCCAGTTCAGGAGCAGGGCCGGCATAGATCCATTTTCAGGCTCATGCAACACATAGCCGCGAAACAAAGCGAGGAAGAATCCGGCAATTACTGCGGACTCTCCCTCGCTTTGTTTTTGATTCAGTTCTTGCAAGCTGAATCGATTAGTTGTTCGCAACGGCATCATTCGCCGCAGTGTAGGTGCCTGACGTGACGTACTCGTAGTCATACCAGCCGGTGTTGGTGGGATTGGCGCCCTTGCTGGAGATCTCCATGCGCAGTGCATCATACTCAATGCCCTGGTTCAACTGATTGCCCGCATAGGTCATGCCGGATTGCTCAGAGGCGGTGAAGGTGAGCACATTGTCGCTGCCAACAGCAACCAGGTCGGAGGTCGGCCACTCAAAAACCACCCACTGATAGGTGCCGGACATGCTGCTGCGCTCCATGGCGTCGCTGACCTTGATGCAGTTCCAGGTCAACGCGTGTCCGTTGAGCGAGACGGTCAGGTTTTCTTCCACGGCGGCCAAACCGACGGAGAGATCAACATATCCGCCCTGCGCATTCTGCGCGGAGGTGGTGGCAAAGTTGACGGTCCACGCCGGGACCGGTGTGGTGACGCCGTTGGTGCCGCTCTCGCCGGAGAGACCCTTCACATAGGTGGGAATGGTGTTGACGTAGTTGTCGGTGGAGTCGTTGCCGGAGTCGTACAGAAGAGGATCGAACTCGGACCACTGAATGTAATTCCACTTCAGGGTATTGTTCGTCGCAGCTGTCGAGCCGACGGCCGTCGCGTAGTAGATCACCGCGCCTTTATTGGCCGAGAAGTCCGCCCAGTAATTCCAGTTGCCTTCGTACTGGCGGTCATCGCAGCCGGAGCAGGAGCCGGCGTTGCCGTAGTTGTTGGTGCCGTGCAGGAACTCGCGCGCGGAGCGGTCGGGCGTGCCGATGGTCCAGATGGCGGCGTCGCCGCTGGGGCTGAAGTTCTCAGGCGTGAAGGTGTATGCGGGGCTGGTGGTGGTGTTGGCAGTGACGGTGATGCCATCCTTGCGCAACTCTCCCCATTGGCCTAGCACATAGCTGCTCAGCCGGTAGGTTCCCGGCCAGACATTGGCCATGGTTCCCGCGCCGCTGGAGTTGAGGGCCGTCCAGTACTGGTATCCAACGCCAGAGTATTGGAAAGTCTTGTTCTGATCGGCCAGCACTGCCCAGGCCGTGTTGGCTGAGCCGGAGCCGCCGCCGGTGATGGTGGGCTTTACGGTGCCGCGGGTGGTTCCGGTCGCAACATAGCCGGCATTGAGCAGAATCGTGTCGCCGTTAAAGTTGTTCAACGCTCCGGAAATCGAATTCACCGCGTTGGTGTACGCCGTGGCTGCGGAAATGCCCTCTGCGAACTGCCAACCCACCGGACCCCAGACGCGCGTGGTCGCGCCGGTCGTATAGTAGCCAGTGGTTTGATTGTTCTCATGGTTAGAATTCAACTCGCCCATCAGAATATTTCCGGTGAAGATCAGATTCTGCTTGGTGGGGCCACCCTCAATGGTTTCCGTGCTGGGGAAGATGGAGCAGGCGGTGAATGACGGCGAACCGGTGCCATACTCGCATTGCGCCTGGTGCAGATACTCATAGCCGGCGTAATCGTACTTGGTTTCAAATTCGCGGCCCCAGGCGGAGGGCAGCGTGATGCCATGCAGATCCATGACCGCGTTCTGCACCGCGCGACCGGCATCGCCGTCTTCGCCCGATGTGGTGGTCGGGAGAGTAAGCGACCAGCCGCCCAGGTTGCCTAGCCCCTCGTTGTATTGGTAGGTATTGGTGAAATATCCGCTGACGCGGAACAAGAACTGGAGCTGTCCAAAGGTGCCCTCAGCCGCGCCGGAAGCGTGGTTGGCCACGTAATAGGTCCACACCGTGGGATCATTGGGAAAGACTACATAATGGATGGTCAGTGTCATCGTGCAACTGGAGCTTGTCGGCCAACTGAGCCACCAGTCCAGGTAGTGGCCGGAGTTCAGGTGATAGCCCGCTGTGGGTGTGGAGGAGCTGCCGATTCCCTGGGTCTGACACGAGCCGTCGTTGTCCATGTAGAGGCCCCTGCTGCCATCGGCGAGATTGTCGCTGGAATAGGACGTCAGATACAGGTTATAGAGTTCGCCGCTGGTTGGATTCCAGTCCATGATCAGAGAGCCGTTGACGATGTGCCAGTCAGTGCCACTTGTTTCGGTGAGAGCGAGTTGCGCGTGAGCGAGTTGCAGCGCGCCGCCCAGCAGAAGGGCAGCAAGGATTTGCAGCGTATACCGAAGTCGCATACTAATCTCCGAGATGCGTAATGAGTGTTGGTGTGAATAAGTTGGAGGGAGTGCCGGGGCAAATAGACTGATTTAACTGAAAATTCATCCAATCCATAAATACTTTCATATTCATATATTGGACTTATTTTCAGCCATTTGCGACTATATATAGGTTTTCTTAACGTTGTCAAGTTACTTTTTTTTGCCTCCTATTGCGTAAAAAGTAATGGGGTGCGGAAGCATCGGGAATGAAGCTGGAATTACTATCTATTTTGTTCAGCTTGAAAGAAAATGCGAGGAAGAATCCGCTTGTTGCTCGACTGCGGATTCTTCCTCGCTTTGTTTTGATTCAGCTCTTGCAAGCTCAATCGATTCGTTGTCTGGCAGTCGGGTCTACGGAGTTACAAAGCTCCACTGCTGCCATGCGCTGCCGGCGTAAGGATACTGGTCG
>Ga0181520_10002595_pt1 | contig 33228 bp, 23 predicted proteins | sample PEATcosm2014_Bin_29_FD_132451 | JGI IMG/M metagenome (GOLD analysis project Ga0181520, IMG submission 132451) | Peatland microbial communities from MTU Mesocosm Facility, Houghton, MI, USA - PEATcosm2014_Bin02_30_metaG | ecosystem: Environmental > Terrestrial > Soil > Wetlands > Peat | place...
ACGCGGATCTTGAAGTGCAACTGTTTGGCTTCCTGGAACGCCTTGTGATCGTGGCGCGCCACGGTATCCTCCAGGTACTTCGAAACGTCGGTGTCCTTCGGCAGCACCGCCATCACCGTGAAGCTTTCATTGCAGGTCGGGCAGAACGGCCGGAACCGTTTCACATTCGGAATTGCCATAACCCTCAGTGTAACAAAACCGCCCGTTCCAGGCCACTTGTGGTATTCCACCCGTCCCATGCGGCCACCTCATTTCCACGCTCCGCCGCGGGCTGCGCGTTTCAGGTACCGGCCGCGGCCGGGCAAGCCGACAAAACGGCCGGCATCCACGATTACTTCGCCGCGGGAGAGCACGGTGCGCGCGTTGCCGCGCACCCGGAATCCTTCGAAGATCGAATAATCCACCCGCATGTGATGCGTGGCGGCGCTGATGGTATAGGGCGCCTCGGGATCCCAAATCACCAGGTCCGCGTCGCTGCCGGCGGCGATTTCGCCTTTACGGGGGTACATGCCGAAGATGCGCGCCGGCGCGGTCGAGGTGATTTCGACAAAGCGGTTGAGGGTAAGTCTGCCTGCATTGACGCCGTGGTGGTAAATCAACTGCATCCGATTCTCGATTCCCGGGCCGCCGTTGGGGATCTTGGTGAAATCGTTCTTGCCCAGGGTCTTCTGATCCTTGAAACAGAACGGGCAGTGATCGGTGGAGACCACCTGCAGGTGATCGTCCTTCAGACCGTCCCAGAGTTTGGGTTGGTGTTCCTTGGGCCGCAGCGGCGGGGTCAGCACGTATTTGGCGCCCTCAAAACCGGGGCGCGCGAGATCGTCAATCGAGAGCAGCAGATACTGCGGACAGGTTTCGGCGAAAACGGGCAGGCCGCGGTCGCGCGCTTCGCGCACCTGATTGAGCGCGTCTTCGGAGGAGAGATGGACGATGTAGACCGGCGCACCGGCGATTTCCGCCAGCGCGATGGAGCGGTGCACGGCCTCGGCTTCGGCGCCTGGCGGGCGCGTGAGCGCATGGTACACCGGAGCCGTCTTGCCTTCCGTCAGGGCGCGCGCCACCATCACGTCGATGACGCTGCCGTTTTCGGCGTGCATCGAGATCAGGGCGCCGTTCTTGGCCGTTTGCGCAAGCGCCTTGAAAATAGTGCCGTCATCCACCATCAGCGTGCTGGGGTAGGCCATGAACAGCTTGAAGCTGGCCACGCCTTCGCGCACCATATCGTCCATGTCTTCCAGGCCAGCGCCGGCTAGGTCGGTGACGATCATGTGCAGGCCGTAATCGATGGCGGCGCGTCCTTCGGCCTTCTTCATCCAGATATCCAGCGCGTCGCGCATGCGGATGCCGCGGGCCTGGGTGGCGAAGTCCACGATGGCGGTGGTGCCGCCGAAAGCCGCGGCGCGGGTTCCGGTCGCGAAATCGTCGCTGGAGACGATGTCGCCGAGCGGCATATCGAGGTGGGTGTGGGCGTCGATGCCGCCTGGAATGACATACGCCCCGCTCGCGTCGATCACCGTTTCCTGAGGCCGCGGAGCAAGGCCCGCGCCCACTTCGGCGATGCATTCGCCTTCAATGCGGACATCCGCCAGCCTGGTTTCGCGAGCCGTGACGACCGTCCCGTTGTGAATCAGTATGCTCATGCTTGTCCTCTTTGACGACGGCTGCCGCATTGCAACGGCCCCGAGCACGATAATCCGCCCATTGTGAGCCTTCGCGCAAGCGGCGGCTGAGACGGATCGGACGCGCCGGTTCATTTCGGCCAGAAACCAGCCGAGTTTTAACCGAAACAAAGCACTTAGCCTCCGTTTTTGGATGGACTCCAGCCGAAATGAGGCTGCCGGATCTGGTGCGGTGCCAGCAAGTCTCAACGCCCCAGGCCGCTTGCTACGATTGATGTCCAGGAGTTGTCCATGGGACTGGTCACCGGTCTGCGCTGCGTGTTTTGCGGCAGGCTCTATTCGACGCGCGTGGCATACACCTGCCCGCGCTGCGGGATCACCGGGATTCTGGATGTCGAGTACGACTATCGGTGGATCGCGCGGGTGCTCACCCGGCGCAGTCTGGCGGCGCGGCGCGAGTTGTCGCACTGGCGATATCGCGAGTTGTTGCCGGTGCGGGCGGATGCGGCGCTGCCGGATGTCGCGGTGGGGTGGACGCCTCTGACTGTGGCGCCGGCGCTGGCGCGTCATGTGGGCGTCGGCAGGCTGCTTTTGAAAGACGATGGACGCAACGCAACCGGGTCGCTGAAAGACCGGGCGAGTTCGGTAGGGGTGGTGAAAGCGCGCGAGAAGCGGAAGACGATTATCGCTTGTGCCAGCACGGGGAACGCGGCCTCCTCGTGCGCCGGGATGGCGGCCTCGATGGGGATTCGCAGTGTGATCTTTGTGCCGGAGCGGGCGCCGGAACCGAAGGTCACCCAACTGCTGATCTTCGGTGCGACCGTGCTGCGCGTGCGGGGCAGCTATGAACAGGCGTTTCAGTTGTGCCAGAAATCGTGCGAGAGATGGGGGTGGTACAACCGGAACAGCGCCATCAATCCTTACCTGGTGGAAGGCAAGAAGACGGCGGGCCTCGAGATCGGCGAGCAGCTTGCCTGGGAAGCGCCGGATTGGGTCGCGGTGTCAGTGGGAGACGGGTGCACCATCGCCGGAGTGTGGAAGGCGTTTCGGGAGTTGCGCACGTTGGGGCTGATGGAGCGCGCGCCACGGATTTTGGGCGTGCAGGCGGCGGGCGCAGCGCCGGTGACGGCGTGCTTCGAGAGCGGCGGGCCGCTGGAAGCGGTGGAACCCAGCTCTATCGCAGACAGCATTGCGGTGGGAGTGCCGCGCAATTGGAAAAAGGCCGTTACCGCCGTGAAGGAAGCCGGCGGCTCCATGATCAACGTGAGCGATGACGAGATTCTGGATGCGATGCGATATACAGGGCGGCTGGCGGGCGTCTTTGCGGAACCGGCGGCGGCGGCGGCAGTGGCGGGATTGCGGCGGGCGGTCGAAGCGGGCGTGGTGGGACGGCGAGCAATCGCGGTGGCGCTGATCACGGGCAACGGGCTGAAGGATGTCCAATCGGCACGCGCGGCGGCGGGCGAGCCGTTCGAGGTATCGCCGGAAGGGTCGGAGCTGGAGGAGATTCTCAGACAGCGCAAGGTGATCGGGTAAATGGCCCACTCGTTGCTGATTCGCGACATTCACACGCTCGTCACCATCGATGGGACGGACCGCGTGCTGCATGGCGCGTTTGTTTACGTGGAAGGCGGCGAGATCCGGCGGATCGGGAGCGGGGCGGAACGGCCGCCCAAGGCCGACCGCGTGATCGACGGGCGCCACGCGGTGGCGATCCCGGGACTGGTGAACACGCACCATCATCTTTACCAGACACTCACGCGGGCGTACGCTCCGGCGGCGGATGCGGAGCTGTTCGACTGGCTGCGGACGCTTTACCCGATCTGGGCGCGTCTCGATGAAGAGTGCGTGCACGTGGCGGCGCTGGCGGGGATGGCGGAGCTGATGCTCTCGGGATGCACTACCACCGCCGACCACCACTACGTGTTTCCGCGGGGGCACGGGCGGATGATCGACGCACAGATCGCAGCCGCGCAGCGGATCGGGATCCGCTTTCACCCTACGCGCGGCAGCATGAGCGTGGGAGTGAGCCAGGGCGGGTTGCCGCCGGATTCGGTGGTGCAGCGCGAGGAGCGGATCCTGCGGGATTGCGAGCGGCTGATCGGTGAATACCACGACAAGCGGCCGGGCGCCATGCTGCGGGTGGCGCTGGCACCGTGCTCGCCGTTTTCGGTCTCGCCGCAGTTGATGCGCGCGAGCGGAGAACTGGCACGCCGGTACGGCGTGAGACTGCATACGCACCTGGCCGAAACGCGCGATGAAGAGGCTTATTGTTTGAGCCGGTTCGGCAAGCGGCCGCTCGATCTGCTGGAGGAGGCCGGATGGATGAGCCGCGATACGTGGCTGGCGCACGGCATCTTCTTCAACCGCGCGGAGGTAGCGCGGCTGGGTAAGGCGGGCGTCGGAATCGCGCATTGTCCGACGTCGAATATGCGGTTGGGGTCGGGGTGCGCGCCGGTGCTTGCATTGAGGCGGGCGGGTTGTCCGGTGGGCTTGGGGGTGGATGGGAGCGCATCCAACGACAGTTCGCACATGCTGGCGGAGGCGAGGCAGGCATTACTGTTGCAGCGGCTGAAGCACGGGGCCGCGGCGCTGAGCGTGCGGCAGGCGCTGCGGATGGCGACGGTGGAGGGCGCGCGCTGCCTGGGACGCGCCGACATCGGCAGTCTCGAGCCGGGAAAGCGGGCCGATATCGCCATTTTCGACCTGCGCGGGGTTGGATACAGCGGAGCGGGCGATGCGGTCTCGGCCCTGCTATTGTGCGCGCCGGCGCGCGTCGACACGCTGGTGGTGGAAGGACGTGTGGTGGTGGAGGGCGGAGAAATCCGCAGCATCGCGCTCGATCGGGCACTGGCGCGGCACAGGAAGCTGGCGGCTCGAATTTGTGGGACGAGCGTTGCGCATGCTCCTCCGCGGCCCAAGCGAAGTCCCGCGCCGGCATGGGCCCATCCGACGGGCTAGCTTCACATCTGCAACCTTGATATATTCCCAAGCGAGAGGTGACCGTCTTGCGGTTACGTTCCCATGTTTGAACAAGTTGAGGTTTTTCACCGGCCGGCCAGTGTCCGCGAAGCCGTGCGCTTGCTGGAAAGCGGGAAGGGCGGGGCGAGAATCGTAGCCGGCGGCACGGATCTGGTAGTGGACGCCGATCCCACCGTCCGCGCCTTGATCGATATCACGCACAGCGGTATTAACTACATTCGCCGGCAGGGTGGCGCGTGCGCGATCGGCGCCGCGGCCACCATGGCCGAGTTAGAGGAATCGCGGACCATGCGCGGGCTGGGAGGCGGCATTCTGGCGCGGGCTGCGGCGACGTGCGGGTCGATCCAGATTCGCAGCGCGGCGACCGTGGGCGGGAACATCGCCAACGGGTCGCCGGCGGCCGATCTGGTAACGCCGCTGCTGGTGTTGGACGCGGTAGTGGTAGTGGCCCATGCCAAGGGGCGGCGAAAGCTCCCGCTGGCAGGGTATCTGGCTGCGCGGGGCACGAAGGCGTTGCGCAATTCGCTGCTGGTAGAGGTGTTGGTGCCGGCGCCGCCGAAGGGAAAGCGCTGCGGCTGGTCATTCCAAAAGCTGGGGCGGACGGCCCTGGACATCTCGGTGGTGAATGTGGCGATGGGTTTACAGGTGGACAGCGCGGGGCGCATCCAATGGGTGCGGATCGCCCTGGGCGCGGTGGCGCCGACGGCCATTCGGGCCGCGGCGACGGAAGCGAATCTGCGCGGCCGGACGCTGAATGCGGAGGCCATCGCGGAGGCCGAGGAGGGAGTGGCGCGGGCGGTGAACCCGATTACCGACATCCGCGCGTCGGCCGTCTACCGGCGCGAGATGTGCCGCGTGCTGACGCGGCGGGCGCTGAAAGAATGCGCGGCGCAAGCGGGGTGCGCCCTATGAAGACCATGGAATTGCGGGTGACAGTGAATGGGCAGCCACGGCAATGGACCATTGCGCCGGGGGACCTGCTGCTGGATGTGCTGCGGCGGGAAGGCCTGTTTGGCGTAAAGCGGGGCTGCGAAAAAGGCGAATGCGGTTCGTGCACGGTGCTGGTGAATGGACGGGCGCTGAATTCCTGCCTGATGTTCGCGGCCAAAGTGGAGGGCTGCGAGGTCCTGACCATCGAAGGACTGGCGGACGGCGACGCGTTGGATCCGATTCAAAAAGCCTTCCTGGATCACGGTGCCGCACAGTGCGGATTCTGCACGCCGGGAATGATCCTGGCCGCCAAAGCGCTGCTGGATCGGAATCCGCATCCCAGCGAGGCTGAAGTGCGCGAGGCGATGGCCGGAGTGCTCTGCCGCTGCACCGGATACCTCAAGCCGGTAGAGGCGGTGCTGGCCGCAGCCGGCGAATCGAGCAAGCGCGCTGCGCGGAAGCGCCGGCCGGCGGAGGCGGTGCGATGAGCAAGCGCAACGTGGTTGGCAGCAACGTCCACAAGGTGGATGGGCACAAGCTGGTGACCGGGGCCCCGGCCTTCACCGACGATATCGAGATGCCGGGAATGCTCCATGGCAAGATTCTGCCGAGCCCGCATGCGCACGCGCGGATTGCGCGCATCGACACACGCAAGGCAAAGGCGCTGGCGGGCGTGCACGCGGTACTGACGTACCAGGATGTGCCCCGCGTGCCGCATACGACGGCGGGGCAGGCGTGGCCGGAGCCTTCGCCCTACGACACCTACCTGCTCGATTCCAAGGTACGATTTGTGGGCGACCGGGTGGCGGCGGTGGCGGCGGAGAGCCGCGCCATCGCGGAGCGGGCGCTGCGCCTGATCGAGGTCGATTACGAGGTGTTGCCGGCGGTGATCGACATGGAACAGGCCATGGCGCCGGGCGCGCCGGTGATCCACGACGAGCCGGATTCGACCAAGATCCACGACCCGTCGCACAACATTGCCGGTTACATCCTGCGCGAGATCGGCAGCGTGGAAGAAGGCTTCCGGGAATCCGACTACGTCGTCGAACGCGAGTTTCGGACGCACCGGCAGCAGCACACGCCCCTCGAGCCGCATATCACCATCTGCTGGCTGGATCCGAACGGCCGGCTGGTGATCCGCACCAGCAGCCAGGTGCCGTACCACACTCGGCGGCAGGTTGCCATGATCCTGCAGATTCCGGTGAGCCACATCCATGTGATCAAGCCGCGCATCGGCGGCGGTTTCGGCGGCAAGCAGGAAATGCTGTTGGAAGACATTTGCGGCGCGCTGACGCTGGCCTCGCGGCGGCCGGTGAAGATGGAATACACGCGCGAAGAAGAGTTCTACATGGCGCGCAGCCGGCATCCGCAGATTCTGCGCCTGAAGATGGGAGCGAAGGCAGACGGCACGCTGCTGGCGAACCAGATGACGGTACTGGCCACCACCGGCGCGTACGGAAGCCACGCCAACACGGTGCAGGGCAACACGGGCAGCAAAGTGCTGCCGCTCTATCGCACACCGCACATGCGCTTCGAGTGCCATGTGGTCTACACCAACATGCCGGTGGCGGGAGCGTTTCGCGGATATGGATGCCCGCAGGGATTCTTCGCGCAGGAATCGCTGGTAGATGAGATTGCAGCGCAACTCGGAATCGACCCGGTGGAGTTTCACCTGAAGAACACCATCCGGCTGGGCGATATCGACCGGCTTTCGGCGCAGCTCGGCGAAGGCAAGGAAGGATTGCCGCGCGTGATCCGTAGCTGCGGGTTGCAGGATTGCATCCGGCGGGGCGCGGAAGCCATTGGGTGGGCCAAGAAGCGGCAGACACACAAGTGCCCGAGCCCGCATTTGAAGCGCGGTGTGGGAATGTCGTGTTCGATGCAGGGCAGCGGGATTGCTGGTGTGGACTGGGCGTCGGCGTTTCTGAAGATGAACGAGGATGGTTCGTTCTACCTGCAGGTGGGCGCGTCGGACGTGGGCGGCGGCGCGGATACGGTTCTTTCGCAAATCGCCGCGGAGAGCCTGGGTGTGACGCTGGACAAAATCATAATCACGTCCGGCGATACGGACATCACACCGTTCGATGTCGGCGCGTATGCTTCGAGCACCACCATCATCTCCGGCGGCGCGGTGAAGAAGGCCGCCGAGAAGGTGCGGGCGCAGGTTTTAAGCCTGGCGTCGAAGATGCTGGAAACGCCGGTGGAAAAACTGGAATGCGGCAGCAACGAAGTGTTCACGGTGTGCGAGTGCCGCAAGTCCGTTACGATGACCGATATTGCGCTGCAGGCGATGTACAAAGAGAAGCTCCAGATCATGGATGGCGCGTCGCACTTCAACACCGACAGCCCGCCGCCGTTCTGCGCCACGTTCGCGGAGGTTGAGGTGGACACCGAAACCGGGCAGGTGAAGGTGCTGCACGTGGCGACGGCGGTAGATCCCGGCACGGCGGTTAACCCGATGCAATCGGAAGGGCAGGTGGAGGGCGCGGTGACGCAGGGCATGGGTTACGCGCTCACCGAGGAACTGCTGCTGGACGGCGCGGGGCGGCCGCTGAATCCGAATTTCATGGACTACAAGATTTTCTCGGCGAAGGATATGCCGAAGCTGACGACCATCCTGGTGGAGACGGATGAGCCGCTCGGGCCTTTCGGCGCCAAGTCGATTTCGGAAGTGCCGATCAACGGGCCGGCGCCGGCCATCGCCAATGCGATCTATGACGCGGTCGGCGTGCGCATTCGCAAGCTGCCGATACGGCCGGAAGACGTGCTGCTGGCCCTCCGCGACAAGGAGCGGGAGCGCCGGGAAGAAGGGGTCGCAAAATGAGTGTTCCCAATGTTGGGACCATCGATGCCGCGCGCCTGGCGGAACGGGCGCAAGCGTACGAACCAGACATGGTTCGATTTCTGCGGGATCTCATCGCCATACCGGCCGAGAGTGGCCATGAAGGGCCGGTGATCGCGCGGATCCGGCAGGAAATGGAGAAGGTGGGGTTCGACGAAATTCGCGTCGACGGCATGGGAAATATTCTGGGGCGGATCGGCTCGGGGAAGACCGTCATCATGATGGACTCCCACACCGACACCGTCGGCGTGGGCGATCCGAAGGAATGGAGCTGGGATCCTTACCAGGGTAAGGTCGAGGACGGCTACATTTATGGGCGCGGTTCGAGCGATCAGCGAGGCGGCATGGCGAGCATGGTGTACGCGGGCAAGCTGATCAAGGAACTCGGACTCGATGGCGATTACACGGTGTACATGGTGGGGTCGGTGCAGGAGGAAGACTGCGACGGGCTGTGCTGGCTGTACATATTGAAGGAAGACGGCATTCGGCCCGACTGCGTGGTGATCACGGAACCGAGCCGGCTGCGGATCTATCGAGGCCACCGCGGCCGCATGGAAATAGAAGTACACCTGCGCGGGAGGTCGTGCCACGCGAGCGCGCCGGAACGCGGCGATAACCCGATCTACAAGATGACCCGGCTGGTGGAGGAAGTGGAGAAGCTGAACACGCGGCTGAAAGACGATCCGTTCCTGGGCAAGGGGACAATCGCAGTGACCGAGATCCGTTCGCTTTCGCCCTCGTTGTGCGCGGTGCCGGGCGCGTGCTCGATTCACCTGGACCGGCGGTTGACGGCAGGCGAGACCAAGGAAAGCGCCGTGGCGGAAGTGCGTGCGCTGCCCGGCGCGGAAAGCGCCGAGATCGAAATCCTGACTTACGACGTACCCAGCTACACCGGGCTGCGCTACCCGATGGAGAAATACTATCCGACCTGGGTGCTGGAGGAATCGCACCCGCTGACGCAAGCCGCCGTTTCGACGTATCGCGGGCTCTGGAATCGGGAGCCGGTGGTCGACAAGTGGACGTTCAGCACCAACGGCGTGGGCTCGATGGGGCTGATGGGCGTGCCGACGATCGGGTTCGGGCCGGGCGAAGAAGACGTGGCGCACTCGGTGGTCGAGCGCATGCCGATCCGCCACCTGGTGGAGGCGGCGCAGTTCTACGCGGCGTTTCCGCTGACCTATCTGGCTACATTGAAAAAGCTCAATGGCTGAACTGGTTCCACTGCCGCTGCCGCTGCTGTTGCGGCGGGCGTTCCACGAATACCGGAACGAAGGCAAGATCTTCGATCTGCCTGGAGCCAAGTTCTTTCGCGGCTTTCCGGATCTGGACCTTTCGGTCGAGTTTCATGGGCATCGCGCGTCGACACCGTTGGGGCCGGCGGCGGGACCGCACGGACAACTGGTGCAGAATATCGCGCTCTCCTGGCTGGGCGGCGCGCGCATCATCGAACTGAAGACGGTCCAGATCCTTGACGAGTTGAAGATCCCGCGGCCGTGCATCGATGTGGCCAACGTGGGATACAACGTGGAGTGGTCGCAGGAACTCAAGCTGGAGCGCTCGCTGCGCGAATACGTCAGCGCGGCGATGTTTCTGGAAATTCTCAAGGCTTCGAAACTTCTGGGCGAAGGCATCCCCGCGGACACGGTCTTCGATATGAGCGTGGGATACAGCCTGGAGGGCATCCGGTCGCCGCGCGTGCGTTCGTGGATCGCGTCGATGATGGATGCGACGGCGGTGATCGACGAGTTGCGGCCGGCGCTCGATGGCGAATGGGCGCGCTATCGCGATCTGCCGTTTCCGGCGCGCATCAGCGACACCATCAGCCTTTCGACGTTTCATGGCTGCCCGGCTGGAGAAATCGAAGGCATCGTGACTTTCCTGCTGGCGGAGATGGGCTGCCACGTCTGCATCAAGCTGAACCCGACGCTGCTCGGCCGAGGCGAGGTGGAGCACTTGCTGCACGACGTGCTGGGCTACCACGAGTTGGAGGTTCACCCGCCGGCGTTCGAGAACGATCTGCAGTTCGACGAAGCGCTGGATCTGATTCCGCGCCTGCAGAGTGTGGCGCGATCGCACGGGCGCAGCCTCTCGGTAAAATTCACCAACACGCTGGTGGTGAAAAACCACAAGAGTTTTTTCAGCGAGGGTGAGATGTATCTTTCGGGCGCGCCGCTGCACGTGATCGCGCTCAACTTGGTGAAGAAGTTTCGCGAGCATCAGCGGGAGCCGATTCCGGTTTCGTTTTCGGGCGGCCTCGACGCCAACAACGTAGCGCGGGCGGTGGCGATGAACTTCGTCCCGGTGACCAGTTGCACCGATCTGCTGCGTCCCGGCGGGTATGGCCGGATGATCCGCTACCTGGAAAACCTGGGTGCGGCGATGCGCGAGCTGGGTGTGAGCAACATCGGAGATTTCGTCCTGCGGTTTCGCGGGCAGGCCGAGGCCGCGGCGGGAGACGTGAATGCGGCGGGACTGCTCAACACGCCGATCCTGGTGGCGGAAGCCACGGCCGATCCGCGGTACCGGTGGGAGCGCAACCAGGGTGTGCCGCGCAAGATCGGGTCGAAACTGTGGCTCTACGACTGCATCACCTGCGACAAATGCGTGCCGGTCTGCCCGAATGACGCGAACTTCGTGTATGAAACCGGCGCCGTGGATGTGGCGTACGATAACTTCGAGCTCGACGCCGATGGGCCGCGCGCGATTCTGGGCGGCGTGCTGCGCCTGGCGAAGGCGCGCCAGTTTGCCAACTACGCCGATGCGTGCAACGATTGCGGCAACTGCGACATCTTCTGTCCGGAAGATGGCGGGCCGTTCGTCGAGAAGCCGCGTTTCTTCGGCAGCCTCGAAACTTTTCGCCGGGACGCCGGCAGGAACGGATTCTATATCGACTATGCGCGGAGTGCGATCCACGGCGTAATCGCGGGGGAAGCGTACGTCCTGACGGTGGATCGGGCGGCGGACCGCGCGTGCTTCGAGCGGGACGACACCGAGATCGAGATCCGTTTCAGCGATAACCGCCCGCTGCACTGGACACCGAAGAATGGACTAGCGGGCGCCGCGCGCACGCTCGATCTGTTGCCGTATCTCAAGCTCAAGCTGTTGCTCGAATCCATCGGCGACCCGCGCCGCGCGCATTTCGCGAATGTCGCCGGACTTCCAGCGGTTACACACGGGAGCGAAGCTCATGACTGAAACCAGGCAGGCACATTTCAAAGGCAGAGACTGGATCACCACCGAGGAATGGCAAGACGCGGAACTGGACGTGATGCTCGACGTAGCATCGGACCTGAAGCGGAAATTCAAGGGGCGGATCCCGCATCGCCATCTGCCGGATCAGACCATTTTTCTGATGTTTTTCGACAAGTCGACGCGCACGCGGAATTCCTTCGAGGCGGGGATGACGCAACTCGGCGGACACGCGCACTTTCTGACCGCGGACGTGATGCAGGTTTCACACGGCGAGAGCGCCAAGGATACCGGTATCATTCTTTCCAGCTACGGTCACGCCATCGCGATTCGCCACGATCTGATTCCGGGCGAAGGCAACGCCTACATGCGCGAAGTGGCCCGGTGGGCGGACGCTCCGGTGATCAACATGCAGTGCGACGTGGACCACCCCTGCCAGACGCTGGCCGACCTGATGACCATTCGCGAGCTGCGTGGGCGCAACACGCGCGGGTTGAAAGTCGCGGTCTCGTGGGCGTACGCGCCGAGCTATGCCAAGCCGCTCTCGGTGCCGCAGGGGCTGATCATGCTGCTGCCGCGGTTCGGCATGGATGTGGTGCTGGCGCATCCGCCGGAGTACGGATTGATGCCCGGGACGGTAGCGGCGGCGCACGCCAACGCGGCGCGCGGCGGCGGGCAGTTCCGCATGGTCGACAACATGGACGAAGCGTTTCAGGACGCCGACGTGGTGATCCCCAAGAGTTGGGGATGCCTGGACACGATGGGCGCGAACCCGGCGGAATCGTTGCGCATCGCCAAGCAGTACACCGATTGGATCTGCCACGCGGAGCGCATGAAGCTGGCGAAGCAGGATGTGCTCTACATGCACCCGCTGCCGGCCGACCGCGGCAACGAGGTAACCGACGAGGTGATCGACGGGCTCAACTCGGTGGTCTACCAGGAAGCCGAGAACCGGCTGCACACGGCCAAGGCGATCATGGCGCTGACCATGGCGGACCGGCCGGTGGACTACGAGATCGGCTAGGGGCTATGCGCGAGACGCTGGTCATTGCGCTGGGCGGCAACGCCATCACGCGTGCCGGAGAGCCCGGGACGATTCCGCAGCAGTTTCAGCATACCGCGGAGACTCTGCATCACCTGGCGCCGCTGTTTCACACCGATGCGCGCATTGCGATCACCCACGGCAACGGGCCGCAGATCGGCAACATTCTGATTCGCGTGGAAGAGGGGGAACGTCGCGTGCCGCGGCTTCCTCTGGACACCTGCGTTTCCGACTCTCAAGGCGGCATGGGCTACATGATCCAGCGGCTGGCTTGCGAATTGTTCCGGCGGGAGCGCCTGCCACGCACCGCCGCCACCATCATCACGCAGGTGGTGGTGAACGAAGGCGACCCGCAGATGGTGCACCCGAGCAAACCGATCGGCCAGTTCTACGGTCCCGATGAGATCGCACACATTCGCGCAACGTCGCCGCATTGGGAGATGCGGGAAATGGAAGCGGGGCGCTGGCGGCGCGTGGTGGCATCGCCGCATCCGCTGCGGATTATCGAGATCGATGCGATCGCCTGCCTGCTGGATGCCGGTTTTGTGGTGATCGCAGCCGGCGGTGGCGGGATTCCGGTGGCGTGGGAAGGCCCGAAACTCGCAGGCGTAGAAGGCGTGATCGATAAGGACCTGGTCTCGGCGTTACTGGCGCGCGACCTTCACGCACAGAAACTGGTCGTCGTAACTTCGGTGGAGCGCGCGGCGGTTCGCTTCGGCCGCCCGGATCAGCGATGGCTGGATACAGTCACAGTGGAACGGGCTCGCGAGCTGCTGGCGGCGGGCGAATTTCCGGCCGGGTCGATGGGGCCCAAGATCGAAGCCGCGATTGAGTTCGTATCACAAGGCGGCGAGGAGTGCATTATCACTTCGGCTGAGCGGGTTGTGCAAGCCGTGAGCGGCTCGGCTGGAACGCATATCGTGGCATCATGATTCTGACCAACGCCCGCATCCTGACCTTCGACGACGCCGAACGAGTGCTCGATTCCGGCAGCGTCGAGGTTCGCGCCGACGGCAGCATCGGTTCGGTGCGGGGTGGCCGCGCGCGCGGCGCGGACACCGTGAACGCCGGCGGGCGGCTTATCATGCCGGCGCTAATCAACTGCCACTCGCATCTTTACAGCACGCTGGCGCGGGGCATCCTGTTGCCCGGCGCGCCTCCCGCGGATTTTCGGGCGATTCTGAAGAAGCTGTGGTGGCGATTGGATCGCGCGCTGAACATCGAGGACGTCTACTACAGCGCCCTGATCGGGCTGATCGACGCGGCCAAGAACGGTGTCGGCACCGTGATCGATCATCATTCGAGCCCGAACGCCTGCGCGGGGAGCCTGGATGCGATTGAACGGGCGTATCGTAAGGTCGGGCTGCGCGGCGCGACGTGCTACGAAACCGGCGATCGTGACGGCAAAGCCGCTGCAGCGGCAGCGATTGCCGAAAACGTCCGGTTCCTCGAACGCCGCCGGCGGGATGACACGGTGGGAGGGGCATTCGGTCTGCATGCGGCGTTCACGCTCAGCGATCGCACGCTGCGCGCGTGCGCGGAGGCTAATGAGTCGCTCGGCGGCGCGTTCCACATACACTTGTCGGAGGATCGCTGTGACCGCGGGGCGGTGACCCGCCTGAACCGGCTCGGCATTCTAAATCAAAGTACACTCGCCGCGCATGCAATCCATGTGACCGCGGCGGAGCGCAAAGCGCTCGCGCGCAGCGGCGTGAACGTAATCCACAACCCGCAGTCCAACTGCAATAACGCGGTGGGCACAGCGGCGCTCATCGAGCTGTTTCGCGACGGCGTGATGGTGGGGCTGGGTTCGGATGGCTATTCGCCGCGGCTTTGGGAAGAGTTCAAGACGGCGGCGAATCTGCAGAAAGTGCGCGCGCGCGATCCGCGGGTGGGTTGCGCGGAAGCTTACGCGGCGGCGTTTCGGAACAACCGTGCCATCGTGCGGAAGATCTGGGGCCTGGAAGTCGGCCGCATCGAGACCGGTGCCAAGGCCGATCTGGCGCTGTTCGATTATTTTCCGCCGACGCCGGTCGAGCCCCGCAATCTCCTGGGCCACCTGCTGTTCGGAATCGCGAATGCGCCGGTCGATTCGCTAATGGTCAACGGCCGCTGGGTGCTGCGCGACAAGCAGTGCGTCAACGTGGATGAGCGCCGGGTGGCCGAAAAGGCTTCGCGGCGCGCGCGGGCGCTCTGGGAGAGATTTTAGGAGACACATGCAAATTGCCGTATCCGGTCCCACCTATCAGGAGATGTTGCACCCGGAGTTACTGCCGGCTGCAATCCGCAGAGCGGCCCTGGCGGGCGCGGCCGCTGAACTCGACCCGATCAACCTCTTCAACATCACCTGGCGGGGGGCGGGCAACCAGGTGCGGCACGTGGTGCTGCCCAAGGAACTCACCGGCGTGCGCGCCAACATCGTGGTGATGGTGGGCCGGCACTTTCCATCCGGGAGCCACAAGGTGGGTCCGGCGTACACCACGCTGATGGAGGGCGAGCTGGCGGGAGAGATCTCGCCCGGCGAGCAGACCATCATCGGTCCATCGACAGGCAACTTCGGAATCGGCGTGACGTATGTTTCCAAGCTCAAGGGCTACCCCGCGATCGTGATCATGCCGGAACAGATGAGCCGCGAACGGTACGAGCGCATTCGCCGGTACGGCGGCCAACTGGATCTGACGCCAGGTTCGGAGAGCGACGTCATCCTGGTGTTGCGGCGCACCGAGGATTACAAGAAGGACCCGCGGAACAAGATTCTGGCACAGTTCGAACTGCTGCCCAACTATCGCTTCCACCGCTACGTGACGGGGCGTAGCGCCATCGAGGCAGTGCAGCGATATGGGGACGGGCGGATCGCGGCGTTCGTTTCCGCGCCGGGCTCGGCCGGGACACTGGCCGCGGGCGATGAGATCAAGGCGCATTATCCGGGAGCCGTGGTGTGCGCGCTGGAACCCAAAGAATGCTCCACGCTGTTCAACAATGGCCGGGGGACACACCGCATCGAAGGCATCGGCGACAAGATGGTGACGCTGATCCACAACGTGCTCACCACCGACTACGTGATGTTGGTTCACGATGACGACTGCGTGATCGGACTGGCGCTGATCGAGCGGCGCGCGGCCATGGTGGAGCAGCTTCTTGGCATGCCTCAGGGAAGCCTCGATATGTTCGCGGACATGTTCGGGGTTTCCGGCATCTGCAACGTGTTGGGCGCGATTCGCCTGGCCCGGCATCTGAATCTGGGATCGAACGACAACGTGGTGACGATCGCGACGGACGGATTCGACCGCTATCCCTCGGTGCTCGCCGATTTGGAAAAGCGGCGGGGGACGCTGGACGCCTCGTGGTTCGAGGAGGTGTTTCGCGGAGGCACGCCGGACGAGATCCTGGACGTGCGCGGCCGCCACGAAAAGCAGCGGCTCTTCGATTACAAAGAACAAGTGTGGAGCGGGTTCCATTACTCGCACGACTATTTGGAGAGCATGCAGTCGCAGGCGTTCTGGGATGCCGAATTCGAGAAGGTGGAAGCGATCGACCGCGCGCTCACGGCCGCACGCAAGTAAGACGATCGGGAGCCGGCAGCCCGTCCCTCAACTGGCCAACGTGGTGATATCTCCAGCCATGTAGAGCAGTGGCCGCGGGTTGCTCGTGATCCTTGCGGTAGGTACTGAACGCAAAAATGCGTGCGCCACTCGCTTACGACTGCTGTTCCCACTCGGATTCCAGCAGACGGGAGTACTCTCCGGAGGCGTACAACTGGAAGCGGAAATTGACGGTGGTGATGGCGCTGTGAGTCTCGGCTTCCATGAATGCTCGATAGAGCAAGTCGCCGTAGTGGTGGTAGTTAAAGAGGAAATCCTTGGAGAGTATCTCCAGCGGCGGCGGCTCGCTGAATAGGGCGTTGAAGCCGATGGCGCGGGAAAAGATTGCCAGATAGTCCGTCACTCCCCAACGGGTGAGCTTTTCACGGACCTCCTCCGGCGGGCAGACGGTGATCAGACGGGCGAAGCTTTGGCGGCGGACGCAGGCGTTGAGGAGTTCGGGGACCCGCGAGGCCCATTCCGCGCATTGCTCAAGCCAACGCATCACGTCCTTGCCAATGAAGAAAAGCATGCGGAGTTCCGCGTAGCGGCCGGTCAGCACACGGCGTTGCAGGGTTTCGTCCTCGGTTCCATCGCGCGCGGCCAGACCGGCCAGCATCAGCGCGGCCTTCGAGTTTTCCAGTAGGGTCGCCGGCGAGACGCGTTCGTTGAATGGATGCAGAATCAGCGGCGGCAGTTCCCACCCGGCGCCGCCGAAGTCATTGATGGGCGTAGACATGTAGCTCCAGCATCCTTATCGGCCACCGGCGGCAGGAACATTAGGGGAGTATGGCGGCGCGCCGGCCGCCCCCAATTAAGTTATGTCTAAACCCAGGAATTGCCTGGCATTTGCGTAACAGATGTTGCCGATCACGGGCCCCACCAGGTCGTCGGAATCGGGGAGTTCCCCGGCTTCCATGTCTCTGCCGAACAGGTCGCACAACACGCGCCGGAAGTACTCATGACGCGGGTAGGACATAAAGGACCGCGAGTCGGTGATCATGCCGATGAAGCGCGAGATCAGGCCGCAGTTGGAAAGCGCGTTCATCTGCCAGGTCATGGCTTCCTTCTGGTCGAGAAACCACCAGCCGCTGCCGAACTGGATTTTGCCGGCGATAGCGCCATCCTGGAAATTGCCGATCATGGTGGCGAGCACGTAATTATCGGCCGGGTTCAGGTTGTAGAGCACCATTTTGGGGAGCGCGTTTTCGCGGTCCAGCCGGTCCATGTAAGTGGCCAGGGCGTCGGCCTGCGGCCAGTCGCCAATTGAATCGAAGCCCGTATCGGGGCCGAGTTCCTGGTAGCGACGCGTGTTGTTGTTGCGGCGCGCGCCGAGGTGAAGCTGTTTGGTCCAGCCCTTGGCGGCATCCCAGCGGCCGAATTCGAGCAGCAGGAAGCCGGCAAAGCGCGCCTGCTCGGCGGGTGTCGCCGCCTGGCCCTTGCGGGCCTTATCGAAGATCTGAGCAGCCTCCTTTTCGTCGCAGAAATCGGCGAAGACGACGTTCAGTCCGTGATCGGAGAGGCGGCTGCCCATCTGGTGGAAGAATTCGTGACGGCGGGCGAGCGCATCGACGAAATCGCGGAAGCTCGAGACGGAAGCGCCGCTGGCTGCCTCGAGCTTCTTGACCCAGGGATTGAACAGCTCGGGCAGATGGACGTTGAACGCTTTGTCGGGCCGAAAGGCGGGAAAAACCCTGGTGGCGAGGCCGGAAGCGGCCAGCGCCTTGTGGCACGCCAGGTCGTCGGTGGGGTCGTCGGTAGTGCACACGGCGGTGACGTGGAACTTGCCGAGGATGCTCTGGGCGCGCAGTTCGTCGGTGGCCAGCAGTTCGTTGGCGCGGTCCCAGATGCGCCGCGCGCTCGATTCGTCGAGCAGCTCATCGATGCCGAAGTAGCGCTTGAGCTCCAGGTGCGTCCAGTGATACAGAGGGTTGCGCAGCGTGTGGGGCACGGTGCGGGCCCAAGCCAGGAACTTCTGGTACGGGTCCACGGATCCGGTGCAAAACTTCTCGTCCACGCCGTTGGAACGCATGGCGCGCCACTTGTAGTGGTCGCCCTCCAGCCAGATCTCAAACAGGTTTTGGAACTGCCGGTTGGCGGCCAAGTCGGGCGGCGGCAGGTGGCAATGATAATCCAGGATGGGCTGCTCCTCGGCGTACTCGTGATAGAGCCGCCGCGCGGTTTCGGTGCTTAACAGAAAATCGTCGTGGATGAAGGACATGTACCGGGCGCCTCGAATGCAGCAGCATAACATGCTGCCGGCAGGACCGATTTACGGGCATTCCGGCGGACGTCTGGATTCCCCGGAGCGAAGAAACGTCTAGAAGAACCTCGACGCGGTCCGCAAGAATCCGTGCGCCCCCTAGCGGCGGCCGGGCAGGGTGAGTTGCACGGTGACGCCGTCGTCGTCGTTGACGATCCTGCCGTCCTTGCCTGGAGTGCTGCGGACCTGGCTGGGCGGAGCCGGCGTCGAACCCTGCGGCGCACTGGCAAACGCGCTGAAACCCTTGCCCGACCTGGCGGCGGCAATTTGTTGCGGCAGTTGCGACAAGCGCTCGGCGATGGTGGCGCGCTGCTGCTCCCACGCCTGCTTCAATTCTTCTTCCGGAACCCGCAGCGAGATATCCAGCGTCTTGCCCGTGACGCGGCTCTCGATTTTCGTCTGGCTTTGGCCTTTTTGCTGGCCCTTGACTATCATCTGGAGCATCGCCATGGTGCCCAGCAGTTTTTGCGCGTCCTCGGCGGAGCGCATGTGGATCTGCGCCACTATCTCGAGGTCATGATTCAGGGCCAGACCGAATTCGAAGCTATCCACCGTTGCGGCGCTTTGGGGCGCGCTCTTGGATGCGGAGGGCTCGTCCATATGGTTGGCCACCGCCCAGATCCAATAACGGGCGCGCAGTTCGGTGGCGGCGTCCGCCAGGTGCGAATCCACCGTTTTCAATCCGTGCCGGTCAATGGCCCGTTCCACGATGAAGCGGTCGCCGGCGAGGATGGTGGTCGGATCCACCATGGCCACCAACTGCTCCCGCTTGGCGTCCACCGGGATGAGCGGCACTGCGTGATAGCGGCCGGTCGCAGCCGGAAGCCGCGTTTTGTCGAACCGGCCGCGCAGAATGGCCAGCGCGGGCGCCGTCTTATCCATGGAGGAGCCAGCAATCCACAGCTCGTCCAGGTCCTTGAGCGGATCGAAACCTTGGAAGGGCGGTTGCTTCAGCCACGCATCGCCGTAGGAGTTCTTCACCTGTTCGATAACGGCCTTGCCCCAGTCCGAATCCATGATCGTGCGCACTTGCACGCCGATCAGCATTCTGGTGTCGGGCGGAACATACTCCGGCAAGGTTGGGTCGGCGGCCACCAGGGCTCGGGCCGCCAGTAACAGAGCGATCATCGCACTCGAACGCAGCACAGGGATGACTCCTTGTTACCAGCATGGCCCTGCACAGCGGCCAGCGCCAGATGTCTTGGGTTAGCAGCGGGGTACTGACAATTCGGGACAGCGGCGGCGGTGTAACGCCGGGCCGGGCGTGCCCGGCCCCCTACAGGGGGCGCAAAACAGGTCGGCGGTTCAGCCGGTCTTGACTTTGCGCGCGCGGGGCTTGGGGACGGCCTCGACTGGCGGGTCGGCGGCTTCGGCCGAAATGGCGGCTGCGGCGGTGGCGACCTGGGCCGGTTTGCGCTTCTCGGCCAGGCTTTTCTTCAGCGCTTCCATGATGTCGATGACCGGAGCGATATGCGCCTCGGGCGTCTCGACCACTTTCTTACCCTCGATCTTGGCTTCGATCATCTGCCGCAAATTCTCGCGATAGCTGTCGTGGTATTTCTGCGGTTCGAACTCGGCCTCGAGCGAACTAATCAGCATTTTCGCCATGTCGAGCTCCTTATCCTTCACCAGGCTGGTGTCGGTGCGGAACTCATCCACCTGCCGGATCTCGTCCTGGTAATACATGGTGTGGGATAAGATCCCCTTCGCGCCGGGCCGCAGCACGATTACGTGCTCGCGGTTGTGCATGGCCACTTTGGCGAGAGCGAAGTAATTCGATTCGCGCATGGCCTGGAACAGCAGCGCGTAGGGCTTTTCGCCGCCCTCATCGGGCGCCACATAGTAGGAGCTTTCCAGATAGACCGGATCCACGTCAGTGGCCTTGACGAATTCGAGGATCTCCATCACTTTGGCGGTTTTGGGGGCCACCTTCTTAATATCTTCGTCGTCGATGACGACGTAACGGTCCTTTTCGTACTCGTAGCCCTTGACCAGCTCGCTGCGCGGCACCGGCTTATCTTCGAGCTGGCAGTAAGTGACCTGGCGGATGCGCGAATTATCGTCCTTGTGGAGCTGGTTGAAGCTGAGGGTCTCGCTGCGTGCGGCGCTGAACAAACGCACGGGAAACGAAACCAGGCCGAATGTGATGTGCCCCTTCCAAACGCTGGATGCCATAAGCGCGGCTCCCGAACCGCGGCAGAACTCTGAGGCTCCCAACATACTACAATGCCCCATAAGATGTAAACGGGCTGCTGTAAAGGTACTTATGCCGCTTGAAGAGTACGCGAAGAAACGCCGCTTCGGCGACACGCCGGAACCGGCGCCGGGAGGCCGGCAGGGCTCCGGCAACTACTTCTGCGTGCAGCGGCACGATGCCACGCGGCTGCACTACGATTTCCGGCTGGAGATCGACGGCGTGCTGAAATCATGGGCAGTGCCGAAGGGCCCGACGCTGGATCCGGCGGTAAAGCATTTTGCGGCACACGTGGAGGACCACCCGGTCGAGTACGGCGATTTCGAAGGCAACATTCCGGCGGGGAATTACGGCGCGGGCAGCGTGATGCTGTGGGACCGCGGAACGTTCGAACTGCTGGGCGATGCTTCCGGCGCCGAACAACTGGCGCGCGGCGATCTGAAATTCCGGCTGCACGGCGAGAAACTCGACGGCGATTTCGCGCTGGTCCACATGAAAGGCCGCGGCAAGGGAAACGACTGGCTGATCATCAAAAAGCGCGACCAGTTCGCCACGCCGGACTGGGATGTGGAGGCGCACGCGACGAGCGTTCTTTCCGGGCGCACGCAGCAGGAGATCGCGCAGAACCTGCCGGCGCGCAAGAGCAAACGCAAGACCGCGGGGGCGGCGGACCGGGTGTGGAAGAGCAGCCGTCCGGCGCGGGGAAGTGCCAAGGCCGCGGCTGCTGCGCAGCCGGCGCCGGCGAGGAAGCGCGCGGCGGTGGATTGGGAAAGGATTCCCGGCGCGCGTGCCGCGGAAATGCCCACCGCTCTGCAACCTATGACAGCCACGCTGGCCGACCAGCCGCCGCGCGGCAACGAGTGGCTGTTCGAAGTGAAATGGGATGGCGTGCGCGCGATTGCGTACATCGAAAATGAAGAGATCCGCCTGACCTCGCGCAGCGGGGCGCGTTGTGAGCGGCAGTATCCCGAGTTGGCGGTGATCCCGCACCAGGTGGCCGCCGCGCGCGCGGTGCTGGACGGCGAAATAGCGGTGCTGGATTCGAAGGGCGTCTCGCAGTTTCACCTGATTCAGCCGCGCATCGCCAACACCGATCCGAATACGGTGGCGCACCTGGCACGCTCGCATCCGGCCATCTATTTCGTCTTCGACCTGCTCTACCTGGATGGTCACGACCTGCGGCGGACGTGCCTGAGCGAACGCCGCAAGCTGCTCGAACAGGTGGTGACGCCGGGACCGGCGCTGCGCATCTCCGAAGCTTTTCCGGGCGCCGGCGCGGAGCTGCTGGAAGCGGCGCGCGAAACGGGCCTCGAGGGCATAATGGCCAAGCACGCATCGAGCGTCTACGAATCGCGCCGGAGCCGCGAATGGCTGAAAATCAAAATCACCGGCAACCGGGAATTCGTGATCGGCGGTTTCACGGCGCCGGAAGGCGCGCGCTCGTATTTCGGTGCGCTGGTGCTGGGCGAGTATGACGAGCGAGAACTGCACTGGGTGGGCAACGTCGGTACGGGCTTCGACCAGAAACTACTCGAGGCGATACACGCCAAGTTGAAGCCGCTGATCGCGAGCGAATGCCCGTTCCGCGAGCGGCCCGCTCCGGACCGCGGCATCACCTGGGTCAAGCCCGAGCTGGTCTGCCAGGTGAAGTACGCCAACTGGACGCCGGAACACCACCTGCGCGCGCCGGTTTTTCTTGGGCTGCGCGAAGACAAGCGGGCGGCCCAGACGGTGCGCGAAGAGGCAGCGCGCGAACCGGAAGAGCTGCTGTCTGCGGCCGAGAAAGAAGCCACGCGCGAGATCGACGGGCACACGCTCAAGTTCACCAATCTGGGCAAGGTGTTTTATCCCGATGAAGGCTACGCGAAGCGCGATGTGCTGAATTATTACCAGCGGGTGGCGCACCTGATTGTGCCGCACTTGCGGGACCGGCCGCTATCGCTCAAACGATACCCGGACGGCATCCAGAAGGAATTCTTCTTCCAGAAAAACGTGCACGAACACTTCCCGGACTGGATGCGCACGGAGCTGATCGAATCCGACCATGCGGGCAAGCCCATCAAATACTGTTTCGCGCAGGACCGCGCCAGTCTGCTTTATCTGGTGAATCTGGGCTGCATCGATCACAACCCGTGGATGAGCCGCTCGCCGCGGCTGGACTATCCGGATTTCGTGTTGATCGATCTGGACCCGCAGGAATGTTCCTACGACCGCATCGTGGAAGCGGCGCTGGTGGTGAAGGGGCTGCTGGAGGGCATCGGCCTGACTGGCTATCCCAAAACTACCGGCGGCGACGGGATGCACGTGTACATCCCCGTGGAACCTGTGTACACGTTCGAGGAAACGCGCACCTTCGCCGAGCTGCTGGCGCGCCTGGCGGACGCCGGGCACCGCGGCCTGTTCACCATGCCGCGCACGGTTTCCAAGCGGCAGAAGGACCGCGTGTATTTCGACTACATGCAGAACGCAAAATCGAAGACCATCGCCGCGCCTTACGTGCTACGGGCGTACGCGGGAGCGCCGGTGGCGACGCCGCTCGAATGGAGCGAAGTGCGGCTGGGATTGCATCCGGCACAGTTCAACATCGAGAATGCGCCTGAAAGGTTCGCGGAGAAGGGCGAACTGTTCGACGGCGTGCTCACCAAACCGCAGCGGCTGGAAGAAGCGCTGGAAGGGCTGGAGGGGTTGATGCGGTGAGCCACGCCCGAGCACACTACGCGTCGCAACGAGTGCAGCCGGTGCAGACGGCCGCATTCCCGCAGGGCATTACTTGTCGAAAAACGGGTGCTTCGCCACAGGGGGATTGGGAATTTCGCCGCGCGCCTTGCGGATCGTGAGGTCCTCGAACAGCAGCGACGGCACGGCCAGAGTCACTGGCGTAGATGCCTCCTCGCCGAACGAAAACATCGGGAACGTCATGGGTGGCCGAAACTGAACGGTCAGCATATGCTGATCCTTCGAGGCGGCCACGATGTCCTTGAACGCCGTCGCATTCAAGCCCACGAACTGCACACCGCGAATCGCTTCTTCGTGGCCGTCGGGAAACACCTTGCAGATCTGCAGCGGTGCGTTGAGAACTCTCAGGCGGCGCACCAGGATGCCGTAGGGCAGGTTGCGCTGCTTGACCAGGTCCATCAGCTTGGCGCGGAGATCCGCGGCCGAGAGGCCATTTTCAGGGGTCACGATGATGTTTGTGGGCGCAGTTTGTCCGGCGTGACGGCTGCCGGTACTGTGCTCGATCCCACGGACCGGATCGCGCGAGGTCAACAGAGTCTTGAGGATTCCCTTTTCGACCAGCCGCGTCTCGCGTGTGGGCAATCCGTCTTCATCCACCTTGGCAAAGCCGGCCATCCGTGTCTGATTGAACTCGGCAAGCGTAGGGTTGTCGGTGACGCTCAGGAATTCGGGCAGCACGCGCGCGCCGATTTTGTCGAGGAATGGATTCTCGGCCGGTCCGCCCTGGTTCTGCATGGCCGGCATATCGTAGATGATGCGGCGCGTCCCTATCAGATCCGGTACGAACGCGAGCCGGAATGCCTGCACGGCCGCGTCGTCGACGAACAGCACCGGTCCGTTGTAGTTCTCGATGCGTTGCGCGGACCGGAGTTCCGAGACCTCGCGGGCCAGCGCAACCACGCGGGCCGACAGTTCCCGTTCGCTGGGGAGCTCGGAGAGCGATCGGGCGTACAGCCAGACGAAGTCGTCGAGCTGGCCACCGTCGGGAGCCTGCGTGGCTGCGGTAGCGTCGAACGTGATCTGGGAGTGGCTTCGCGTGTACGAGAATCCTTCGCTGTTGAGATAGCGCGTAGAGGTGTTCACCGCGTCGAGGGACACGTGGGAGGTGTAAATCTCCGGTGCCTGGCGGAACAGCGCCGAAAGACTGCGCACCATGGCCTCCCACTGAGCGCGGTCAACCCGAATCGGCGGCGCAGCGTCGATCGTCGTCACCGGAGTCTCGTGGCTGAAATCCGGAATCTCGTCATCGCGATTCTTGTTTTCGAGCGCAGCGCGCTTCTTGGAAAAATCCTCGACGGCCTTCTTATATGCGGAGTCGGTGGCCAGCCAGATCTTCCGCCGCAGCTCTTTGTAATCGTCGTCTAAAGGAAGCTGCGTATTGCCCCAAAAAGCGGTTTGGATCTCGTTGCCCATCCCAAAGTTGAACGAAAAGAAGTTGGTGTTGTCGAACCTGTAATCGCCGACGCGGACCTCCGCGCTGAACGTACGAGAGCGGCCGGTATTGCTGCTGTTTAATGCGCCAAAGCTGGCTCCGACACTGGTATTGTCCCGCTCGACTGCGCGATAAGCGATGAAATACGGCCTTTCCAAGCTCGGGATCTGCAGTTCCTTCATCGAGCGAGCCATCTCGTCGCGCATGGCTCGCATGAGGACGTCGTCCTGAGCCCGCATGGGGATAACGGCGGCAATCAAACATAGGAACGTTGCAATTCGCATACTCACTTGCCTCCCTCAAACGGCGCGGGCAGAATCGGAATGCGGTCCTGCGATTTGCTCTTCTTCTGCGATTCGATCTGCGAAACGAAAATGCCGGGCGATGACGCGGACACTGGAACTGAGCCCGATTCGGCGCCGCAGAAGCCGTTGAACACGGCGACCTTGTTATCGGCGGCGATGATCTTGCTGAATGTGGTGAGCGGCGTGCCGATCAGATCCACGCCGCGCACCAACTCCTCATGTCCGTCGGGATAGATCCGGTACACCATCAAAGGCAAGACGTTGAATGCGTTCGGAGTGGTGCGGCCGGTGAAGGTAAAGCCGCCCTGGATATCGTCGAAGAGCAGGCCGTACGGCAGATTCTGTTTCTTGATCTCGGCGATCAGCAGCTTCTTGAGGTCGGGTTGAACCGCGGAGGGCGCGACTTCGACGATCAGGTTCGACTGTCGCGCGACCGGTTTCAATCCGGGCTGATTGCGGCCGTGGCCGTTCGATTGTGGGATGCCTTCTAACGGCGTGCGCGACATCAGGAAGGTCTTGAGGATGCCGTTTTCGACCACTGCTACGCGTCGCGCCTTCACGCCCTGGTCGTCATAGAGGTAGTAGCCAGCCAGGTCCGTGTTGGCGATGCGGCGCTCGGTCGGATCGAAATAGACCGAAAAATCCTTGGAAAGCACCAGCTCATTGATTTTCTTTTTGAAGGTCTGGGCGTCGTCGGCACTTTTCTGGCGCTGGCCTTCGACCCGATGGCCGAAAATCTCGTGAAAGAACACGCCGCTGGCCCGGCCGGAAAGGATCGCGGGTCCGGTGTAGGGTTCGGCCAATGGCGCCACGCGTAACGCTTCCAAGTCGTGAATCATCTTGTCCACGTCTTTGAGCACAGTCGCGTCATCGGGAAGATCTTTTTCGGTGAACCCGAAATACGATTCGTAGCGCGGCAATTCCATTCCGTCATCGGCCTTGGTGGCGGCGATTACGAACAGGTGGAAGGCCGGCTGCGAGGTCTGTATGACGGCGCCTTCGCTGTTCACATACCACCGCGATTCGGCGGACGCTTGCAGAAAGGCCGACGCCTGATAAATGTTGGTGTATTTGGCGAAAGGCGCCGTGTACTTGCGGAGCTTTTCCTCCCACGCGCCGCGGTCAACCTGGATTCTGGCGAGCGGCTCGGTGAACCGCTGCGGTTCTTCGCGCGAAAAATCCGCGGATTGGTCCTCCTGGGCCACCTTCACCTGAACGTTGGTCTTGACCTTGGTGAGCTGCTCGACCGCTCGCTTGTATCGCTCGTCGGTCGCGTGCCAGATCACTGCGCGGATCGCCTCGGGGTCATCGTCAATCGGCACCGTGACAGACCGGAACCCATCGAACCCCATCTGCGCATTGCCGCCGCGAATCTCGCGCGTGTTATCGAGATTGTAATCGCCCACGCGCACATCGATATCGAGCTGGCGGTTCCGGCTTTCACTACTATTGACGATCTTCCCGAATTCCGCCGAGACGCCGGCGCCGCGGGTTTCGACAATCTGGTAACTCAGGAAATAAGGTGGAACCGGCTGCGTTTTGAGCTTCTCCATGGACCGGTCGAGCTCGGCTTTCATGGCCTGGAGCACTGGCGAAGCGGCCGGTTGTGCGGCGGCGGAAAATGCCACGAACAGCAGGAGAGTAATCGTGGAGGTGAATCGGCGTGTCATTCAGGTCTCCTCGTCCATGTACCAGTTATGACATAGGACTACCATTTCGGAGTCACGGGTCTTGTATAGTATACACCCAGCCGCCGGCGCGATCTCGAGATCGTTCCACACAATCTGTACGGGAACGCACCTCGCGCGCTCGGATACGGGTCGCGCCGCGCGTAAGTCCCGCGCTTCACTTTCCGTTCTTCGTCGATTGGGGCGCTGTGTTGTCGGGCGGGGCGTCCACTGTCGTCGAGTTGCCGCTGAGGCGCCGGTGCAGCACGGGGCCGTCTCCGCGGCCCCTGGGTATTTCGAGATCTTCCAGCCGCGCCAGGTGACCGCGGATATTCCGGAATTCGGAAGTGTCCACCACATATTGCGGTCGCGGCTCCAGCCGGCGTTGAATCAGTTTCTGCGCGGCCTTGATGCGGCCGGCGGTCATGGGATGCGTCGAAAACACGCGGGCCACTAAGCCGGGCTTGGTCTTTTCCAGTGTCGCGATACGTTCGAAAAAGTCGACGAACGCCAGCGGGTCGTAACCCGAGCGGTAGAGATATTCCAGGCCGAGCGCGTCCGCCTGCTTCTCCATGCCGCGCGTAAACCGAAAAAACCCCATCGGCACCGCAATACCCACCAATTGGCGAGCTGCGTAACCCACCCAGCCGCCGGCAAATACCAGGGGCATGCTGAGATAGTTGACCACCTCCTGGCGCGTGGCCTGCTTGGTGGCATGCCGGGCGGCCACGTGAGCGATCTCGTGCGCCAGCACCCCGGCGAGTTCGGATTCACTCTCCGCGCGCAAGAGCAGGCCGGTATTGACGAACAGAAACCCGCCTGGCAGCGCGAAGGCGTTCACTTCGTGCGAGTCGATCACTTTGACGGTGAAGGGCACCCGCGCGTCCGAGTTGCGGACCAGGTTTTGCGACAGGCGGTTCACGTATTCCGTCACCACCGGGTCGTCGAGCATGCGCGCCTGCCGCTCGACTTCGGCCGCCATCTGCCGTCCCAGCTCAACTTCGCGCTCGAGAGAGTAGATGTTGACGCCCTTGCCGGGATTGGCGTCGTCGCCCGAAACGGGTGCTTGCGGGTCTTTCGCCGCCGCGGCGCAAGCCAGTAACAGCCCGGCCGCCAAGATAACCCACACGCGTCTCACTGCACACTCTCTGGTTCCAGGTTACACCCCTGCGGCGGCGGTTGCCTATGGGCGCGCGCGTGTTACTCCCGGAACCCGATCACCGTGTTCGGGTAATAGTAATTCAGAATCACCCGATGATTGGCGCCGGAAGCCGCCATGGCGCTGGCGCCGCGCTGGCAGAGGCCGATGCCATGCCCTTCGCCGCGGCCGTGCACTACGATGTGGCCGCCCTCGCGCCTGAGCTGGTAGTTGTATCCCGGGATTACGCTCCAGCCAAGGACACGCCCCAGTTCGATTCGGTTGGTCTCGGAACGGTTCTCGAGCAGCGTGGAGTAATTCGTGGAGAGCGACCTCTCCCAATCCGGCGCGCTGGTCCGGCACGGCGGGCATTCGATCGAGTAATAAGGGTACCCCTCCGCTGCCATACCCGCCTCGGCCAGGGTTCGGGTCCGCCCGCCGCAGCTGGCGGAAAACAGCGCCGCCAACACGGCGCCCGCGTGGAGCAGAACCAGGCCCTTGGTCTCGGCAGTGGCCACGCCCGCCGCGCCGGTCCGCTCCGGCGGTTCTCTCAGGAATTGGCAGTGGGTGGTATCGCAGAACTGAAAATCCCGATGCCGCGCGGGAGATGCGAGGTAGAAAGAGCGGGCTAGGATGGCCTGTGCCTCGAGCGCTTCGAGAGGAGCGCCGGAGAGGCTTTCAGCGGCAACCGCCGACTCGACCGCCGTCTCGAGATCGGTGATGACAATCGGAACCAATTCGCCATCGCGGACCAGCACCTCGACGGATGCCACGAACCGCCGCTCGATCTTCCCCGGCACGCTCAGAAAAAGCCCGGTCCCGCCGCGCGAACCAGATGCACGCACCACCTCGGAACTGGCCGCACGGTCCCCGACCGTGCACAGAACACCCAAGCGGCCCACGCGCAAGCGGGCCGTTCGCGATCCCTCCAGATTCCACACGGCTCCGCCGACGTCGAGCCGCAGCGCGCTCCCAGGCGTTGCTCGCACGATCAGTTCCGACGGATGGAACAGACCGAAGACACCGATGCGAAGCTCTGTGCCGCTTGCAGCCGCGTGCAGCGCCAACAGCAGGAGCAGGATCCGCCTCATGCTACCGCGCTCCTACCAGAACGGGCAGGAGGCGCGCCGCGGTTTCCGCCGCTTGTCTGCCCACCACTCCGTGCACCTGGACAAGGAGAACGTAGCGCGGGCTATCGCCGGGGTAGACCACTACGGCGTAGCCATCGCCCGCCGCTTTTGGCGAATGGGAGCATGGAGCGGTACCCGTCTTGGCCAGCGCCGGGCTGCCGCGCAACGCCGATCCCACCGCGGCGGCCGTACCAGTGCTGGCGGCCAGCCTCATTCCCTCGATCACCTCGGCGACGCCAGGCTCACTCCGGCGCGCGGCTAGTTCGGCAAAGGCGCGCGCGACCTCCAGCGGAGACAGGCGCCATGCGCTTCCCACGCCGATTAGCGTATCCCTGCCAGAATCCGCCGGCGGCCCGCGCAGACCGAACCGCTCTGCTACTTCCCAGACGTCCTCGGGCGAAACGTCGGCGGCGAGTTGCCGGAAGTATGAATTGCAGGAATGCGCAACGGCGGAGGCGAGTCCGATGCGCCCGTGGCCGGTTTTCAGCCAGCAGTCTTCGCCCGTGCACTCGTGAGCGGGGAAGCGCATGCGGTGCCGCTGACCGTAAGCAATCGCGGTAAACGGTTTGACCAGCGAACCGACCGGAACCGGCGCGTCTGCCGCACGCCAGTCGATCGCGATCACGGTTTTGTGAGTTGCGTCCAGCAAGATATAGGACGTCTGGGCATTCGTCGCGAAAACGGCTACGGTGCAGAGGACCGCGAGTCGCTGCGCGACTTGATTATATGGGCAAGCTAAAGCGTGCCCTACCGTCATCGCGCCAGCTCGTAGGTGACGGTCTGTTTCATCGCCTCGCCCTGTTCAGTGGCGGCTATCGTCGCCGACCTGACCTGCGAGAGCGCATCGCTCAAGCTGACCAGGTTCTGCGAAAGAAACTGCGGCGGCGTGGCGGCAGACGGATTCACCGGCGCGCGGACGTTATCGAGCTGCCGCATCCAAACGGCGAAATTGTGGCCCTCGCGGTCGTGCCGGAAGCCGGCCGCGTAAATGCCGATGTTGGGAGGAATCGGCGCGCTGGTCCGCGATAACATGCGCTCGATCAGTGGTTGCGAGTTGGCCACGATCAACTGGTTCCCCGTGACCGCGACCGCCAGTGGGACAAGGCCATTCAGGGCAAAGTACTGTACCTTGCCGCGATTCACTTCGGTCCATCCGGCGCCGAGCTGGGTGGTGGTCCACATGCCTTCGATGGCGGAAGCGATGGCCTCCTTGACCGCTGCCGCATCCCAGGCCGATTGACGGACCACCACCAGCGCCCGGTTGGTGCCGATGAAGACGGCATCCGCCGCCGGGCGCGTTTCTTCCACCTGCACCACCGCCGTCAGCTTGTCGGCGCTGAGCAGATGCTGGAGAGTCGCGGGAAGAAGCTGGCCGCTGTCATCGGGAAACTCCGGCTCGTCGATGCGAGTATCCAGATCCGCCTCGCTTCCGGCGGCAGTGGCGCCACGCGGGGCCGACGGCGCCAGATCGGGCGAGCGCCCGGCGGGAGCCACGGCGGGATTGAGCAGCTTGGCTGTCAACAAGGTCAACGTTTCGCCCGGTTCGGGACCGGCCCACCCCCGATAGAAACCGGAGTCTTCGGGAACCAGCCGGAGGGCTGAAGCCAGCGGCTGGCTATCCACGGATGCCGCGGAGGAGCCAGCCGTGCGGAAGAGCAGCCGTTCCTCTCGAATCGCGCCGGCGCCCAGGAACAAATCCGAAATGCCGGATGTGTACTGCCGGACCAGCGAGACGTTGCGCTGGATCCAGTGCGAGCGAAAATGCGGGCTTCTGGAAAGTGCCGTGAAGTCCATCACCAGCCGCAGATCGCCCGCGCTCCCGGCCGCCCCGGTGGGCCGCGCGAACCAGCCTTCATCGATCATTTTATTGCGCGCGCCGTGCGACATCAGTTCCAACGCGCCGGCGATCAAATCTTCGCGCGTGGCGAGCAGCAACACGTCATTGGTCGAGGCGAAGGCCACCACGCGGCCGGAGGGATCCGTGCGAACGTAGAAATCGACGCCACCGGCCTTGCGCGGGGTGTAGTTCCCTCGCGAGCGCCACAGCACCGTCTCGACTGCTTTGGCCGAGGGAAGGCGAGTCATGTACAGAAATTCGAGCTTGCCGATATCGTAGAGCGCCAGCGAGGATTCGGAACCCGCGATGCTTTCGAGCATCGACATGTCCGGTGCGAAGCCGGCCGCACCCGCATAGTTGTTGTAGACTTCGTTGAGCCGCATGAAGAGATGCGACTGCGAAAAGGCGCTATAGTTCGCGCTCGCCAGCCAGCGCTGCCGCTCGGGCGAAGCGCGCCAGCGCGACAGAAGCGACGCGAAATCCTTGGCCTCCATATACAGCTCAGGACCGGCCGGCACGAACTGACTGAGCTTTGGCGGCGCCGGTTGGGCCACCTGGGAAAGAACCACCGCTACGCATACGCAACCCAGGCCGATTCCGGCCCGCAGCAGATTCTTCTTCATAAGGACCCCCGTTTCCCAGCGGCCAGCATTGGCCGGACGATCGCCGGCTGTTGAAGGTTCGAACTGACCACGGGTCGCCGCCCGGTGTTCTCGCGGCGGCGGCCGATCTCCGCGATCATATCGGCCAGCCGCGCATCCAGGCGTAAACTGCGGTCGATTTCCCGTGCGATCCGGAGCAGATGCTCGGCCGTCGCCAGGTCTCCCGAGCGCTCGACTGCGTCGGCTAACCGCTGCGCAATCGCGGCGCGTTCCATGTTGGTAAGCCCCTCGGTAGACAGGAACCATGTGCCCGCCGTCTGTGCCCAGCGCACTTCTTCGCTTTCGGATGCTTCGTCGCGACCCCACCAGCGGGGAAGAAATGGCTCGGCGGCGGCAACCGCGGTTGGGTAGCGGCCGGCATCGAGTGCGGCGCGCACCAGCGCCACACGCACCGCCTCCGGTTCCGGATGGATGGCCACCGCTCCCAGAAGAAGCCGCAGGCGCGTGGCGGAATCTTTGGCGACTGTCGACGCGCGGACTCGCGAATCGAAATAGAGTGGCTTTTCGGCGGCGGTTGGATCGAAGCTGCCCGCGGCCAGCAGGTCGAGCTCTCCGCTGCCGATTTGGACAGCGGGACGCACCGCCGACAGCGCGTCAGCGGCGCGGACCCGCGTCTCATAAGGCGCAGCCGGATTGGCGGCAACCGCGGCCAGCGTTTCCGTGGTGTGCCGAATCGCAGCCAGGCGCAGGCGAGCGCCCTCGTCCCAGGGCGCGGCGCGTTCACGCGTGGCGAGGAACTCCACCGCTTCGGACTGGTGGCCGGTTCTCTCCAGCAGGTCTGCTGCAGCCATCAGGTTTTCGAACGGCTCGGCGGAGACCAGGTTCATGCGGCGCAGCAGCGCGATGGCGGCGTCGACATCGCCGGTTTCGAGCCGTATCTCCGCCAATCCCAGGAAATTGGTTGGACTCAGATCCCGCTCGTCCAACGCGCGCGTGTACAGATAGTCCAAAACCGCGCGCGCCGATACGCGATCGCCCTGGTTGCGCAACCGGGCGGCGGCGCTTTGCAGGTCGTCGGTGTGCGGTGCATTGGCCCGGTCCTGACGATAGTGATCGAGCCGTGCGGAGAGCTCGCCGGATTGCGCGGCAATCACGATTTCGACGTCCGCCGGCGGATTCTGGATGACGGCCAGCAACGCTCGGGCGCGCTCCGTTTGGCGGTGTTCCACCAGGTATTGCAGCAGCTCGAGCCTGTGCTGATTCAGCTCTGCCTGAGCGTAAGTTCGCGCATCGCCGGCGCTCTGCAGCATCTGGGCGTCCGCGATCTCCACCATCCGGCGCAGCACGGGCTCCTTCTGCTCCTCGGGGATCGCGGAAGATACGATTTGCGCCAGGAAGTTGGCGGATTCGGCCGGCGTCCGCGTCGCGCGCGAAAGATCGAGAATCCAGCTCACGCCGTTTTCCGGACTGCCCGCCGCCGCTATCGCGCCGCGCAGCAACGGTTCCACCTGGTAGGCGCCGTTCATGCGGATGTAATCGTGCAGAAGCTGATCGGCCTGGCCTCGCACACCGGCGAGGATCTTGCGCTGCCCGATGGCGGTGAGAGCGTGCTCCGCATTATGCCAGAACTCGGGCGGTACGTGGCCCGAATTTTCCTGCCGCCGCAAAGCTTCGAGCGCCAATCTGGACTGCGCGGTGGATTCCTCCTGCTTGCCCTGCCGCCAGAGAATATCCGCGAT
>Ga0181520_10002596_pt1 | contig 33219 bp, 41 predicted proteins | sample PEATcosm2014_Bin_29_FD_132451 | JGI IMG/M metagenome (GOLD analysis project Ga0181520, IMG submission 132451) | Peatland microbial communities from MTU Mesocosm Facility, Houghton, MI, USA - PEATcosm2014_Bin02_30_metaG | ecosystem: Environmental > Terrestrial > Soil > Wetlands > Peat | place...
GCCCATAATGACGTTGTAATCAAACGCCCATGGACTTGTGCAGTGTCAGGCATGTCCCCGGTTCAATCTGTCAGGCATGTCCCCGGTCTGTACCTTAGCCCCTCCCCCCCACCCCCCCTAAAATATGCATTTTGACATAAAGATTTTGCAGGTAATTAATTAGTAATGAGGCAGTGGCCAGGAGGAATTCCCGGCTCTGTCGAGCGATGGTGGCAGAGCACGGCGGGGGATTGTGGCCGCTTCCGGGAATCGGTGGCGCTCCAGTTCTGAGATTCTCGCTCTCACATCTGGACCAGATCAGAGGATCGTTCTACGATAGACGCTGCTATCGGACTGCGGCGTTTGCGCTGCGGCCTGGGCCGGGGAAGGTTCACAAAATGCTATCGGCAGAGCTGATCGTCAAATTGCAGGATCGCGAGACTCGCCTGCGTCACCTGGAAGCGGGCGAAGCGGCTGAATCGCCGGTTTCGGAATGGCTGGAGGCCGTCAGCCGCCAGCACAGCGCGAACTTCGAGCTGTGGCACATCGAGGACGAGGCGCGCGCGCCGGGGGCGAGCGACGCCGAGCTGGCCGGGGTGAAGCGGCGAGTGGACCGCACCAACCAGCGGCGCAACGATCTGGCTGAGGGGCTGGACCGCGCGTTGCTCGCTTGGTTGGAGCCTAAGGGGCTGCCCAACCCGGCGGCGGAGCTGCACTCCGAGACACCAGGGCTGATGATCGACCGGCTGTCAATTCTGTCGCTGAAGATCTATCACACCCGCGAGGAGGCCGAGCGCACGGATGCTCCCGCCGGCCACGCACAGCGCAACCTGGAGCGGCTCGCGATTCTGGAAGAGCAGCGCGCCGAACTGGCCGCCTGCCTGGACACACTCTGGCGCGAGACCCTGGCCGGGAGGCGGCGCTTCAAACTCTATCGCCAACTCAAGATGTACAACGATCCCTCTTTGAATCCTGCAATTTACCGCGATTCTGTTCAAGCAAACCGGAGAAATTTATCCGGCAAATAAGACCGGCTTGGCCAGCGGCCTTGACGTGAGCCGGTGTTGTGCGTATAAACAGTGCCTAAGCAGCGCAATACTCGGAAACGGTTTTCTGCCGGTGGCCACCCGGCTCAACCGCGCCCGAGGTCTGCGAAGTTCTGGCACCACTGATGATGCAAGAGGCCCGATCCTTGGCGTTCGACCGTAAAAAAGATCCATCCCCGACCGCGAAACCCGGCGGCCATCCCAGTGCGGGCACGGGAGCGGCCTTTCAGCACTATCAGGCGGCTGTGCAACTGCTGCAACAGGGCAGGTACGACAAAGCGCTGGCCGCTTTCGAGAAGTTGCTGCCCACGGCTCCCGCCGAGCTTGTGGAGCGCTGCAAGATGTACATCAGCACCTGCCAGCGGCAACTGGATAAGCACAACCTGAGCTTTTTGACGCCCGAGGAGCACTACGACTACGCCGTCTCGCAGTTGAACACCGGCTACTACGAAGAGGCGCGTGAGCAGTTCAACAGTATTCTGGAGGCCTACCCCACGGCCGACTACGCCTTCTATGGGCTGGCTCTATTGCATGCTATGACCGGGCGCACTCAAGAGAGCCTCAGGAACCTGGCCCAGGCCATCGAACTGAACCCCAAGAACCGCCTCCAGGCACGCGTGGACAACGACTTCCAGAGCATGGCAGACGATCCGCGGTTCACCGAGTTGCTGTATCCAGAGGTCCCATAAGGCTTTAGTGACTTCCCCGAACACCTCGACTTCTAACAAGGAGCCCGACGCGCAGCCGGCTACGCTGGCGCGGCCGATGCGTGTGGTGGCGATTGGGGGCGGAACAGGGCTTTCGACGCTGCTGCGCGGGCTGAGACGCCATGTGATCACCGCCAACCAGCCCGCCATCGAGACGGGCCTGATCGCCGACCTGGCCGGCGTGGTCACCGTGACGGACGACGGAGGCTCCAGCGGACGACTGCGCAGGGACTTCAATATGCTGCCTCCAGGCGACCTGCGTAACTGCATGGTGGCGCTCAGCGAGGAAGAGGATCTGCTGGCCAAGCTCTTTGCTCATCGCTTTCGCGGAGGGGACGCGCTGAAAGGGCACAACTTCGGCAATCTCTTTGTGGCAGCGCTGACCGAGATTACCGGCGACTTTGGCCGCGCCATCCAATTAGCGTCGAAGATTCTGGCCACCCGGGGGCGCCTCTATCCGGTGACAACAGCCAACGCCACGCTGGTGGCGCGCATGGACGACGGCTCGCTGGTGCGCGGCGAGACGAAGATTACCGCCAGCCACCGGCGCATTGTCGAGTTGACGCTCGATCCGTCCGACGCTGCGCCACTGCCCGAGACGCTGGAGGCAATCGAGCGCGCCGATCTGATCACAGTCGGGCCAGGTTCGCTCTATACTTCGCTGATCTGCAACCTGCTGGTGCAGGGTATTCCCGCGGCTCTGGCCCGTGCCCACGGCGTGCGCGTCTTCGTCTGCAACCTGATGACGCAGGCCAACGAGAGCCTGGATTTGAGCGCCTCGCAGCATATAGAGCGGATTTATGAGCACACCCGTGCGCCGGTCTTCGACTACGCCGTAGTGAACACCGCGGCCTTTTCTCCGCAGACGCTGGCCCGCTATGCGAGCGAACGCGCCGCGCCGATCGAGGCCGACATCGAACGTATCGAGGCGCTAGGTGTGCGGGTCATTGCCGGCGACTTCGCCAGCGAGGACAACGTCGTCCGCCACGACTCGGCCCGCGTCACCGGTGCGCTGCTGGCGCTGGGCGGCGCGGCGTTGGCTGTACGTGGCTGATTTTTTAACTTTCCCGCCGATTGTCTGTTGCGATAGAGTGGTAGTTCGCGCGGCTCGGAGCCGGAGCGAACTATGAGGAGAAATCATGAGCAAGACTCGATTTTGGATCACCATACTCTGTTGCCTGTTCGCCGTTGCTGCCGTCGCTTCGGCGCAGTCGGTAAGAAAGCCCGGCCTGTGGGAGATGACCACCAATATGAGCTGGCAAAAATCGCCTCTGCCTCCGGGAATGACCATGCCCGCCGGTATGAGTTCGCCTTTCAGCGGCACCACCAACACCGTCCAGGTCTGCCTCACTCAGGCGATGATCGACAGGTACGGCGCTCCGATGGCGCAAACCCAGCACGACTGCAAGATCGCCAATGTGGTGTTGCACACCAGCAGCATGAGCGCCGACCTAGTATGCAGCGGAAGGATGAACGGCAAGGGAGAAATCTCTTCCTCGTGGCCAGATGGCAACCACGCCACGGGCAAGGTGCATTTTGCGGGGGCCATGCAGATGGGACAGAACGCGACGCCAGTAGAATGGACGGTCAACTCGACCTCGACTTTCAAAGGCCCGGATTGCGGCAGCGTCAAGCCGTTGCCTCTGCCGAGCAACTAGTTTTCTGACAGCATCTTCAACTACCAACTACGGATGCCCCAGGTTCAGGGTCCCCACGGACAGCTCTTCGTCCGTGGGGTGGAGATCCCGATATTGAGACCTGGAAAAGTTCGAACTCAACATACAAAATTGCGCGATCAGAAACTTGCGCCGAACGTCGAATGATCTGCGCCCTTCCCGTGAGGTGTTTATGAGCGATGGCCGCGAGGAGCGCGAGGAGCAGCAGAAGCGCCGCGAATTGGAAGAGCGCGAGGATCGCGAGGATCAGATCGATCGGAAGCGCGTCGATGAGTGGGAGCCGGAGCGCGTCGATTCCTGAAATGCCGAGAACTGGAGTCCGCAAAAACTCCCGCTCAAGGCCTTCGAGCGCGATGAATTAGCCATCAATACTCTCTAACGGCTCCGAAAGCACCATGCGTGATTGCGGTACTCAATGACTTGACACGCCTTCAATTAGGCATTAGTCTACGAATAATTGAGTGGCTCCGAATGATAGCCATTCGATTGGAAAAGGATTCAATGTCCCGTTTCTTCACTCCCGCTATGTGTATGTGCTGCTGTCAGGGTGGCTTTGCGCGGGCGTGTTCTCTGGGGTAGATTCCGAATCAGAATCTCGAACCACGATGACCCACCCGCCAGACGGCGCGGTGGGTTTGCATTTTTCAGGGTAAGTTGTCGGATTCTGTCAGCTAGTACTGACTCGGCAACAGCTCTATGAGCATTGGAGGTGAAGTGGTTAACGCGCAGGTCCGCAAAATCTGTATGCGCGGGTTCAAACCCCGCCCAGCGCTCCAAGATACGCAGTTGCAAGAGTCGTCCATGTCATCTTATGCAGCGAGGTTATACCTAGGCTGGAGTGATCTTATCCGGTATTTAGACTATTCTCTGTCGAGTCGCTGGCATGGTACTCGCGCCTGGGAATGGTAACGGATCAACTTGAATCGAGTTCATACGGAGTGAGCAGCATGAGAAGCCTGTACCGCAGTATTTATGTGTTCGTTTCCGCCGCCATGCTTTTGAGCGCTTCGGTGAGTTTCCTTAGTGCGCAGACTCATCTGCTCAACGTCTCGTACGATCCCACGCGCGAGTTTTATGAGGAGTACAACCGCTTGTTTGCGCAGCACTGGAAGGCTACGACCGGGCAGGATGTAGTGATCAACCAGTCCCATGGCGGATCAGGCAAGCAGGCGCGCGCGGTAATCGACGGACTGGAGGCGGACGTGGTGACGCTTGCTCTTGCATACGATATCGATGCGATTGCGCAGAATGGCGGACTGCTGGAGAAGGATTGGCAGTCGAAGCTGCCCAACAACAGCACGCCGTATACTTCGACGATTGTCCTGCTAGTTCGCAAGGGGAATCCTCAACATATTCACGATTGGGATGATTTGATCCGCCCGGGAATCAAGGTCATTACACCGAATCCGAAGACATCCGGAGGCGCTCGCTGGAATTATCTTGCTGCTTGGGGATATGCGCTGCGCAAGTCGGGCAACAACGAAGCCGGAGCGCGCGAATATATGAAGAAGCTATTCACGAATGTGCCGGTGCTAGACTCCGGCGCGCGCGGTGCAACCACAACTTTTGTGCAGCGCGGCGTGGGCGATGTGTTGATCGCGTGGGAGAATGAAGCGCTGCTGGCGCTGAAGGAATTTGGCGCAGACAAGTTTGAGATTGTGGTTCCCTCCGCGACGATTCTTGCTGAGCCGCCGGTCGCGGTTGTCGATCAAGTCGCTCGCAAACATGGCACGGAGAAGGTTGCGCGCGCTTATCTCGAATATCTCTATTCGCCAGAGGCGCAGGATCTGGCAGCAAGATATTATTATCGTCCGCGACTCAAGGCGGTTGCCGACAAATACGCTGGCGTTTTTCCCAAGGTCAATACCTTCACCGTTCTTGAGGGATGCGGCGGATGGCAGCAGGCGCAGGCCAAGCACTTCAGCGATGGCGGGACATTTGATCAAATTTACGGAAAGTAACAGGTGAAGATGCCGGAAACGAAGCGCGGAAAACCATGGAGCCTTGTCACGCAGAGTTCACCTCTGCCGGGATTTCGCCTGAGCATGGGATTCACGTTGACTTATCTGACAGTGATCGTGCTGATTCCTCTGACGGCAATTCTGTTGCATGCGGCGCGCCTGGGATGGGTTGCATTTCTGCACACGGTGACGGCTCCGCGCGTACTGGCTTCGTATCGCGTCACGCTGGGATCGGCGGCGGCAGCGGCGCTGCTCTCCGCGGCATTTGGATTGCTGCTGGCGTGGGTTCTGGCGCGCTACGACTTTCCCGGCAAGCGCATTGTGGATGCTTTGGTTGATCTTCCCTTTGCATTGCCAACGGCAGTCGCCGGCATCTCGCTAACCGCGCTATACGCGGAGAATGGATGGATAGGCCGCTATCTGGAGCCGCATGGAATTCATGTAGCCTTCACTCCGCTAGGCATTGTGATGGCGATGTCTTTCGTCGGCTTTCCCTTTGTCGTGCGCAGCGTGCAGCCGGTGCTAGAGGATCTGGACCCGGCGATGGAAGAGGCTGCGGCCAGCCTGGGCGCAAACGTATGGCAGAGGTTTACGCGCGTCATTGCTCCGGTGGCATTTCCCGCACTGCTGACCGGCACCGCTCTGGCCTTTGCGCGCGCCGCTGGAGAGTATGGCTCAGTGATTTTTATTGCGGGCAATATGCCGATGAAGACGGAGATCACCGCGCTGCTGATTGTGACCAAGCTGGAAGAGTTCGACTACACAGGCGCGGCCGCGATTGCCGCGGCGATGCTGGCTCTCTCGTTCTCAATCATGCTGGTGATCAATCTAACCCAATGGTGGGTGCAGCGGAGAGAGGGGAAGCGAGTATGAGCGGTCGCGGTTGTCATTCTTCTTCCGCATTGCTGCAGCCATCGATGGGGCAGAGAGCGGGCCGTGTGGTTTTGATTGCAGCAGCGCTGATTTTTCTTGCGATCTTTCTTGTGCTGCCAGTGGTGGCCGTTTTCATGCAAGCATTCTCGCAAGGCTGGGCGATGTATCGCGACTCGATTCATCAGCAGGACGTGCTCTCCGCATTGCGCCTCACTGCTCTCGTTGCCTGTATTGCGGTTCCGCTGAATATGCTCTTCGGCATTGCCGCCAGTTGGGCGATCACTCGCTTCGAGTTTCATGGCAAGAGCCTGCTGATTACTCTTATTGATATTCCGCTGGCTGTTTCCCCGGTCGTCGCGGGACTGATGTATGTCGAGGTCTTCGGATTGCATGGCTGGCTCGGCCCGTGGTTGAGCGATCACAATCTGCATATCATTTTTGCCGCGCCGGGAATTGTGCTGGCAACAGTATTTGTGACATTCCCATTTGTAGCTCGCGAATTGATTCCCTTCATGCAGGCGCAAGGCAGCGACGAAGAGGTCGCGGCGGTGGTGCTGGGCGCAAACGGATGGAATGTATTCTGGCGCGTGACACTGCCTAATATCAAATGGGCGCTGTTGTATGGAACGATCCTCGCGGCCTCGCGTTCGATCGGCGAGTTCGGCGCAGTCTCGGTGGTCTCCGGCCACATTCGCGGATTAACCACGACGCTGCCGCTGGAAGTGGAGATGCTCTACAACGAGTACAACTTCACAGCGGCTTTTGCTGCCGCATCGCTTCTGACGCTGGTGGCGGTTGTCACGCTGGTGCTGAAGAAATCCATTGAAGCCGCCACCGGAGTCCATCAACGCGGGCAAGAGAAGGAAGACGAATTATGAGCATTCAAGTCGAGCATATTTGCAAGCAGTACGGCTCTTTCACGGCATTGGGCGATGTCAGCCTGACGGTCGCGAAAGGAGAACTGGTGGCGCTGCTGGGTCCATCGGGATCGGGAAAGACCACGCTGCTGCGCATTATCGCCGGTCTTGAATCGCCCGATACCGGATCGATTCTGCTGCATGGTGAAGAGTCTACCGAAGACAACGCATCCACGCGCGGAATCGGATTTGTATTCCAGCATTACGCGCTCTTCCGCCACATGACGATCTTCGAGAATGTCGCCTTTGGACTGCGAGTGCAATCAAGACAAATCAGGCTACTGCGACGTGAGATCCGCGAACGCGTGACAGAGTTGCTGCGCCTGGTGCAATTGGATTCATACGCGCGAATGTATCCCGATCAACTCTCCGGCGGGCAGAGGCAGCGCGTGGCATTGGCGCGCGCGTTGGCTGTCAAGCCGAAGGTTCTACTTCTGGACGAACCCTTCAGTGCACTGGATGCGAAGGTGCGCAAGGAGCTGCGCGACTGGCTGCGCCGCATTCACGATGAGCTGCACGTGACCACGGTTTTGGTCACACATGATCAGGAAGAAGCACTGGAGGTCGCCGACCGCGTGGCAATTCTGAATCACGGCAAGCTGGAGCAGATTGGAACGCCGCAATCGATCTATGACCATCCTGCCTCGCCGTTTGTCTATAACTTTTTAGGGAATGTGAATCTCTTCCATGGACGTCTGTTGGCCGATCTTTCGCCGGAAGAGCGAGACAGCGGAGCTGAACCATCGATTCAATCCGCAATTGGATTTGTGCGCCCGCATGAACTAGAGCTGTCGCGCGATCTTCCGGTAAATGGCAAGGCTGTCACTGCGAGCGTCGTGCGAATTCGCTCGGCTGGTCCTCAGGTTCGAGTGGAGCTAAGCATTGCAGGGAACGGCAGGCCGGTAACCGCGGAGTTGGGCAGAGCAAAGTTCGAGGAATTGGAATTGGTTGCAGGGGACGAGATCTTTGTAAGGCCTCAGTCGATTCGCCTCTTCGACGATGACGGCGCCAGAGCGCTGCTGCTGGACCAGGGCGCGGGCATATAACTGTCTTCGCGGGCTCAATTCCCGCCCGGCGCGCCAAAGCGGGTGGTCAGTACTTTGGCAACGTCGTGTCGATCCGGTCGGCCCAGGCTAGAATGCCCCCGATCAGATTGGTGGCGTGCTTGAAGCCCGAACTACGCAGAAAATCGACGGCCTTGGCGCTGCGCGCTCCGCTCTTGCAGTGCACAACAATCTCCCGGCTTGAATCGAGTTCATGGATGCGCGTCGGCAGATCACCGAGCGGAATCAAGTGTCCTTTGATGTTGACGATCTGATACTCATGCGGCTCGCGCACGTCGAGCACGAAGATATCTTCCTGTGCGTCGAGACGGCGTTTGAGTTCCTCGGGTTGAATCTCGGGAATCTTTGCGGTAGTTGCGGTCTCCGACTCATCGCCGCGAATTCCGCAGAACTGGTTGTAGTCGATCAGTTGTGTGACCGTTGGATTTGCGCCGCAGACCGGGCACTCGGGATTCTTGCGCACGTGCAGTTCGCGGAAGCGCATGCCCAGCGCATCGACCAGCACCAAGCGGCCAATCAAAGGCTCACCCGCTCCGAGAATCAGCTTGATAACCTCGGTTGCCTGAATCACGCCAAGCAATCCCGGAAGCACGCCCAGCACTCCGCCCTCGGCGCAAGAGGGAACCAATCCGGGCGGCGGTGGCTCTGGATAGAGGCAGCGATAGCAGGGGCCGGCCTCAGTGGCAAAGATGCTGGCCTGACCTTCAAAGCGAAAAATCGACGCATAAACATTGGGCTTGCCGCTCAGCACGCAGGCATCGTTGACTAGATAGCGGGTCGCGAAGTTATCGGTGCCATCGGAAACAATATCGAAGTCTCTGAAAATATCGATCACATTTTGACTATCTAGATAAGTATCGAAGCGCTTGATCTCGACAAATGGATTGATCGCGGTCAGTTTATCGATGGCCGAGTCGATCTTAAGCCGGCCGACATCGCTGGTGTAATGCAGCACCTGGCGCTGCAAGTTCGTATAATCGACCACGTCGTAATCGACGAGACCAAGAGTGCCTACACCCGCCGCGGCCAGATACAACGCCAGCGGCGAACCGAGTCCACCCGTGCCGACACACAGGACGCGCGCGGCCTTCAGCTTCTTCTGTCCGTCAAGAGTTACTTCCGGCATAATCAGGTGCCGCGAGTATCGCAGAATCTCTTCATTGCTTAAACTTGCCTGACTGCCATCAATCAATGCCGCCACAGTGTCTCTCCAATTTTGTCATTGATGAAACCAATCGATCAACCGGTAATGTACTATCGTCCACCGGCAACGGAAGGAACAATGGTGATCGTATCCGTTTCCTTGACCGGCGTTGCATCCTTGCTCAGATAGCGAATATCTTCGTCGTTCAGATATACGTTGACAAAGGAGCGCAGCTTGCCGTCCTCGGAGAAGAGATGCTTGCGCAGATCCGGGTGCTTCATGACGAGAATATTAAGCGCATCGCCAACTGTTTGAGCATTCACTTCAATGACGGATTGCTTTCCGGCGTATGGCCGGAGCGGAGTAGGAATCAAGAGTTTGATGGACATATTCTACCTTCCTGAACGGTTCTGGTTTTTGATGCATTGGTTAGTGTTCAATCACTTCGAGTGGTTCATCTTCAAAATGCTTGGCTTCTTCTTGACCCAGTAACAGAAATGAGTTAGTCAGTACAGCGCGGCCGTTTTCTACGCTGGTAATGACATAGGAACAGCCTGTCCAGTGCGCTTCTGCAAGATCGGTCGCCGACCAGCGCGCGGGATGATCAGGATGAGAGTGATAGAAGCCGACGATGTCCTGACCGGCCAGCATCGCACCCCGCTGAATGCGCACTAATTCAGACGGACTGATGTGATAGCGATTCGTCAACGAATCGATGCGCGTGTTGCCGCATTGCACCGCCGCTTTGACTGCCTTCCCGCCACTCTCGTCCAACTCACCCACCAGCACTCCGCAGCATTCATGCGGATAAGCCGCTTCACCATGCTTCCGCAGCTGATTGTAGTGTTCAACTGGAATCTTCAATGTCATGCCTGCTCTCTCACCTTATCCGCTCTCATCCCAAAAATGCTCGCTCAGATACTTGTCGCCCGAGTCGGGAAAGATAGTGACGACTACGGAACCCGCCGGCGCGCCTTTTGCAACGATTAATGCGCCCACCAGTGCTGCGGCGGCTGAGACGCCGATCAGCAATCCCTCTTCCCGAGCCACTTGCCGGGCCATCGTATACGCCACTTCTGTTTCGATGCCCAACTCAGCGTCTGCGATGCTTGCATCGTAAATCTTTGGAACGATCGAGGTCTCCATGTGCTTGGTTCCCTCGATTCCGTGAAATGGAGAGTCAGGCTGAAGAGAAATGCAGCGAATCGCCGGATTCAACTCTTTCAATCGGCGTGAGGCACCAACGAAGGTTCCACTGGTGCCGAGAATCGCCACAAAATGAGTTACGCGTTCCGCAGTCTGCACCCATATTTCATCCGCTGTTCCATTGGCATAATGCGCGCGCCAGTTGGCTTCATTGGAATACTGATCGGCATAGAAATACTTCCCCGGCTCCGCGACCGCGATCTCCTGCGCCTTGCGAATGGCCCCATCCGAGCCTTCACCGGGATCGGTGTAGATGACCGTTGCGTCATACGCGCGGAGTATCCGCTTGCGCTCCTTCGACACATTCGAAGGCATACACAATGTAATCGGGATGCCGTAGGCCGCGCCCAGCATCGCGTAGGCAATTCCGGTATTGCCGCTGGTTGAGTCCAGCAGTGTCTTCCCCGTTCGCAGCTTGCCTGATCGCAAGGCCTCGTTTACTATGTTCGAAGCTGCGCGATCCTTGACCGAGCCTCCAGGGTTGGTCCACTCGGCCTTGGCCATTACCTGCACGTCATTCAGGCCGGCGGTAACACGCTCAAGGCGCAACAGGGGCGTGCTTCCGATTCGCTGTACAAGATTGACACCCAATAAAGTCGTCATAAGTTCTGATCGTTCCATTATGCTATTGACTTTGCTTCCGTAGGAAACCGTAGAGAGTAATCCGTGCTGCGATAGAGAGCCTCGACGACGCTGAGAGGCGCGAAGACTTCCTCATCCAACAGGTTCGTTCCACAGTATCTTTTTGATGCGCGCTGCGAATCACAGATTCAAAGCGGGTGTCGATCAGCCCCGCTCGAATGAAATGTTTTGCGAAGTTCTCAAAGACGGCGGTATCTGTTTCCGCTTCAATTCCGCGTGTGATCAGTAATGCGCGAGCGCAGCGCAGAGTTATGCCGTAAAGAGCCGCATCGCTTTGCCGATCGTCGGAGCGAAGTCTTCGCGCAACTGCCTTGAACTGTTCAAATCAACCGCGATCAAGTCAAAGAGTCCTGCCGAGCACTCACCAATCCCTCAGCCAACCAGCGAGTAGGACTCTGCTGCGCCCCAATCCTGGTACCAGCTGCTGTCCTCACCATAGGCTGGAATCTCGCGGTAACGGGTAGTGATCGCACAAATACCTTGCACTCCCTATCCATCCACACACGCGGCAAAGGACGGATGGCCGTTCTTTTTGGCGATCCACATTTTCAGAATATCATGCACACAATCGGGAAGATCGCGCGCACTCACGCGGTCGATCGGCTCGGCCAAGCGTGCCTTGTAATTGCCGAAGCAGGAATGAAGTCGTGAAGCAAATGACCAGCCTCGGGCTTGGTGCGAGACCACCTGCCACTTATGCACGAAAACCATTTTGCTTATCGCGGTTTTGAGCGACAAATCCCAGGGCGTTGAACTCGCCATAGGAACTGTCCGCCGGAAAGTCGGAGAACGCGATCTCGAGTTTGCGCGGCAGAGGCCATGAATCCGGCTCGGCGATCAAGCTGCTGGTCAGCGCACTCCGCGCGAAACCAAACCGGCCTGCAATAACTCACGCATGACGAGAAGAACACTTTCATGAGCAACTTGATGAATATGAAATTCCTAGTGCGTGTTGATGTGAATCGCATCACTGCCGTAACGCGCGGTGATCTCAGCAATCGCGCGCTACTCACAGCCGAGCGCGGCGCTTAAATCATCGAGTGCCGCCAAACATTTTTTAACACATAAATCCTGCGCTTCCCCGCACGGCGTCTAATAAACTATTCCAAGCTGAGGTCACCACAATGGAAATTACAACCCGCAGTCTCTGGACTCTAATGCACGGCATGGGCTTTGGCGCGCTCTACCTGCTGGCCGGCTCTGGAGCAATCGTGCTGCTTTATCTGCGTTTTTCTGTCAACGCGCCTGCCAGTGTCTCATCCAAGGGCGATCGCCCCCTCGGAATCTATCTAAGCATCATGGCCGCACTGGCCTGGCTCGCCGTTCTCACTGGAACTTACATCATCTATCCGTGGTACCGGGCCACGCCTCCCAATGGCACTGTCAATTTCGGAGCTTATCCGCGCTCGCTTCTTCTCTCCCATTCCGCAACCAGACAGTGGCACTCGATCGGCATGGAGTGGAAGGAGCACGTAGCATGGCTTGTGCCGATTGCGATTACCATGGCTGCGTTCATTGCCATCAAATACGCTCGCGATCTTAGAAATCATCCGCAGTTGCGTGCTGCACTTCTTGGATTCGTGGCAACATCGCTCTTCGCGGCAGGCATCGCCGGTTTTTTCGGCGCCATGCTCAACAAGAATGCGCCCGTCGATGGCGGTCAAACAATTCATCTGGTTCCAGGAGAATAATTATGAGCGCATCAACAAACATGATCTCGGATCACTCCACTGCTCTGCCCAATGGCTCCGGTGCGGCTGCCATTCTGTCGGCAGGCATCGGCTCATTCGCGGTGGCATTCTTCGCTATTGCATCGGACAAATCTGCAATTGTGAAAAACTTATTCGACTTTTACAAGCCAACCGGAGCGCTCTCTGGCGAAACTACCATGGCCATTCTTCTCTGGGTTGCCGCGTGGGCAATTCTCGATTGGCGCTGGCGCAAGAGGACAGTCTCTCTGCGGCGCATCAATGTCATCGCGCTAGTGCTGCTTGGTCTGAGTCTGTTGCTGACCTTTCCGCCAATAGGCGATTTGTTCTAAGCCTGCGCGACTCAACTGCGAATGCACGACCGAATCGCGTCGCTTCGATCTATTTATTGATCCTGTACGCTCCTGAATGCATCTAAACTGCCGAAGGGATTTGACAATGCGGGTGAGGACAGTAATTGACTTCGCGGGAATGATTCTTCTCGCGCTCATGGCCACTCAACTGTTATCGGCGCAGGCCGGTCCGCCATTCCAAACCGACGATCCAACACCGGTCGATCTTGGACACTACGAGGCTTATGTTTTTGGCATGGTGGACGGAACTCCAGTTCAGATTGACTCGGCAACTCCGGCGTTTGAGTTTAATTGGGGCGCGATTCCCAATATCCAACTTCATGCGATTCTGCCATTCGGCGCTGCGGTCCCACTGAACAATCCTATCTATTCTCCAGCCGGCGCTGGTTCCAGCGCATTTGGTCTGACGGATATGGAACTGGGTGTGAAATATGGTTTCATCAAACAGACCAAGCGCCGTCCGCAGATCGGCTCGTTTCCGATGTTCGAGATTCCGACAGGAAATTCTACGAGGGGTTTGGGCGTTGGCCGTGTCTGGTACAAACTCCCAATATGGGTAGAAAAAGAATTCGGACCCTGGAGCCTGTGTGGCGGCCTCGGCTACACTGTTGTTCCGCAGACGCAGTATCGCAACTATCTCTATGGCGGTTACCTCGTCAAGCGAGAGATCAGCAAGAAGCTGGAGTTGTCTGCCGAGGTCTTTTCTCACGCACGCGAGGGCATTGCTACCGCACAGACTCAATCTTCGGCGATGATTGACGCGGGCGGTTATTACCACTTCAAATCGCCGGGCCTGCAACTGCTCTTTGCATACGGCCACTCCATCGCGGGACAAACCGAGAACTACGGCTATCTTGGACTTTACAAGACGTGGGGAAAAGATCAGGATGCCGGGAGCAAGAGCGCGAGCATATCAGAGCTGGGATCGAGACTGCGTTAATTGAGTGCCGCCTACCTCAAAGACCAGAGATACTCTGGCGCTGTAAGGCTACCGGAGTCTGAACTCACCTCTACGTTGCGCGCCGGGGCACGAAGTCGGGAGAGATGGATAGCTGCCCGGAACGCCATCACGGGCTCGATATGAACTTCAACTGGATGTTTGTTTTCTCTGCGCTGGTACTTTATACATCATGCGCAAAAGGCGGACCCCCTGGTGGACAAACTGTGTCCGCCGCGCCCTGAAACCAATTTGCGACACAGTCCAAGGCGTTCATTGATGAGGTATTGGGCAGAGACAACAGGATTGGTCCCAGAAAGCGCGCACTGCGACGGTGATCCTCAACCCAGGCAGATGACTCGCGGATGCCAATCGCTCCACGCTTGATGAGACCGGTGCCCGATGAAGGTACAACAGGAACTGATGCGTCACGCCTCAATCCAGACGACGAAGAATGTCTATGGGCGAGCGATGACGGAAACCAAACGCCGGGCAAACAGCCAAGTCGAATATCTGGATGCCGGTGCACTTCAGATACTTTTGGCTCTCGACGCGGAGCAGAAGAGCCAGGGACGGCATCTAGAACTGGCAAATGCCTCCACGCATCTGCGGCAGTGGTTTGACTATGCAGGAGCGGCGGATCACTTCTCAATGACCAGCCGGAAAAGCGATGAATAGATCGGCCCAGAGCCAACCGAGCGGCGTGGTGTCCAACTTGCCTCTGAGCATGGCCAAGAGTGCGATCGCAATGGGGTTCGATGTGGAGATGGAACTCGCTCAGTACTTGCCGCATTTCAGCCAAATGAGCGAGCAACTGAAGCAAACTTCGTCACAAAGGGTGAGTTGAGAAAGGTACTGATTGTCGACGATGCATTTTCTATGCGGCAGATGCTCAGCTTCGCTCTTAGACAGGGCGGTTATGAAGTGATCGAAGCCGTGCACGGCCAGGACGCGCTCAACAAGCTCGTTGGAGCAACTGTCGACCTCATTCTGACCGATCTCAATATGCCGGTGATGGATGGCATCACCTTGATTCAGAATGTGCGCAGGATGCCTTCCATGAAAAGCAAGCCGATCTTGATGTTAACTACTGAAGGACTTGCGGCGAGGAAGGAAGAAGGAAAGGCAGCCGGCGCGACGGAGTGGATCGTCAAGCCCTTCGATCCCGAAAAACTTCAGCAAACGTTAGCCAAGGTGCTCCCATAACGCCATGAAAATCGATCTGAGCCAATTTCGCCAAACGTTTCTCCAGGAAAGTGCAGAACATATCGCTTCGATGGAGTCCGGTCTCCTTCATCTTCGAACGGCTCCCGATGATGTCGAAGCGCTGAATAGCATCTTCCGTTCAGAGTATGCTGGAGTTGCTCGGCGACCCGTTGACGCATCTGATTCGCAACTCCGCTGACCACGGCATTGAAGCGCCTGCGGTGCGTCTGACGGCGGGCAAGGCAGCTGAGGGTCTTATTACGTTGAGGGCCTTTCATCGCTCGGGCAGAATCGTCATCGAAGGATCCGACGACGGAGCCGGTATCGACCCGGAGGTAGTTCGCCGCAAGGCCATCGAGCGGGGATTGATCAGTCCTGATGCGCAGATGAGCAACGAACAACTACTTATGATGATCTTCGAGCCGGGCTTTTCCACTCAGGAGCAGGTTAGCGATCTCTCCGGCCGCGGCGTGGAAATGGATGTGGTCAAGCAGAACGTCCAGCAGATGAACGGGACGGTCAGCCTGGAAAGCGAAAAAGGGCGCGGTACTACAGTGATCATCGAGTTGCCGCTAACGCTGGCGATTCTTGAAGGATTGCTGGTGCGCGTCGGAAACCGCACGCTGGTGCTGCCGTTGCTCTCGGTGATCGAAACTGTGCCTCTGCGCGACGGCCAGATTGTGCGCCTCGCCGAACGCGGCGAAGTGGTAGTGATCCGCAACGAATCCATTCCTCTGTTGCGCTTATTGAGGTTCTTGGGATTAACCGCGGAGAAAACATACGGCGAGAACTCTGCGGAGGAGAACAACAGCCGGCGTCTTGCGGTAATTGTTGAAGCTGGACGGCGCAAGGTTGGCTTGGTGGTCGATGAACTGCTTGGACAGCAGCAGGTGGTCGTCAAGAGCCTGGAACGGAATTTGCGCAGAATTGACGGACTGATGGGCGCAACCATATTGGGCGACGGCTGCGTCGCTCCCATCGTCGATGTGACTGGCCTCGGCGCACTGGATCTGTTCTCGCTTCAAGCTCCAGTCATCAGCCAGTTTAGAAGAGATCACTGCGGCAGTGCGGCAAAGCGCCGACAACGCCAACCAGGCTAGTCAGTTGGCAGCCAGCTCAAAGGACTCCGCCCTTCAAGGACAGGAGGTGGTCTCGAAAGCAATTACTGCAATGTCGGAGATCAACGCCGCATCGGCAAAGATATCGGATATCATTTCGACGATCGACGAGATCGCCTTCCAGACCAATCTGCTCGCGGTGAATGCCGCAGTGGAAGCGGCGCGCGCGGGCGATGAAGGCCGGGGATTTGCCGTGGTGGCCTCCGAGGTTCGCAGCCTGGCTCAAAGGAGCGCAGTTGCAGCCAAGGAGATCAAGGTTTTGATTCAGGATTCGCTGCGCAAAGTTGACGCGGGATCCGGCCTGGTCAACCGCTCGGGCGAGACACTTCAAGGCATCGTGGGCTCGGTGAAGCGCGTGACCGATATAGTTGGCGAGATCGCTGCGGCAAGTGGCGAACAAAGCACCGGCATCGAGCAGGTCAACACCGCGATGACGCAAATGGATCAGGTAACGCAGGCTAACTCCGCCCTGACCGAAGAGCTCTCCGCGACGGCAAGCAGATCATGCTGGCTGCACGCCTCTCGCGCCGCCTGCGCCACCACGGCATGACGAACTTCGCCGATTATTATGTGTGCATCCAGAGGATTCAGGACAACGGCGAGGAGATTGGCGAGTTGATCAATTGCGTGACCACCAACAAAACCTCTTTTTTTCGCGAGCGCCATCACTTCGATTTTCTGGCGAGAAAGATCGTGTCCGAGTTGCAATCCGCGGCGCAATGTGGCAGCGCCCACCGTGTTCGCATCTGGAGCGCTGCCTCTTCCACCGGCGAAGAGGCCTATTCAATCGTCATCACCTTGCTGGAGGCACTCTACCCCAATGGCTGGCCTGCGTTTCCAGTCACAGGATGCAATGGATCCCGGCGCGCCTCGCTCTCGGGATTCACATTTTCACCTGGCTACTGGAAGATTGAAATCATTGCCTCGGACATCGACACAAAGGTGCTGGCTACGGCTCAACGCGCGGTCTATGACTTGGATGCATTGGCGGGCATTGCACAGCCGATAAAGAAAAAGTACCTTCTCCGCGGCAAGTGCGATATGCAGGGAAAGGTGAAGGTGAAGCCGGAGGTCGCCCAGCTTGTGCAATTCAAGCGCATCAATCTAATGGACGCGCAGTGGCCACTGGAGGGCCTTTTCGATGTTATCTTTTAGTGGCGGCTAGCGCTGATGCGTATGAGCTAGGTACAGTGCTGGGCTCCTGCGTGGCGGTTTGCCTCTACGATCCCGTCCGGCATCTTGGTGGCATGAATCACATTCTACTGCCGGGAAAGTGTTTGAATTGCATCAGTACACGGTACGGCGTTCATGCGATGGAAATGCTCATCAATGACCTCATGAAGCTGGGTGGAAACCGGAAGCGGTTACTTGCCAAGGCATTTGGCGGAGCCAACGTCATCCAAGAGTTGAAGCAGACGCCGATTGGGCACAATAATGTAAAGTTTGTCCGCGAGTTTCTTTCGACGGAAAGAATTCCCTTGATCGCGCAGCGGCTAGGAGGGAGCCACGCGATTATCGTGCAGTTTCGCACCGATACGGGCAACGCCAAAGTACGCCATGTTGACGGCTCGCGCATGGTGCAGATACTGCGCGACGAAATATCTTATAAGCGGTCGCATTCCGCCAATATCTTCTATACGGGGGAGATCACGCTGTTTTGATGTTGTTGTAGAGAGGCCGGCTGGCAAGCGAGTTGGTACAGAGCGAAATTCTCGGCTGTAGTGAGGCAGCCTGCATATGGCGGATCGTTCAAACGTGCTAATTGTGGACGACTCCGCGCTGATGCGCCAGTTGCTGACGCAAATCCTCGGCTCCGATCCCGATCTTGAGATCGTGGGAACGGCTGGCGACCCATTTGTCGCGCGCGAAAAGATCAAGTCGCTGAATCCGGATGTGCTCACCTTGGATATTGAGATGCCGCGGATGGATGGACTGACCTTCCTTGAAAAGCTCCTGCGCGGCCACCCGATGCCGGTCATCATGATCTCCTCGCTCACTGATAACGGCGCCGACACCACGCTCCGCGCATTGAGCCTGGGAGCAATCGACGTTGTATCAAAACCCAAGCTGGATGTTACCAACGGTACCATCGAACTGGCCGATGAAATCCTCGCAAAAGTGAAGATGGCCGCACGTGTGAAGGTCCGCAAGCCGGGTACTACGCCTATGTATGCAGCACCGCTGTCGGAGAAACACTATCAGTTTTCCGCGACGCACAAAATCGTCGCCATCGGCGCTTCGACGGGCGGAACAGAGGCTCTCAAAGAGCTGTTGTCGCCGTTGCCCGCAGATTTTCCAGGAATCGTGATTGTGCAGCATATGCCGGAAACTTTTACCTGGCAGTTCGCTGCCCGTCTCGATTCTCTATGCAAGATACGCATAAAAGAGGCACAGGACGGCGACCGCATTCTTCCTGGCCACGCCTTACTGGCGCCGGGAGGACATCATATGGCTGTAGTTCGTAGATGCATGGAATATGCTGTCCACGTATACAGAGGTGAGCGTGTGAATCTCCATATGCCGTCGGTAGATGTTCTGTTTTCATCTTGCGCCCGCAGCATGGGGAAAAATGCTCTGGGCGTGTTGCTGACAGGAATGGGTGCGGATGGAGCAAAGGGAATGCTGGAGATGAAACAGGCCGCGTCCTTCAATATTGCGCAGGATGAATCTACATCCGTTGTCTTCGGAATGCCGCGAGAGGCAATCCTGCTCAATGCCGTCGATCAAGTATTGCCGCTGGGCCAGATATCACACGCGCTGCTACAAAGGCTTGGCGTTGCGTGAGCTGTTTACGAGAACCATGCCTGCAAGGTGTACATCCTAGTCATTGATACCTTCATTTATATAGCTCAAATTGCGGTGCGGGAGCGTATATGCCCGGTGGGGCAGGCCGGGATGGCTTCGGCTCTGTGTTTCTGAGCAGGATGGCCAGCCCTCGCGCGCCATCCATACGGCTCTCGACCAGTAATTCGTAAGCCAGGTCGAGAAACTCCGGGTGATGCTCGAAGTGCTTGCTGGTGGCTTGAACTGTATGCACCATATGAATGGTGGAAAAGGCCTCGCGATGAAAGCCGGCAACGCCGATCAGGAAGCCTTTCAACAGCGCAAACTGGGCCGTCAGCTTGGCGTACTCCCGCGCCATAGAGGCTGGCCGTTTGTCTTGCGCACCTTCTTGCCCAAAGGGAAACCGGCAGCGGACGACCGTGTTGATTAGGTAGTTTTCCAGAATCTGCGGATGGCGGGCAAAGAACGGCGCATAGTAGCGGTCGTGCGCCTGGGCGCAATTGGCTGCGAGGCTCTCGAGCGTCGCGCCGGCTCCGTTGCCGATGCCTGCCGTGAAAACTTGCACGCACTCCACAAAGCGCGGTCGCACGTTGGAGCGGTGCAGCAGCATTCCCGCCAGCCGCAGCACCACATCCAATTGCGCCGTGCGATCCAACGGCAACGCCTCCATCGCGGTGATCAGGTTTCCCGAGGCAACCGTGGCTTCAAAGTCGCCGAGAAAGGCCGGAACGCTGCGCTGCAACTCGCCTGAGGCAATCGTATCCAGCCGCCGGCAAAAGACGCCCAGCAGAAAGAGCCTTTGCCAGAGAGGGTAAGCGCGGTTGCAGAGCAGCGCGAGAACCACCTGTCGGATGGGCTGGAACCAGCCGAGCAGCGAGGACGCGACCGCGGCCGTCGTTGCTGTGGCGAGTTCACCGTCGTTTTGCTCAGCCGCACTCAGCAACGTTGGTGAGAGCAGAACCAGCCGCGCGGCCTCCGGGCAGGAGAGCAACAGCGCCGTCTCCTCAATGCCCGCAATCGACGTAACGATGCGCGGGTAGGTGGCGCAGGTGTGGGAGAGAAAGCCCTCGCCCAGTTCGGCCTGGATGCCGCAGAGGCGCTCGGCGGTGAGCAGCGGACACTGGTTCTCTCCATTCATCTGGATTTTGGCGAAGCTGGCCGGCTTTGCGCCCTGCGGCATCGTCAGAGTGCTGGCGTCGATCAGTGTGCGCAGCGGGCTGGCGGGAAGGCGCTGATACTTTTCATAGGACGCCTGGTCGATGGACACGCTCCAGCCTTGACAGCAGGTGTCTTCGCAGGCTGAACCAATGCAGCGGAAGCTCTGAGCGTAGGTGGCGCGAAGCGGAGATGAATGGGGCAACCGGCGCTCCTGGCTCCGGGGCAACACAAATCAGCTACGCCCGGAAGGCGATGTGTACAGAAACGAGGCACTCGACGGACCGGTCAGGAGTCGCGAAGATTGGAAACTACTCAATCACAGGAGAGCCGGACCATATGGGGCGGCGAATCGATGCTTCCATGCGCCATTCTTTTTGAGCTGGCTGGTCCAGTAATACTGAACAATAGGTAGCTTGCACGCCACGGAAAGCAGTGCCGAGGCGAGAGGTGAAAAGCGCTCAATGCCGGCGACAGCTTTCAGTTCCGCCGCGGCGAAGCGGCCATCGCGGGCCAGTTGCTCGCCAAGGGTTCGCAGCCGCGCCCAGAGTTTTTCGTTCATCTTGTCGGGCATCGACTGGAGCGATTCGCCCATGCCGCGCGCAATCGTGCCCGCGTAGGACGAGCCAAGCCGCCGCGCCAGCTTTTCCAGATAACGTTCGAGCGGGCGAGAGTGGCGCGCCTCGGGAAAGCCGGATTGCACCAGGAAGGCGAGCGAGGGATTTGCTCTTCCCTGCTGTGCGGCGGCTAAAGCATTTTCGCTTCTGCTGTTTACAGAATCCATGTAGCCGAGTGGCTTTTTTTCCAAGAATGAGCCACTTTCGTTGCACTCCTGATGTCTACCGATTAAGCGAAAATGCTCTACGCGCGGAGCCAGAGCTTCAATGTAAGCCATCACAATCGCAGGCATCGCGTCGGTGTAGAGCGGCAACCCGAGCAGGACCACATCGGCTTCTGCAAAGGCTTCGACGGCGCGACGGAAACCGGCTTTTTGCGCCAGGTGAATGACTTCGGGGAGTCGGCCGCCGCCTCGTTGCCAGCCTTCGGCGACGCGAGCCAGCATCTTCATCGAGTTCGAGCGCTCTCCTCGCGGCGAGCCATTAAGCAACAAGAGCGATTTCATCGGCGACCTCCTCCGCGGAACGGTTGGCAACTGCGTTGAAGACCATGCGCGACTTCAGATTGCGTGCAGTTCGCGTCCAGATCCCGGTGGTGATATCGATGTCTTCGGCGTCGGAGTCATCGCCCGTGCCCAATAACAAGCCGAACTTTGGGTATCTCGCATAGCGCGCGCGATGATGCACCTCGCCACCTTCGACTACGAAGAATGGATGAATCAGCGGAACCAGCTGGTCGGCGGCGCGTTTCAGAAGCGAGGTAGTAAATCCCATCACGAGTGGCGAAGCAAAGATCAGCAGATCTGCTTCCAGAACAGCGCGGCAAATCTTGGCGCTGTCATCCCGCTTGGCGCACTCACCCGGAGTCTTGACCCAGCAGCCGAAGCAGCCCGAGCAGCCCTTCAGATCGAGCTCGCGCAGATCGAGCGCAGTGACAGCATGACCCGAGGTCGTGAGTTGCCGAGCGAATGCGTCGAGATATTTTTGAAAGGTCGAGGCCGGGTCAGGCTCTCCATTAAGAATCGTGAAACGCATCAAGGGGTTCCTTTCTTTCGCGCAATTTTCTACAATGTAGAAACTGGCCTTGAAATAGATTCTACATTGTAGAAAACATTTGTCAACCTCGGTGATTCGATTCCACAAAAGATGAAATATATGAGGATTATCTCCTTTTTTTCTATCTACTTGCATCCTCTTCGTTGTATGATCACTACACTGTAGAGCAAACTTCGGGAGATCGCCGAGAGGAGCCGGATCGGATGCCCATCCCCAAAAAAGCCGTCCGAAGCAAGCAGGCTTCCGCGCCGCGCCGCAAGCGCCGGGAGGGACCTGGAACGCCGCTGAAGCGTGAGCAGATTGTCGCGACAGCCCTCGCGCTGGTCGACCGCGAGGGACTCAGAGCTCTCTCGATGCGTCGGCTGGGAGCCGAACTCGGCGTTGATCCGATGGCGATCTATTATCACCTGCCCAACAAACAGGCGCTGCTGGACGCCATTGTCGAGGCGGTGATGGCCGAGATCGACCTTTCCGTCGACCACCGCGCCGAGCCGCCCGAGGAGCGTATCATGTGCGCGGCGCGCGCCTATCGGGACACTATGCTGGCTCACGCCAACGCGCTGCCGATAGTGCTCACCCGCGGCCCGGCCACGCCGACCGCGATGCGGCCCGTCGAACTGCTGATCGGCATTCTGCGCGACGCGGGCCTCCCTCCGGCCCAGGCTCTGGCGGGCATGAACACCATTGCCGCCGCCGTGCGCGGGGCCGTGGGAATGGGCGATGCCGCCAGCAAACAGCCCACGCACGAGCAGTTCGAGACCGCCATGCGGGCTTTACCACCCGGAGAGTTTCCCAATCTGCTGGAGGCAATGCCATACGCGGGCGAGTTTTTTGAGAGCGGCTTCGACTTCGGCCTTCGCGCCCTGGCCTGCGGACTCGTCGCCGAGGCGCGACCTGCGGAAGAAGAAAAGCTGCTGAGAAATCTCCGCCAGGCGCGCGGATTTCAGTCATAGCTAACTGAAAACTGATCACTGTCCTTAAAACGGCTTTTCAGTCAGGAAGGGTTCAGGCTTGAGGGAGCCGTCGCGCTGTTTAACCAGCATCTGCACCTTGCCCTCGGCGGCGTCCAACTCGGCCTTGCAGGCGGCTGCCAGGCCCACGCCCTCCTCGAAGAGTTTGAGCGACTGCTCCAGGGCGAGGTCGCCCTTTTCCAGTTGATCGACGATGGTTTCCAGCTTCTTCAGCGAATCTTCAAACGAGGGCATGGGCAGTTACTCCGAAAGATGTTTGGGCAACACACTGGCGATCACCTCGGCGGCGGCGGTGTAGTGGCCGAAGGGCGCTGTAACCTGCACGCCCTGGACGAATGGCCGCACCGACTCCAGCATCTCCTGCGCGATCAGAATGCCTTCGTGGCGGGCGGCCTCGGGCGTCTCGGCCTGGGCCATACGCAACATGATCTCCTCGGGCATCGAGATGCGCAGATCATTTTTAAGAAATTCAGCGTTGCGCAGGCTCACCAGCGGCCAGATGCCGGCGATCACCGGAATGCGATACTCCTTGATGCGTTCGAGAAAACTCTCCAGCAGGCGCAGGTCGAAGACCGGCTGAGTGATGGCGTACTCGGCACCGGCCTCCACTTTGAAGGCAAAACGGCGCAGCTCTTGATCGATGTCCGCCACACCAGGGTTGGCCGAGACGCCGATAGTGAAGTTGGTGCTGACCCCTATGGCGTTGGCGCCAACGTCCAATCCGTGATTCAGCCGTCTGACGATGTTGACCAGACCGATGGAGTCAACGTCAAAGACAGCAGTGGCGTCGGGATAGTTGGCCAGTTTGGGCGGGTCACCGGTCAGGCAGAGGATATTGTGCAGGCCGATGGACGAGGCGCCAAGCAGGTCCGATTGGATACTGAGAATGTTGCGGTCGCGGCAGGTGTAATGGAGAACGGTCTCAATATCGACGTGCTGCTGAATCTGGATGCAGAGGCTTTGCGCGCTCATGCGGGCCGAGGAGCGCGGCGCGTCGGGTACATTGATGGCGTGCACGCCCAGCGAAGCCAGCAGGCGCGCGCCTTCAATCTCTTTGCTGCAATCGATGCCGCGCGGCGGCACGATCTCGACCATGGTCACAAAGCGGCCCTCGTCGACCAGCGCTCCGATGCGCGAGCGGGCTGCCAGCGGGGCCGGCGGCGTCTCGGCGTTCGGCTCTGGAGCAGCGCCGGTAACCTCGATGCGCTCCTGCGCGTCGATAGCGCGCATCGCCGAACGCATGGCACGAATGTGATTGGGCGTGGTGCCGCAGCAGCCGCCCACAATCTGTACCCCGGCCTGAATGGCTTTGCGGGCAAAGCTGGCCATGTACTCCGGCGAGCAGAGGTAGATATTGCGTCCCTCAATGGCACGCGGCATTCCGGCATTGGGCATGGCCGCCAGCGGCAGCGTGGTAGCCGCGCGCATCGCCTCGATGGCCGTCAGCACGGTGGCCGGTCCGGTCGAGCAGTTCACGCCGATGGCTCCAGCGCCCCACTCAGTCAGCTGCGCCGCGGCCTGCGCCGGAGAAGAGCCGTCCAGGCAGTTGCCATCGTCGTCTACCGTAACCATGATCACCACCGGCAGCTCGGGCGCGACCTCGCGGGCCGCAGTCAGCGCCTCGCGCGCCTCGTTCATCGCGGGCATCGTCTCGACGATCAGCAGGTCCACGCCGGCTGCGGCCAGGGCGCTCATTTGCTCGGCAAAAGCGGCGCGGGCTTCATCCAGCCCGACCTTGCCCAGCGGCTCCAGACGCACACCCAGCGGACCCACGGCGCCGGCCACCCATGTCACTCCGGCCTGTTTATCCTTGAGGTGCTCCACGGCCTGGCGGGCAATACCTACGCCAGCCGCGTTGATCTCCGCCACTTTGCCGGCCAGTCCGTGCCGCCCCAGACGGAAGCGGTTGGCGCCAAAGGTGTTGGACTCAAGAATCTCCGCACCGGCTTGCAGATACTCCTCGTGAATCGACTGGATCAGGCCTGGATCGGAGAGGTTCAACTCGTCGTAGCAGCGGTTGATGAAGATGCCGCGGGCGTAGAGCACGGTTCCCATGGCGCCGTCGGCGAGTACGGGGCGGTTGGCGAAGATGTCGGCAATTTGCGTCATTCTCTGCTTATGCTAAGCCACGCAGGCCTGCCGCGCCAAAGCATTTTCCATTCCGACAGCGACCGCAGCCTTTACGTGGCGCCTCCCAGCACAGGCAAACGAGGAATTGAAGTGGCCTGGGAAGGGAGGGCTGCTTTGTTATACTTCCGATAGTAATGCGCTGGGGCTGCACCGCTTTCGGGCTGGCTTTTTCCGTCCGCCCGCTTCGTCGGCAACCGCCGTCTACAGCAAAACCACGGATGGTGTATTCCGGAACAATGCTCTCAAGTCGACGCGGCCAACAGCGACCGGCGACCTTCGACGATGCATTTCAGGACATGGTATCCCTGATTTTGCTCTATTATGTTCACGCCGCGGCCGAGCCGCAGGCATCATGCGCGGCTTCTTCCGCGCCTTCCGTCGAGGTAAGGGATTTTGAATAAGAGAAGTCTTTGCATGAGCGCCGCCGCGGCCCTGGTGGTTGCAGCCGCGCTGGCAGGCTGTGGCAACACTACCTATTTTGCGGGCCGGACATTGCCGCCCAGCGGGATAGCCAATCGTGTCCTGATCGCGATCCAGAATCCCAGCGCCGCAATTGGCGGCGCCCTGATGTTTGTGGATGCCTATTACGACATCCGGTACAAGTACAACAGCACCAATACGAATCCGGCGTTTCCCATTGCCGGATTCTCGGGTTCGCTCCCCGTCACCATCCAGAATATGCCCGTCGAGCAGATTGGCGCGGTCTACAACTCCGGGGGCAACAATGCTCTGACTATGGTCAGTTACGCCCAGGAGAAAACCACCGGCAACGTGAGCGGCCTCAACGGAGCCGCTGCCAGTGTCTTCACCACGCGCGATCAGACCTACGTCTTCGCAGCCAACCAGGCAACGCATGTGCTCACAGTCGTAGACAAGTCGGCGACCAACGGTGGATCCTTCCCGTTCAGCCTTCCCGGCGTCTACCGGGTGAGCGTTAATCCCGGCGGCTCCGTGGCTCTCGCCTTCGTCCAGAACACAAACTATGTTTACTATCCGGTCAAGCTGACGGCCGCTGAGACCGCCTCCTACTCCGGCGGACCGTCCACATGGCCGAAGGGTGCGGTGGACTGCGAACCGCAGAACGACCCAGGATGGTGCCTCTTCCAGGCGCTGGGCTCTGATGGAAATAAGCTGACCTTTGACCGGCCCATCAAGGCTGTCTTCTCAGCCGACGGCGGAACCGCCTACATCCTCAACTGCGGACCGGAGTGTGGTGGAACCAAGGCTTCCGTGACACCACTTCCCATAGCTCCGATGATTTTTCTTCTTGGCCAGCAATCGGGCTCGCTGCCTGCTACGACGAGCGCTAGCACGCAGTGCGGAACAGTGAACAGCGCATCGGGCTGTATTCCCATCCCCGGCGGCGCCAGCAACGCGTTGGTTGATAGTTCCACCTTGTACGTCGTCGGCCAGCAGTATATCAGCGGGTATTGGGGCGGAAACCTGACCGTAGTCGACCTGAGCAGTAACACACCCGCTGCTCCCATCTCCATCAGCGACGGCGCGCCGGGCGCACCGAGCCGCATGGTGCTGGCCGACGACGATACGCTGTGGATCGCCATGACCAAATGCGCCAACGGTGTCCGTGCTGCCACGAGCCTGCCTTTTGGCTGCCTCGCCATGGTCAACACATCCACCAACGCCGCGACCCTGATGCCCTATAACGAAGACGCCACCGGCATTGCCGCGGTCACCGGCCTGCATAAGGTCTATGCCGCAGAGGGTGGACAGGTATACATCTTCTCGACCGTGAACGGCGCTGCCATCGACAACTCGAACGTGACGATGACCGGTACGGTCGTTGACGTGGCCTACATGGACGCAACCTCCGACAGCGATAACACCGTTTACTAACTTCAGTGGTCTGAGCTCAGAGAGCAGTGGGTGCCCCAGGTCGCGTTTTTGAGACTTGGGAATCTGTCAATCCCCGTTGCCGTCCGATCATCGGGAGCAATCACCAATGAAAGCCGATTCCGCGCCTGATCAATTTGCTGCCGACGTGCTCGCCATCGCTGCCCATCGCGACGATGTGGAGCAGACCTGCGGCGGAACCTTGTTGCGCATGGCTTCTCGCGGCCTGCGCACCGCCATTCTGGACCTGACGCAAGGCGAGGCCGGAACCCGCGGCAGCACCGAGGAGCGCGGCAGCGAAGCCACCGAAGCCGCTCGCCTGTTGGCCGTTGGCTGGCGACAGGCGCTCGATCTGCCCGACGGCGCTGTCGAAAACACGCTGGAAAACCGCCTGAAACTCGTCCGAGTATTGCGCCTTCTCCGTCCTCGGGTCGTTATTCTTCCCTATTGGCAGGCGCGCCATCCCGATCACGCAATCGTTGCCCAGCTTGGCTACGAAGCTTGCTTCCTCTCCGGCCTCGCAAAGGCGCCTGCGGTGCGGCCAACTGCACCTTCGGTGCGAGAAGATGAAGCGCCATTGGACGCCGATTCGACTCCGCATCGCCCCTTCAAGATCGTCTACGCCAGCCTTTACGCCGATGTGCGCCCCAGCTTTGTTGTGGACATTACTCCCTTCATCGAACAGCGCCACCAGGCGCTGATGGCCTACCGCTCGCAATACGCCAATCAGCCTACTGGCGGCGCGCTCTTTGTTCCCGAAGAGGAGATTCGCGAGCGCACATTCGCCGAGGCTCGCCACTACGGCCTGCTCGCCGGCGTACGCTACGGAGAGCCATTTGTGCTGAAGGAAGTCGGTCTGGTGGACGATCTGACGCTCGTGCCGGTGCAGTCGATCTGAAGCGCCCTATTGGCTGAACCACATCCGTCCGCCCACGGCTACCAGCGTCAGTGCGAAGATGCGCCGCAGCCAAAGCTCCGGAATATGCTGCGCTCCTGCAGCGCCAAAGTATCCGCCCACCAGAAACCCGGCGGCCAGCAGCAGCGCCACGCGCAGGTCCGCGTTGCCCTTGCGATAGTATTCCAGAAAGGCAAACAGGCCAACCGGCAGCAGCAATGCGCCCAGCGAAGTGCCCTGCGCCCTGTGCTGATTCATCCCCAGCAGCCAGACCAGCGCGGGAACAAACAAGACGCCGCCGCCAATGCCCACGACGCCGGAAACCAAGCCCACCACCAGCCCCACCAGCAGCATCATCCAAGTCACAAAAGCCTCCCGGGGCGCGACGATCAGTTGCCGCACACGTTTCCAGCGTACATCAGGACGTACCAGAAGCCGTCCTGGCGCATAATCGATCTACGTGGCCCGTTTACGCCGTTTCCCGCACAAATTCACACAAAGTTTGCATTTCATTTGCCTGGCTGAATTACTCTGTTAATGGTTCCGTGCGGCCTCCGCATCTGATCTTCAACGGCCGCCGGGCGAGGACAGACCGGTTGAGCCAAACCATTTTTGTACTGGAAGACGACCAAGACATTGCGCGGCTGGTGCAGCATCATCTGGAGGCGGCAGGCTACGCGGCGCGCCTCTTTCACACTCCCACCAACCTGATTCCCGACGCCGAGCGCAAGGCGCCGGCGCTGTTTCTGCTGGACATCATGGTGCCCGGCGGCGACGGTCTCGACGTCTGCAAGCGCCTGCGAAGCAATCCCGCGCTCTCCTGCGTTCCCATCATCTTCCTCACCGCGCGCGCCAGCGAAAACGACCGCGTGCTGGGCCTGGAACTGGGTGCCGACGACTACATCACCAAGCCCTTTGCCACGCGCGAACTGGTGGCCCGCGTCAAGGCCGTGCTGCGCCGTTTCGAACGGCCCGCGGCGCCCTCGATTATCAGTTTTGAAGAGGTCGTCATCGACCAGGGCGCCATGCAGGTGAGTGTGCGCGGCGAGTTGACCACCACCACGGCCACCGAGTTCCGGCTGCTGGACTATCTGGCGCGCCATCCCGGCCGTGTCTACAGCCGCGACCACCTGCTGGATGCCGTCTGGGGCGATGCCCGCTTTGTCACTCCCCGTTCCGTCGACGTTTACGTGCGCCGCATTCGTGAGAAGATTGAGGTCGATCCGGAAAATCCGCGCTATCTGAAGACGGTGCGCGGCGCAGGCTATCGCTTCGAACTTCCCAAAGGCGAGTAGAGTTCCTTGAAATCTTCGATTTTCATCAAGCTGCTCGGACTCTTTCTCCTGTTGCTGCTCTTCCAGGCGGCGGCCATGCAGTTTGTCTTTATTCCCTTCATCGCTGGAAAAGTATTGGAGATTTCTCCCGGCAAGACCAGCCTGCTTTTCGGCAACGAGATTTTCTGGTCCGGTTTGATTGCGTTGGCCGTGGCGCTCACCCTGGCAGTTTGGGTTGCCGGCAGCATCACCGCGCGGCTTGACCGGGTCATCGCCTTCGCGCGCCGCATTGCCGCGGGCGAGCGGAGTGCCCGCCTTGCGTACGATGAAGAAGATCCGCTCTCCACCATCGAGGCCGCGCTCAACCAGAGCGCCGAAAGAATGGATGAAAGCTTCGCCGAACTCGAGAGCCGCCGCCAGGAGTTGGCCGATCTGCTCGATTCCATGCAGGAGGCGGTGGTCGCCATCACTCCCGAGGGACGGGTCCTCTGGTCAAACGCCGTAATGCGGCGCGTCGCTGGCACTGAGATTCGCGTTGGCCTCCCGCTGGTTCATGCGGTGCGCGACCCGGAGCTGCTGGCCTGTGTGAAGGCGGCGCTCGAAGCCCGCGAAGCGCGTTCCGGTCGCGCCAGCTCGCTGGCCGCCGGCCGCATCTTCGAGATCAATGCCGTTCCCATGAGCTCGGGCGGCGCGCTTGCCGTGCTGCATGACGTAACTCGCATCGAGTCGGCGGAAACCTCTCGCCGCGACTTCATTGCCAACGTCAGCCACGAGCTGCGCACCCCGCTCACCTCCATTCAGGGTTACGTCGAAACGCTGATCGAGGAAAAGCATCCATCCAAGGAGACCACCCGCGAGTTTCTCGCCATCATCCTCAAGAACGCCACTCGCATGAACCGCATTACCGAGGACCTGCTCGCCCTGGCTGGTGTCGAAAGCCCGGACTACAAGCTGGCGCTTCAGCCCACGCGAGCCAGCGGAATGGTCGAAGACGCCCTCGCGTCGCTGGGCGGCGTAGTGGTTGACTCCGGGGTTGCTCTGGAATCCACCGGCGCGCCCGATATTCTGGTCCTGGCCGATCCTGACGCCATGAACCAGGTCTTCGGCAATCTGATCGAAAACGCTCTTCGCTATGCCAACTCCGGCAAGCGGATTCGCGTCGGCGCGCGACTGCTGGAATCGGAGGTCGAGTTCACCGTCCAGGATTTTGGTCCCGGTATCGCCTCCGAGCACCTCACCCGCATCTTCGAGCGCTTTTATCGTGTCGACAAGGCGCGCTCGCGCGAATCCGGCGGCACCGGCCTGGGCCTGGCCATCGTCAAGCACATCGTTCTGGCTCACGGCGGACGCATCTGGGCCGTAAGCGAACTCGGGGCTGGTGCAACCTTCCACTTCACGCTGCCCGTGGCGTCCGCAACGCCGCATTCGCCTGCCGCAGGCTCGTAGACAACAAAACTGATTTTCAGGGATTCCGCGGCCGGAGGGTGTGGTGAGCTCGCTGGGACTCGAACCCAGGACCCACGCCTTAAAAGGGCGTTGCTCTACCAACTGAGCTACGAGCTCGTATAAGGCCGCTCCTTTCAAATTATCACAGAGACCGGGCTGCTGCTTTGCCGCCCCAGGCCGAGCACCATTTTTCCGGCAAATAATCCCTGCGGAGGAAAGAAATTCCCTATCCGAATCGGTTAGGCTGGTAGCAAGGTTCTCAAACAGGAGTTTTTGCAATGTACGATGTCGGCCAGAAAGTTACTGTCATCACAGACAAAGGGATTGCATACGGCGGAGTCATTCGCGCGCGCGCGACCGGCGACAATGGGCCGGGAGCATACAAGGTTGTTCTGGACGGCAGTGGACCGGATCAATTGGGGCAGTGGCATAAGGCTTGCGACGTCTTCGTGCCCGAGAAATCGGACGAAGAGACGCAGGACCTGTGGGAGAGCCACACGGAAAAGTAGCCGGGCGGGAGCCGTCGCCGCACTTGCGCGATGGACTCGGCAAGGTCTCTTTTATAGTTTCCAGCGGAGAACAAAAATGAGCTTCGGAGAGTTTCTAGGCAAGCAATTCCTTGCTGTCATCGAGTGGAATGAGCCGGATAATGGCATCCTGTCCTATCGCTATCCCATGCGCGACCTGGAGATAGAAAACGGCGGCCAGCTCACCGTGAGTGAATCGCAGATGGCCGCCTTCGTCAACGAAGGCAAGATCGCCGACGTCTTCGGCCCCGGCCTGCACACGCTCACGACCCGCAACCTTCCCCTGCTGACTGATCTGATGAACTGGGACAAGGCCTTCGAGTCCCCGTTCAAGTCCGAGGTCTACTTTTTCTCGACGCGCTTGCAGATCGACCAGAAGTGGGGAACGGCCACGCCGATCACCATCCGCGACAAGGAATTCGGCGCGGTCCGCCTGCGCTGCTTCGGCATTTACTCCTATCGCATCAGTGATCCGCGTCTCTTCTTCAACCAGATCAGTGGCACTCGCGACAGTTACCTCGCCGCCGATCTCGAGGGGCAGTTGCGCGACACCATTATTGGCAGCATGACGGAAGTCTTTGCCAATAGCGATCTCTCCTTCCTCGACATGGCCGCCAATCATACCGTGCTAGGCGAAAAGATCTCCGCGCAGATCAAGCCGCCTTTCGCTGCGCTCGGTCTCGAGCTAAACAAGTTCGTCGTCGAGAATGTCTCCCTGCCCGAAGAGCTGCAAAAGGTCTTCGATCAGCGCGTCGGCATGAACATGGTCGGCGATCTTGGCCGCTACACCCTCTACGCGGCGGCGGAGTCTTTGGATCTGTCCGCGGCCAACACCAGCGGCGCTGCTGGCATGGGCATGGGACTCGGCGCCGGCGCGGCTGTCGCGCAGGTTCTGTCGAATGCGCTCAAGCCCTCGATGGGCATTCCGGCGGACCAGCCGGCAACTCCTGCTCCGGTTCTGATTGGCGCTTCGGCGGGCACTGATTCCACTCAGGCTGAAGGAACAAAATTCTGCATCGAGTGCGGGAAAGCCATTCCTCAACGCGCCCATTTCTGCGCAGAATGCGGGAAGCCCCAATGAACTGTCCCTCCTGCGGCGCTCCGATGCGGCTCAAAGCGGATTCGGAGAGCTTCAAATGCGAGTACTGCCAGAGCATCTATCTTCCCGAGAAGAACGACGACGGGGTTCGCGTTCTCGATGAGCCGAGCGGAGAGGATTGCCCGGTCTGCAAGACTCCTCTGGCGAGGGCGGTGCTGGCCAAGGTTTCCATCGCATACTGCACCCAATGCCGGGGAATGTTGATTCCCATGCCGGCGTTGGAAACACTGGCTGACGAGTTGCGCGGCGGACCGGGAAGCGAAGCCACTCCCTCCGTTCCCGGCAAGGACGAGTTACGCCGCCTCATCGATTGCCCGCAATGCCACCATCGCATGGACGCGCACTTCTATGCCGGTCCCGGCAATGTGGTCATCGACTCCTGCGAGGACTGCTGCCTGATCTGGCTGGATCGCGGTGAACTGATGCGCATCGCTCGCGCCGCGGATAGTCCCAGTTCGAGCCATTCGGAGTGGGAATAGATTTCATATTCACAGGTCACGAAGGCTGGACTTCGGGCAATTACTTAACCTTGATGGAAGTTGAAAAATGTCATCGAGCGAAAAAGGAACCAAATGGATTCCGACTTGAATGTTGACTGTGCATCAATTATTCCAAACAAACGAATGGGACAAATGCTACGTAGAACCCGATTAGCCGGAAATGGTATTCAAAATGTCATATTTCTGGCAATTTTTCTGGTGGTCTTCATTGGGCAATCCCATGAAGCTCTTTTGCAGATAATTACCCTCCCGCGGAGCACAATGGAAGCATGAATCACAACCGCAGCCTCTGTTGCAGTGTCAACTATGCTCCCGGTCTAAAATATCAACCATCCGCCCGGTCTGTACCGTTTTTACCCACCGCCTACCACCCGAC
>Ga0181520_10002597_pt1 | contig 33192 bp, 27 predicted proteins | sample PEATcosm2014_Bin_29_FD_132451 | JGI IMG/M metagenome (GOLD analysis project Ga0181520, IMG submission 132451) | Peatland microbial communities from MTU Mesocosm Facility, Houghton, MI, USA - PEATcosm2014_Bin02_30_metaG | ecosystem: Environmental > Terrestrial > Soil > Wetlands > Peat | place...
AACTGGATTATGAGAATTTTGAGATGCTCGTGTCGGAAGCCGGTAAGTTTCATGGAGACATCTGCGCTGGAATAAGTATTGGCACCCGCATGACGATGAGCGGCCTCCGCCGAATTGGTATTGCCGATCCCAAGGGCGCTGATCGCAAAAAACTAATCGTCTTCGTCGAGATTGACCGCTGCGCCACCGACGCCATCATGGCTTTAACCGGTTGCAGACCTGGGAAGCGCAGCATGAAGGTTCTCGACTACGGCAAGATGGCCGCAACTTTTATCAATCTTGAAAGTGGAAAGGCCGTGCGCGTAGCTGCGGCAATGCGCAAGGGTGAACGCACGCAGACTGATTTCGGCACCATGCCGGAGGAGGAGATGTTTACCATCTCGGAGGTAGAAGTTCCATTGCTCCCATTCGACCTTCCTGGCAAACCTACCCGGAGTGTCGCGTGCTCTCAGTGCGGCGAATCCATAATGGATGGACGCGACGTCGAGATCGAAGGCAACATCCTATGCAAGCCCTGTGTGGCGAAGAAGAATTATTACAGTGTCGTACCCCCCGCGCACAGCGTTTAACCGCGCACAAGGAGAAAAGCTGAACGAATGCTTACCATCGAGAACATCGACTGGAACCGTCTTTGGAGAGAAGACCGCAAGGTGAGCTCGAAGGTACACGATCTGGGATTCTGGAATCGTCGTGCGCCCTCGTTCGCAAAGCATGTGCGGGAGGATGACGGGGACGATTACGTCAGGGCTTTTCTGCGCATTCTGGACGCACCGCCCGACTGGAGCGTGCTCGACATTGGTTGTGGCGCCGGGACCCTCGCGTGTCCGTTGGCGAAAATCGTTCGCAAGGTTACGGCTGTCGATTTTTCCCCCGTCATGATTGCGCTGCTGCAGGAGCGTAACCAGGCGGAAAAACTTCGTAATGTCACAACCCATTTGGCACGATGGGAGGATGATTGGGCCGCTCTCGGCATCAAGCAGCATGACGTGGCCATTGCGTCGCGCTCGCTGATCTCCGACGATCCCCGCGCCATGCTGGCGAAGTTGGCTTTGTTTGCGCGGCACCGCGTGTATGTCTCATCCATTGTGGGCGATGGACCTGGCGACAGAAAACTCCTGGAGGCGGTTGGGCGCGAGACGTCAATCAACCCGGACTACATCTACATCTACAATCTTTTGCATCAGATGGGGATCTACGCCAACGTCTCCATGATTGAGAAGAAGACACGCTCCTTTGACGGGGAAGAAGACGCGGTGAATTCGTTGCGGTGGATGCTGGAGGAAATAACTCCCCTGGAAGAAGAAGCGATGCGCCGGTTGGTCTCCGCTCATCTAGTGCGAGATGGCCAACGGTGGAGACTTGATTATCAGCGCCCTGTCTCCTGGGCGGTAATCTGGTGGAATGTCAGCCAGCGGCTGTAGGTCGCGCTCAATGGCTGCCTCGATGCAGCGAAGGCTGGCCCGGAGGAGGCTGCGAACTTGATCTGGCGGCAGAGCACCAATTGCCGGAAAGTACCCCTCTGCCCCGCCTCCGCGGAGAACTCACAGTGCTCGCGACTTCGCTTAGAACGGGGCGCAGGTGGCACCAAATTGAGCACCGTCCAGAATTGCCTGCAAACGAAGAAAGCGACCAGATGGCCGCTGATTCCATGCACCTCAAAGATTCTACATGAATTATGGCGGAGAGGGAGGGATTTGAACCCCCGGTGGAGTTACCCCCACGTCTGATTTCGAGTCAGGTGCATTCAGCCACTCTGCCACCTCTCCGCGGTGCAGGTCGAACTTTCGCTCGCATTGCGAGTGTAACAAATGTGCTGGCTTTCCGTCACCTGTCTCCGGTCATCGGTCGCACGCTAGCCTCTGCCTACACCACAAAGTACTTCGCGTTCGGATGATGGACCACAATCGCCGAGGTGCTCTGCTCGGGCTCCAGCAGGTAGGTCGAGGTTAGCCGCACGCCGATGTTCTCCTCCGGCCGCAGCAGGGCAAACAGCTTTGTCTGATCTTCCATATGCGGGCACGCCGGATAACCAAAGCTGTAACGCGAGCCGCGATACTTCTGGTGGAACAGGTCGCCAATGCGCGGCGAATCCTCGTGGGCGACGTTCAACTGCTGGCGAATGCGCCGGTGCAGAAATTCGGCCAGTGCCTCGGCGGTCTCCACCGAAAGCCCGTGCAAATACAGATAGCGCGTGTACTCACCGCACTCAAACAACCTTTGTGTTTCTGCGCTTGCCTTCGCTCCAATGGTCACAATCGAGAGTGCAATCACATCGGCGCGCCCGCTGGATTGCGGCAGGAAGTAGTCCGATATGCTCAACCTCCTCCCCTCCGGGTCCACCTGACGCGGGAAGGTGAAGCGCAGTAGCTCCGGCAGATCTGCGGCCAGTGCGCCGCCTGCCTCCACGGACTGGGCGTCGAAGCATGGGCTCGCCTCGCGGAAATTCTCCAAGGTCAATCCCGGCGCTGGCGCGTACACAATCAGGTCGTTGCCCTTCGACTGGCATGGGAAGTATCCGTAGACCACCTGCGGATCAAACCAGCCGCCGTCGATCGCGTCCTGTTGCAGCGCCGCCAGAATCGGCTTGTACTTCTCTTCCACCAGCCTTGCGTAGTCCTGCTGCGAAGCTGTCTTGAGCTGCCACTGATTCTTGAACAGCGCCGTCGGATTGATATATTCGAACAGCGTCTTCAGCTCGAAATCCGTTGCGCGCTCCGTGCGCACGCCCCAGAAGGGCGGCTGCGGAATCTCCGCCGGCGGAATCGGATCGCGTGGCGCCTCCGGCAGTGATGCATCCGCCACGGCCTTCATGCGTGCGAATTCGCGTACCACCGAGCCCGTCTGGATCGTCTCCTCGCGCTCGGCTCCGCTCAGCTTTTCCATCGCGTGCAACCCGGCAAACGCGTCTTCCGCGTAGAAGACGGCGGAGGTATATTCCCGCCGCAGATCGTCTTCCACAAACTTGCGCGTCAGCGCCGCCCCGCCGCACACCACAGGAAACTTCAATCCCCGCAACTCCAGATCCTGGATGACGTATTTCATCTCCAAGGTAGACTTCACCAGCAATCCGCTCAGTCCGATCGCATCCGCCCGGTGCTCCTGCGCCGCATGGATAATCGTCTCCGCCGCCTGCTTGATGCCAAGATTGATTACCTTGTAGCCGTTATTCGTGAGGATGATGTCCACCAGATTTTTCCCGATGTCGTGCACATCGCCCTTCACTGTGGCCAGCACCATGGTTCCCTTCTGCGAGCCCTCGGTCTTCTCCATCTTCGGCTCCAGATGCGCCACCGCGGCCTTCATCACCCCTGCCGAATCCAGTACCGACGGAAGCTGCATCTTGCGCGCGCCAAACAGATCGCCCACCGTGCGCATGGCGTCGAGCAGAATCGTGTTGATGATTTCCAGCGGCGTGTAGCTCTCCAGCGCTGTCTCCAGAATCTGTTCAATGGTCTGCCGCGAAGCGCCGTCGCCCACACCCTTTTCGCCCTGGATAATGCAGAACTTCAATTTGTCTTCCACTGCCAGCGACTCGGCGTGCGCGGTGGGCACAACCTCCTGTTTGCCCTTCATCGCAGCGAAATGCGCCATATACTTCTGCAGCGGATCGCCCGCGCCGCGATCGCCATAGATCAGCTTGCGCGCCAGTTCCACCTCGGCTTCAGGAATCTTGTACAGCGGATAGATCTTCGTGTAATTGACGATGGCCATATCCAGTCCATGGTCCACCGCCTCGCGCATGAACACCGAGTTCAGCACTCGCCGGGCATAGGCGTTCAATCCGAATGAGATGTTCGATACGCCAAGAATCGTGTGACACTCCGGCAGCGCCTTCTTGATGCCCGCGACCGCCTTGAGCGTCTCCACTCCCGCCGAGCGGTAGTCCTCTTGCCCGGTCGAGATCGGCAAGGTCAGCGCGTCGAAGATCAAATCCTGCGGCCGCATTCCGTACTTGTCTACCGCCAGATTAAAGATGCGCTTGGCAATCGCAATCTTCTTCTCCGCCGTCAGCGCCATGCCGTCTTCGTCGATGGTCAGGGCAATCACCGCCGCGCCGTAGCGCTTGGCCATCGGCAGCACCCGCCCGCTGCGCTTTTCTCCATCTTCCAGATTGATCGAGTTGATGATTGCCTTGCCCGGCGTGCGCTTCAGCGCCTCTTCCAGCACCTCCGCCTCGGTGGTGTCAATCAGGATCGGCGCGGGCACCCTGGTGGCGATCTTCTCCAGCACATTACTCATATACGCTTTTTCGTCTTCGCCCACCACCGCGCAGCACAGGTCCAGCATGTGCGAACCATCGTTCACCAGCTTTTTCGCCAGCGTAAGAATGCCGTCGTAATCGTTGGCGCGCACCATGTTGCGGAAGCTCTCCATGCGCGTCGTCGTGTTCATCTCTTCGGCCACAATCAGCGGCTTCGGGTCCAGATCGAGCGGCACCGTGGTGTAGGCGCTGGAAGCCGCCGCCGTGGCCGCAACCTGGTGCACCGCCGGAGTCAGCCCACTGACCGCATCCACCACCGCCTTCAAATGCTCCGGCGTGGTCCCGCAGCATCCGCCCACGATGCGCACGCCGTAGTCCTCCACAAAGTGCTTGAGGTAGGCGCCCAATTCTTCCGGCTTCAGCAGATACACCGCATGCCCGCTCACGTTTTGCGGCAGCCCGGCGTTGGGCAATACGGAAATGTGCTTGGTCGAATTCACGCCCAGGTAGCGCACCGCGTCGTTCATCTCCAGCGGCCCGGTGGCGCAGTTCAATCCAATCGCATCCACGTCGAAGACTTCCAACGCCGTCAACGCGGCGCCGATCTCAGTCCCCAGCAGCATTGTTCCGGTCGACTCCAGCGTCACCTGCACCTGTACGGGAACCCGCCGCCCCGCCTTTTGCATGGCGTCAAAGCAGGCGGCCACGGCGCACTTGGCCTGCAGAATGTCCTGGCAGGTCTCCACCAGTAACACGTCCACTCCGCCCTCAATCAGCGCTTCGGCCTGCTCCACATAGGCCGCCAGCATGGCATCCCAGGTGATGTGTCCCAGCGAAGGCAGCTTGGTCGTGGGCCCGATCGATCCGGCCACAAAGCGCGGACGCGCCGCAGTGGAGAACTGCGCCGCCACCTCGCGCGCCACCTTGCAAGCCGCCAGGTTCAACTCCTTGGTCCGCTCCTCCAGTCCATACTCGGCCAGCACGATGCGCGTCGAGCCGAACGTATCGGTCTCCACCACATCGCAGCCCGCTCCATAAAAAGCCGCATGAATGTCTGCAATCACGTCCGGGCGCGAGAGTACCAGCAGTTCGTTGCATCCTTCCTTGCCCCAGTAATCGTCGGCGGTAAGGTTGCGGAACTGAATGTTCGTACCCATCGCGCCGTCATAGACCACGACGCGCTCACTTACGGCTGTCAGAAATTCACTCATCAGGAACGGGAGCCTTTCGCTTCGGCAAAATACTAGAATAGCTGAAATTGGATAGACGGTGGCATGTACAGGCGTTAGCCTGCTTTGATTCTGCTCTTCGCCCTGCGTCGCCCCGCCCAAAGGCCGTGGCTTTGGGTGAGTATTTTCTAATCTCTCGACCGGCAAATGGCCTTGCAATTGCCCGAACTTCCGCAGGGAGAAACAATGCACGTTCATGGTCTCAACCCGAACATGCTGAATCTCTACTCTGCCGTCGCCACGGAGAAAACTGAGTCCGCCAAACGTGCCGCCGAGGTTCGCAAGAAGCTGATCGCAGGCGCTTCTGAGCTAGAGGGCGAGTTGGAGGCCGAGGCGATCGTCGAAGAAGCGGAGGAGTTTCCGGCTCCGCGTCAGGACCAGGAAAATCCCTGCCCCAAGAAGAAACAGGACGCGAACGGCTCCGAGCGCAACGCCGACGACTCACCGCCCGAGGAACCCATCTCCATGTGGGGTTAACCCAGGTTCTTTCTTCTCCCCAAGCCTAGCGCTCGATCATCCGCATCTTCGTCGCATCGCTCGCATTGAAGCGGGCGTTGTCGCCTTCATGTGCCGGAGAGATCGCCAGCAACTGTTCCTTGCGATAGACCAGGTTGGTCGCATTGTAGGCCGCCAGTTCGAAGCCGTGACCGTGGGTAATCGCATCGGTCGGGCAGGCCTCCACGCAGTAGCCGCAAAAGATGCAGCGGTTATAGTCGATGTTGTAAACCTTGGCATAGCGCTCGGCGCTGGAGATGCGAAGTTGCTCGGTGTTCTCCGCCGCCTCGATGTAAATGCAGTTGGCAGGGCAGGCCGCCGCGCACAGGAAGCACGCGACGCACTTTTCCAACCCATCCTCATCCCGTTGCAGCACATGCAGTCCGCGGAAACGCTCCTGGAAAACGGCCCCGCGCATCGGACCTTTCCCGTCTGGGTAGTTCTCGACGGTCGTTGGCTGAAACATCTCCATAAAGGTGATGCTCATACCCTTGGCGATTGCGGCAATATTCTGAAATAAGCGCATGTCTCCCCGCACCGTAACGGGTTAGTATAAATGGTTTGGCGGCCTTCAGGCTAGCCGTGATCGCGCCGGCCCGGCTTCCCCTCCTACACCTTGGATTCACTTTCCCTTGGCAAGTTTGTGCTGCTCCACCGTGGACCACGTCTTATCTGCCGCATGGCAGAGTTTCTCCAGCGGACACTCCGCGCACTTCGGAGCCCGTGCCGTGCACAGCGCCCGTCCGTGAAGAATGATCTCGTGAGCAAAGTCGATCCACTTCGCCTTCGGGATCACTTTCATCAGATCCTGCTCGATGCGCCCCGGATCGTCCGCCGTGGTCAGTTCCAGCCGTCGCGAAATCCGTAGCACATGGGTATCCACCACAATGCCCACGCCTTGCCCAAACCACGATCCCAGCACCACGTTCGCGGTCTTTCGCGCCACTCCCGGCAGCGAGATCAACTCATCCATCTGCTCCGGAACCTTACCGCCGAATTCGTCGACGATCTTCCGCGCCGCTCCCACAATGTTCTTTGCCTTATTGCGAAAGAATCCCGTCGTCCGAATCAGCGGCTCGACCTCTTCCGGTTCCACCTTCGCCAGCGCCGCCGGGGTCGGATACCTCTTGAACAGCGCCGGAGTCACAAGGTTCACCTGCACATCCGTGCACTGTGCCGAAAGTATCGTAGCCACCAGCAACTGCCAGGCGTTTTCATGATGCAAGGCACAGCGCGCATTCGGATAGCTACGCTTTAGAATTTCGAGGATCGCTTGGACCCTCTCCGGCGCGAGCGGGTTGTATTTAGCGCTGACTGATTTGGCGCTAACTGATTTCCTGGCGGGCTTCTTCGCAGCACTCTTCTTAACCGGTGTCGTCATATCTTCGAGAGATGGTACCAGAGGTTGTGGCCTTTGCCTTCGTTCCTAAACCCTGAAACCTTGAAATCTTGCTTCTCCCCTCGCGTTACAATGGACAGCAGGGTAGTCATCGCCTTCGGGGATTCCAAAACATTATGAGCGAACAAGGTGTAAGTGCCCAAACTTTTGAGCTGCCTGCGGTTCCTTTGACCTTGGAGGGTTCTGCGGTACTCCATCAGATGTTCCGTTTCCGCTGGAACCAGTGGCGGACCAGCAGCGCCGAAGACCGCGCCCGCGTGACCGCCGAGGCGCAGCGATTCCTGGTTGAGAGCGAGCCTGCGGGCTCGGCGCTGTTCTCCATGTTCGGACACAAAGGCGACCTGCTCTTCGTGCACTTTCGCGATAACTTCGAGGCGCTAAACCAAGCGCAACTCGCACTCAGTCAGCTCGAACTCAATGAATACCTGGAGCCCGGCTCTTCCTACCTCTCGGTCATCGAACTCGGATTGTATGAGTCCACCGTGCAACTCTACCGCACCCTGAGCGCGCAGGGACTCGAACCGCATTCGCCCGAGTGGAACGCCGCTATCGAAGAGACCATGGACCGCCAGCGCAAGGCCATGCACGTCCGTCTCTGTCCGCCGATGCCCGAGGGCCGCTACGTCTGCTTCTATCCCATGGACCGTAAGCGTGGCGAGGTGAAAAACTGGTACACCCTGCCCATCGAGGAGCGCCAGCGCCAGATGGACCTGCACGGAAAAATCGGCCGCCGCTATGCCGGCAAGGTGCAGCAGATTATCAGCGGCTCCATCGGCTTTGACGATTGGGAGTGGGGCGTCGACCTCTTCGCCGACGATCCCGTCATCTTCAAGAAACTGATTTACGAGATGCGCTTCGATGAAGTCAGCGGCGTCTTCTCCAACTTCGGCGCGTTCTATGTCGGCCTGCGCTGCGCCGCCGGCGAGGTATCCACCTTGCTCGAAGGCAAGACTCCGAAAGCACTGCCCAAGACCCGTCCGGTGCATACCGGTCGTCCGGTGCGCCCGTAGCCAGTATCCGATGTTACGTCCTACGCCGGGCCGATGCGCGATTCGGCATTGACCCGGCATAAACTAAACTTTAGGCTGGAGCTTATGGCAGTCAAGGCGATTCAACTCGGACAGGTTTGGCGCGAAGAGGCCAGCGGACAAAGTTTCCTGGTCACCAAGCTTTATAACGAGGTATTTTCGCAGTTTGCGATGCTGCGCCCAGCCGATGCGTCGGCTCCAACCGCGGAGACCCGTCGCGTCAAGGTTGCTAAAACCCCACAAGGATTACTCCTGCCTGGCTATGTTTTTACCCAGGACCCGCAAATGGAGTTTTGAGGTTACATGATTGAACACATTCTCCTGGTGCTGGCCTCATTCATCAAGGCCGTGATCTCCTCGCTCGGCTATCCCGGCATCGCGGTTCTCATGGCTGTTGAGTCGGCCTGCATCCCCTTGCCGTCCGAAGTCATCATGCCCTTCGCCGGATACCTGGTCTACGCCGGGCGGTTCAGTTCCCTGTTCAAGGTGGCAACCCTCGGAGCCATCGGCTGCAATCTCGGCTCAGTGCTGGCCTATGAGGTCGGAGCCTACGGCGGGCGTCCTCTCATTGAACGCTTCGGTAAATACATCCTGATGAACCGGCATGATCTGGAAGTAAGCGAGCATTTTTTTCAGAAGTACGGCAGCATCACAGTTTTTATCGGACGCCTTCTGCCGGTGGTGCGCACCTTCATCGCCCTGCCCGCCGGAATCGCCCGCATGCCGCGCGGCAAATTTCATCTCTACACCTTTGCCGGCTCCTGGCCCTGGTGCTTTGCGCTCGCCTATTTCGGCTTCAAACTCGGCGAACGCTGGGATACCGATCCCCGCCTCAAGCAGTGGCTGCATCGCTTTGACGCTCTGATCGTGCTGGCCCTGCTGATCGGAATCGTCTACTTTGTGCAAAGCCACTGGCGCAACCGCGTCCGCGCCGAAAACCTCGTAACCGACTAGCTCTTCTCCACACACGAAAGCCCGCGTTGATCGCGGGCTTTTGCTTCTAACCTTGAAACTTTAAAACCTAGACCTTCGCCGTTTCCGCCTCGCGTGCTGCCTGTTTAGCCCGCGCCGCCTGCACGGCCTTGATGCGTGATTTGCGCAAGGTCAAAAATTCTTTCGCTTCCTTGTAGAGCCTTTTGCGGTCCTCATTCTTAAACAGCGAGCCGAGCACAATTGGCACCCACACCTTGGGCCGGAAATAGTACTCGTCATAAAATTTGTGCACCATCTCCATGGTGTAGTCCGCCGGCAAACCGGGGTACTGAACCTGTGCCACCTGGTGGCCGCCAAGATCCACCATCCCATCGTTTTCCTTGATGATGAAATTGTTATCCTTGACGTAATCGTAGAACTCGGTGCCAGGATAGGCGTGAGCCATCGATACCTGAATCGTCTCCACGTTGAGTTCCTTGGCGAAGTCGATGGTGCGGCGAATCGTCTCCCTGGTTTCACCCGGAAGCCCGAGGATGAAGTCTCCGTGAACCGCCAGACCCAGCTTTTTGCAGTCCTTCACAAACTGGCGTGCGCGCTCCAGGGTGGCGCCCTTCTTGATGTTTTTCAGGATCTGCGGGTCACCCGACTCAAAGCCCACGATGAGTAACCGGCAGCCGGCGTCCTTCATCGCCCGCAGGGTCTCGAAATCAGTGGTCACCCGCGAGGTGCAAGACCAGGTGAGTCCCAGCGGCTTCAGCTTGGAGCAAAGTTCCACGGTGCGCGCCTTCTGGATATTGAAGGTGTCGTCATCGAAGAAGAACTCCTTCACGCCCGGCCAGTAGGACTTGGCCTTCACCATTTCGGCTGCAATATCGTCGGCGGAGCGCTTGCGCCAGGCGTGTCCGGAGTGCGTCTGCGGCCACAAGCAGAACGTGCATTGCGCTGGGCATCCGCGCGTGGTGTACAGCGCCACAAAGGGATGCTGCAGGAAGGGCACGTTGTAGCGGGTCACGTCCAGATCGCGCTTATACACATCGACGACGTGCGGCAGAGCGTCCAGGTTTTCAATCAAGGGACGGTCGAGGTTGTGAATCACCCTTCCATCCGGGCCGCGGAAACTTGCGCCGAGGATCTCCGCCAAGGGCTTGCCGTTGGCGTATTCCACCACCGCGTGGTCGAATTCGCGGCGCACGATAAAATCGATCTCCGGATGGCTCAGCGCATGGTCGGGCGACACGGTAACGTGCGGTCCCACAAAGCATATCTTGAGCTTCGGATTCGCCTTCTTCATCAGGCCGGAGAGTTTGATGTCGCCTTCAAAACCGGGTGTGCTCGTAAACAGCACCATGAAATCGTAGTCTTTGCCGATCTCGATGGTCTGCTCTGCGCTGATGTGGTGCGGGTTGGCGTCCAGCAGACGCGAGCCTTCCAGCATTCCCGCAGGATAGGCAAGCCAAACCGGATACCAATAGGATTCGATCTCGCGCGTAGCCGGCCACCGTGAGCCGGCGCCGCCGTCAAAGTTCTCAAACGAGGGCGGATTGAGGAGCAGTGTTTTCAAAGGCATGGCAGTCTATTCTGGATCCTATCACCTGGGTTTAGCCCGGAGACAGCAATTGCAGGTAGATGGGGAAAAAGCCGCGCTGAACAGTCGTCAGTCGCCAGTGGGCTGAGCAGCCGAGCCCCACGTGCATCCCCGCACTTGCAAAGCGTACCCCTCAGACTGGAAACTGTTAATGTCGAAATATTGAACTTGAAGGGAAGACATGGCGAAGATCAGCCGTGAGACTTGGCAGGTAGCGCTCGATGCGCTGCGCGCCAACAAGGTGAAGGCCGCACTGACCATGCTCGGCGTGGTGATTGGCTCGGCGTGCATTGTGCTCGTGGTGACCATTGCCCTGATCGGCAAAACCTACGTGCTGCAGCAGATTGAGGGTGTGGGCTCCAACATCGTCTACGCCAGCTATACCGGCGGCACCGCCAATGCGCGTTCGCAAGCCGATGAGATTACCCTTAACGATCTGGAGGCCACCCGCCACCTGCCTCACGTAGTCGAGGTCGCAGGCACCTATGACATGGCTACAAGCGTCGTCATCAATGGCCAGGAAAAGCCGGTAGCTCTGATCGGCGTCACCGAAGGCTTCCAGAAGATTCGCAACCTTCTCATCCTCGAGGGCCGCTTTTTTGACGACCTTGACCAAAGGACCGGAGCCAAGGGCTGCCTGATCACCCAGGAACTGGCCAGGCAATTGCCCCCCGGACCGATGATTGGCCGTCAGCTCCGCGTCGGCGAGCAGACCTTTACCGTGATCGCCGTCTTTCGTGAGCGCGTCGCAACCTTCGGCCAGTCTGAGATCAGCGCGCAATCCGTGCTGATTCCCTTCAGCTTGATCAAGTACTATTCCGGCAAGGATTACGTCCGCACCCTCTACGCTCAGACCGACACCGGCGACAACGTGCCGGAGACCACGCTCGCCGTGCAATCCCTGCTCAAGAGCCGCCACACCCCGGGTGCCGTCTACACGGTGCAGAACCTCGCATCCATTCTCGATGCCGCCCGTAAGATCTCCATGGCCCTGACCATCGTGCTGATGCTCGTCGGCATGATCTCGCTGATCATCAGCGGCGTTGGCATCATGAACATCATGCTGGTGACAGTGACCGAACGTACCCGCGAGATCGGCTTGCGCAAGGCGGTCGGAGCCCGCAGGGAAGAGATCCTCTACCAATTCCTCATCGAAGCCCTCATTATTAGCGGACTCGGCGCAATCATCGGAATCCTGATCGCGGTCAGCGTGAAGATTATCGTCGAGCCACTGATTCCGCCCGAGGTGGGCCTCAGAATTCCAATCTCCATCTACTCCGTGATCTTGTCTTTTGTGGTCTCCTGCGCTACCGGAGTGCTCTTTGGATTCCTTCCCGCCAACAAAGCTTCCAAACTGCAGCCAACCGAATCGCTGCGCTACGAGTGATGGTAGTACGCCAGCCGGGTGTCCCACCTTCGCGTCGCGGCTCTCGACGCTTAGGTGGGAAGCAACATCCTTGGGTGCTTGCACTGTTGATCTTGCTAATTCTTAGCCTGCTTCTCCATCGCCTCTGTGTTATAAAGCGGCCATCCCGAACCCGCGCCCTGACGTACCCGCTTCACCAGCTTTCCATAAATCTTCACCGTAATCCGCTCTTCCCTGCCGATGCGGAATTGTGCGGTGTCATACATGCCAAATAACATCTTCCCGGTCTCCACCTCAATCTCACTCCATGGAATCATCAACGCCGGATGAAAGAGGCTGAATGGCATGAGGATCGACATCACGGAAAGATAGAGCCCTTCCTGATTCGCGCCCACCGTCAGGCAATTGTTGTAGCTGCACCAACCACGGAAACGCGCGCTCTGCCAGCCCCAGCTCTCCCCGACGAACGGCTCAACCGCCGTGAAGCGCTGCGCCAGGCGGCCCCAGCCACCGGTCAGGCTGAGCACCCACATCACGAACGCGATGTACATCGGAATCAGCAGCAGCAACGAGAGCGGATACAAATTGATCCACCGTTGTACGGTCATGGGCAACATCCTAGACCGAAATCGCGGAAGGCGCATCCAGTAAAGCAGCCGGGCGTATTTCCCGGCGATGATAACGACAGAACACCAATTTTGAAAGTGCTCTTGCTCAGAGGCAAAGCTGACGCCACCCAATCCCGCCCGGCCGCACCGCTCACCGAACCCTGCTTTGTTACACTTCCCTCATGCTTCCCCGCCTCGCATTTGCTATCGTCATCTGCATGAGCACCGTTGCCGCCGCCCAGTCTCTCCCGGTTCCGCAGGTTGTCACCGACCCGGCCCTACTACAATCCGCTACCGTCGCAAGCCTCCAGAAGTTCTCTATCCCAGCGCTCTACAGCACCCGCCAGATCGGCAGCGGCGTCTGGTCGCCTGACGCCTCCCAGGTCGCCTTCATCTCCAATATCAGCGGACGCTACAACCTCTGGACTATTCCCTCCGCCGGAGGCTGGCCCACTCAGCTCACCATCAGCGACCAGCGCCAGGCCACACCCGCCTGGTCGCCCGACGGCAAATGGATCGCCTACATGAGCGACAAAAACGGCAACGAGCTCTGGGATATCTTTCTCGTCAACCCGCAGTCCGGCGAGGTCACCAACCTCACGGCCTCGCCCGATTCCGCCGACGAAGCTCCCGCCTGGTCACCAGACTCCCGCCTGGTCGCCTACATGACCAAGGACAAAACCTCGCCGAGCTTTGAAATCGAGATCATCGATATCACCTCGCGCCTCACCACCCACGTCACCCGCAACTCTCCGCCTCACCTCGGCAACACCTCGCCCCTCTGGACGCCCGACGGCCAGTCGCTCGCCTACGCCCAGGAAAACGCCAGCGGCAAGGATTCCAACGTCCTCCTCTACGACCTCGCAACCAAGGCCGCAACCAATCTCACGCCCCACTCCGGCGACCAGACCTTCTACCCCGCCGCCTTCGCCCCCGATGGCAAAACTCTCCTGCTCACCAGCAATGCCGCCAACGGCTACGACAACGTAGCTCTGCTCGATATCGCATCCAAAAAACTCTCATGGATCACCGCCGACAAGTGGGAGATGCACGCCGCGGGATTCTCACCCGACGGGCGCAGCGTCGTCTGGTCGGCCAATGTCGATGGCCGCGAGGCGCTCTACTCCTCGAATCTCTCCGGCGGCGAAGTGCACCGCTTCGAACTCCCCGAGGGCCTCAACGCCTTTGCCGGTGACCCTTCGCCCTTCACCCGCGACGGCCAGCGCCTGCTCTATAACCACAGCGGGGCCAAGACTCCCAATGATCTCTATGTCCTCGATCTCAAGTCGAAGCAATCCATCCAGCTTACCAACTCTTTTGTCGCCGGACTCGGCCCGTCCAGCATGGTCTCGCCCACCCTCGTCCACTACCCCAGCCGTGACGGCAAATTTACCATCTCAGCCTGGGCTTACGTCCCCAACAACACCGTCCGCAATCAGCAGTATCCTGCCATCGTTTACATCCACGGAGGCCCCGCCTCGCAGTCCATGGACGGCTTCAATCGCTTTGTCCAATACATGAACAACCAAGGCTATCTCGTTATCGCGCCGAACTATCGCGGCGGCACCGGCTATGGCCGCGAGTTTCAGGAAGGCAATCGCCACGACGCCGGAGGCGAGGAACTGAACGATGTTCTCGGCGCCGCCGACTTCCTCCGCCGCACGGGCTTCGTTGATCCCGCCAAACTCATCGTCATGGGCGGCAGCTATGGCGGCTACCTCACCATGATGGCCGTCACCCGCCATCCTGAGATGTGGGCGGCCGGAGTCGCCATCGTTCCCTTCGTCAACTGGTTCACCGAATTCGAGAACGAGGACCCGCAACTCCAGGAATACGACCGCCTGTTCATGGGAGACCCGGTCAAGGACAAGGCGCTCTGGGAGGATCGCTCCCCCATCAATTTTATTGACAAGGTCAAAGCGCCCCTACTGATCCTCGCCGGAGGCAATGATCCCCGCTGTCCCAAGAGTGAAGCGCAGCAGGTCGCCACCGCCATCAAGAAGCACGGGGGCACCGCCATCCTCAAGATTTACGACAATGAGGGCCACGGCTTCGCTCGCGTCGAAAACCAGATCGACGCCTATCAGCGCGTTGCCGACTTCCTCCGCGTCCGTGTTCCCTCACCCGGCTGCGGCTGCGGGATCGAGTAAGGTCCCGATGGTGTCCCACATCCACCTTCCTTTGGCGAATGTGGGATGTGCGCCTTCGCCGCGCCGGACTTTGCCTTTGCCTTTGCCTTTGCTCGAAACCTTACTTCCAGACCTCACCCATGCTCGCTGCCCCCGCCGATGCTCCCGGCAGCGCGCTCACCCCCTGAGCTTCCAGCATCAACCGCAGTAGGCTCTGGTGCTGATACATGCCTCCGGCCTGGTATCCGGCCTTCACATTCGTCCCCACCAACACGGTTGCCACTTGCCCGCCGCCGTTCGTGTTGTCGTTCTCGCTCTCGTCGAAGGTCACCGCCAGCAACCCGCTCGCCTGGAAGCCCGCATTGGAAAGTATCTGCGGCACCGTGCTCTTCAACCACGAATCTGCCTGCTGTAGCCGCACCGCCGTCATGCAACTCACGACCGTGGGCAGGCAGTCGTGCCCTTGGTCGTAAATATTCCCCACGATCATCACAAAGTTTGGCAGTACCCCGGTCGTATCCGTTGCCAGCTGTGTAAATGGGACGATCTGAGCAGCCGCCGCCGTCCCCGCCACATCAGTGAAATACGACAGCGGATTGTGCCGCTTCTGATACGCTCCCGTATCTCCCCCGATATATCCTGCTGCTGGTATCCCTTCGGCATACACCCGCCAGCTCTTCCCCGCCGCCGTCAGAGCCGACACAATTTCCGGAGGCGCCACCGTCCCGCTGTATGCGTCGTCCGTGCTCACTATGTTGCCCGAGGTCATCATGAAGTAGTTGCCAATCGATGGATGAACGTTGGCATAGTAAGCTGTTGCCAACGTCCCCTGCGTCATCAACGAGTTCAGGTACGGCGCGTTCGCGCTGCCCACCACGTCGGCATAGTTTATGTTCTCCAGCACGATCAACACCACGTTGCTGGCCTCCACCACTGGCGCAGGTGGCGGAGAGGGGTTCGGCGTGGGGCTGGGCGCAGGTGGTGGTGGCGTCGGTGAGGGTTGCGGGTTAGGCGCCGTCATCGAACCGCCGCCGCACGATCTCAATCCCAGGCTTCCACCCGCCGCGCCGCCCGTCACCATCCACAACAGTAGTGTTATCAGTAGGATTTCGTATTTCCCGGTTGGCCGGCCGTGGGCAGGTCGAGACATGCCTCCCTCCATCACTTTTCTGATGCGGCTTCTTCCGCCTTGGCGGCAAGCCTGTGGCCCCGGTTTTCTCCCCTTTCGTCTGCGAACTTCCGATACCGCTTTTCCGCCGGAGCCTGTCTCTTCTGCTGCTGTTTTTGCTACGATGAGTACTGAATCCTGTTCTCCGTAGGAGCCCGTCCCATGCCGCCATCCGTTTCGCTTTCCCCGGAACTCGAATCCCGTATCACCTCCCGCGAAACCCGCATCGGCATCATTGGCATGGGCTACGTTGGCCTGCCGCTGGTCCTGCTATTCAGCGAGCAACGTTTTCGCGTTACGGGCTTTGATGTGGATACCACGAAGGTTGCGGCGTTGAACTCCGGCAACTCCTACATCGTCCGCATTCCTGGCCCAGAGGTCGTCAAGGCCCAGGCCTCCGGCTTCTCTGCCACCTCTGCCTACTCTGAGATCGCCCAGATGGATGTCGTCATCATCTGCGTCCCTACCCCGCTCGACGAGTATCATCAGCCGGATCTCAGCTACATCGAGAAGACTGCCCAAGCCATTGCCCCACACCTCCACCCCGGCCAACTCGTAATCCTGGAGAGCACCACCTACCCCGGCACCACCGAGGAAGTTCTCATCCCCATCCTCGAAGCCGGCAATCCGTCGGGACTGCGCGCCATTCGTAAGCCAGGAGACTCCGGCTTCCACGTTGCCTTCTCTCCCGAGCGCGAAGATCCCGGCAATGACACGGTTGCCCGCCGTGATATTCCCAAGGTCATCGGCGGCCTCGAACCCACCGCCACCGCGCTCGCCTCGGCCCTCTATGGATGCATCTTCAATCGCACCGTGCCGGTCTCCTCACCTGCCACAGCTGAGATGACCAAACTCCTCGAAAACATCTACCGCTGTGTGAACATCGCGCTGGTCAACGAACTCAAGCAGCTCTGCGACCGCATGGGTATCGATATCTTTGAGGTCATCGACGCCGCCAAGACCAAGCCCTTCGGCTACCAGGCCTTCTATCCCGGCCCCGGACTCGGCGGCCACTGCATCCCCATCGACCCTTTCTATCTCTCCTGGAAGGCCAAGCAGTTTGACTTCCGCACCCGCTTCATCGAACTCGCCGGCGAAGTCAACATGGGTATGCCCTACTATGTGATTGAAAAGACCGCGCTCGCGCTCAACCGGCAGTCCAAATGCCTCAACGGATCGCGCATCCTCGTCCTCGGCCTCGCCTACAAGCGGGACGTCGACGATCTCCGCGAGTCGCCCTCGCTCACCATCATCGAACTGCTTCGCAAAGCCGGAGTCCAGGTTGCCTACAACGACCCATTTTTCCCCCAGGTAGGCCACGGCCGCCATTACGACCTCAACATGACCTGCACCCCACTTGACGACCTCGGCCAGTACGACGCCGTACTCATCGTCACCGACCACACCAGTTACGATTACCGTCGCATCGTAGCCGAATCGCAAATTGTGGTGGACACCCGCAACGCCACCAAGGGTATTAGTGCCACCAACATTGTCCACTGCTAACCCGAGCAGCGTCACCAATCTCAGAGGAATCCAACTCGCTTTATGACCACCTACTTAGTTACCGGAATCGCAGGCTTCATCGGCTCCAACATCGCACGCGCCCTCCTCGCCCAGGGAGCCTCGGTTCGTGGCGTCGATAACTTCATCACCGGCAAGCGCGCTAATCTGGAAGATCTCCACGGCATCGACTTTGTCGAGGGCACCATCGAAGACCCTGAAACCTGCGCCCGCGCCTGCCACGGCGTCGATTTCGCCTTCCATGAGGCTGCCCTGGCCAGCGTCCCGCGCTCGGTGGAAGACCCGTCCGCCAGCAACTCCGCCAACGTCACCGGGACGCTCAACCTACTCGTCGCGGCCCACGCTGCGGGAGTCCGTCGCGTCGTCTACGCCGGTTCATCCTCCTGTTACGGCGACCAGCCCACGCTTCCCAAACACGAGGACATGCTCCCCGACCCCATCTCCCCCTACGCCGTCAGCAAACTCGCTGGCGAGCACTACATGCGCTGCTTCACCCGTGTCTACGGCCTGGAAACGGTCACCATCCGCTACTTCAACGTCTTCGGACCACACCAGGACCCCTCGTCGCAATACTCCGGCGTCCTCGCCAAGTTTTCCCTTGCCATGCTCGAAGACCGCACCCCTATCATCTATGGCGATGGCAGCCAGAGCCGCGACTTCACCTACATTGAAAACGTAGTGGACGCCAACCTCCGCGCCATCCACGCCCCTGCCGAGAAAGTCTCCGGAGGCACCTTTAACGTTGCCACCGGCCAGCGCATCTCGCTCAACGACGCCGTCCAAAGCCTCCGCGAACTCACCGGCTACGATGGCCCCGTCGACCATGCTCCCGCGCGCGCCGGAGACATCGCTCACTCCCTCGCCGACATCTCGCGAGCCCGCGCCGCCCTCGGCTACGAACCCAAGGTAAACTTCCACGAAGGCCTGCGCCATACTCTTCTCTGGTATCGCGGCCTCGCCGCCGCCACAAAATAACCGCAACAGCGCACACCCCACGTTCACCGTCATTTTGCGTTAAGGTGGGGTGTGCGCTGTTGCCCTTGATTTGCTGTGGCTAAGGGTTGGGACGTTTGATCTTCCGTCGATTTTTTGTGGTTAAGGTAGGTTGTTAATCTTGCCGTTGATTTTTTGTGGTGTCACTCTGAACGAAGTGAAGAGCCCCCGCGCAGCGCAAACTTCCAGTGCGGCTCCAAGCTTTCCCACCAGTAAACGATTTTTCCCGAGGTAAGCAGTTGCCTACCGATCCGGCGGCACTGGCACCACCACTCCCCCGTCCATCCTCGGAATCCCGAAGTGACCGCTTAAACGCAATAGGTCCAGCGGTGTAATCGAGCCCGACACCGACACAAAATTCACTTGCTTCACCCCTACAAACAGCACCGCAATGTCGCGGATGGCCGCCCGGTCCATGTGTAGCCACAAGTCAGTTGTCAGCCCTGTATCGCTTTTGTGCTTGCTCACCAGATGTTGCCAGCCCGCCGCGCGATACTGTTGCACGATCGAATCCATGACCATCGGATCGCAACTTACCACCCCCGGAAAGCGGAAGCTGTGTACGGAAACCCCGTTCACCCCCGCAATCACCCGCCGCAGATCCTCATTGTCCTGGTCCAGCTTGGAAGCCAGCACCAGCATCGAGTGGTCCAGCGTGAACTCCGTCCGCGACGTGGCGTTCTGCCCCAGCGCCGCGATCCCATCCGGAACCCACTCCCGCCCCTCAGGCGGCGGTGCCGACTGATGCGGAGGCGGAGCTTGATACGGAGGCGGAGCTGCCGAGGGAGCGGCCTCGCTCGACGGCGGCGGAGCCTGGTTTTGATCCTGCGCCACTGCGCTCAACCCCATCGCGCAGCAAATCAGTGCCGGAAACAGAATGCGTGACAGCCTCATCTCGTCTCTACCTCACACCCCATGATGCGGCGCCATGGCCTTCCGGCCACCGCCGTGATTCATTCTAAAACCCGCCCCCGCCAAATATGTTCCGCGCCCGGGCTACATCCCGATCCGCAATACAACTTTCCGAATCTGGACAACCCTGCTTCGCACCGGTGAATCTGCTCCGTCCTGCGGCCGATTCGCGGCCAGGAAGGTAAGTCCATGGTAAAGCTGCGTCGAATCTTTTTGCTGACGTGCGTTTTGTGTTTGGCGGTCTCAACGGTTCTAGCCCAGGACGTAACGAAAGTTGCCGGAGGGCCGGAGACCCACAAAGTAATACTCGACAATGATCAGGTTCGCGTGCTCGACGTTCGAATACCACCCGGACAGACGGTAGCCATGCATTCGCATCCGGCGAACGTTGTCTACTACGTCACCGATTACAAGGTAAAGGTCACGTTTCCTGACGGAAAGACTGCCATCCGCGAGGGCAATGCGGATACAGCCGTCTCATCCGGCCCAACGACCCACGCCGTGGAAAACGTAGGCCCTGCCGAGCTTCATCTCGTGCAAATCGAAATGAAGGGAAACGCCAAATAAGTAGCAAGACCACCGTGGCGGGTGGCCCACATCCGCCATCTTTTGGCACACGTGGGGCTCTCGACGTTGTATTCGTTTCGTTTCTGTTCCGCGATTGTGAGTTACTTGGCGATGTTTCACCACCTATTCTCGGTTTGCTCTCTTCCGTTCGGCGAACGCCTTCCAATACGCCTCTCCGAGTGCTAGATACTCAGCAACCGTAAACTGCCGTCCATCGCTCGTTCGGATGCCGAGTGAATCAGCGCGGAGAAAAACGTTACGGTAGCTATCGTCGGCCATCAACAGCCCAAGCCGGAGAGTCGTTCCGCGTCCACCCTGCACAAGAGTCGCGTCCAACACCTCTGGAGAATCAGCATTGTTCGCGGCGGTCTCAAATGTGTTCCAGTCGTCTGACTCTTCACGCCACTTCGCTTGATACTCTGCAACTCGGCGGGACTGTTCCTCTTTGGGCATACCTGCATGAACTTCGCATGGCCCCGGCCACCTGCTACAGCGTAGCGACCGCACCGATTGAACGCCTAAGAGCAAGAACTCGAAGGTCAACCCTTTGGGGAGTTTATTGAAGTCCCTAACGTAATCCACATCGAAACGAAGAAGGACGGTGCGTTCCATCAGGTCGGATGCAATGTGGACTAGCGAACCGTCATGCAAACAGTCCCAAAGATTCACCGTTTCGGTGCCATTCGGCAGGTGCGTCCAGTCAGCAGCGAGTTGCTCGTCAGCCTCGTTAGTCATACCTGATTCTAGAATGCCTCTGATAGGAAGCGATAACAAGGCAAGGCACTCACTATCCATTCCCGAATGCTCAACTCCCCCGTAATCGAAAAGTGCCCGCCATCGGCGGGCACCTCACCATCACGTTTTCCGGCGCTTCAGAACGCCCACTTGATGATCGACGCCCCGCTGGTAAACCCAGCTCCCACCGATGCGATCAGCAGCGTATCTCCCTTTTTCAGCCGTCCGCTCTCGATCGCCGTCTTCATCGCCAGGGGAATCGTACCCGCCGTCGTGTTGCCGAATTCTTCAATGTTGATGATCACTTTTTCCCGCGGCATCTTCAGCCGTTCCGCTGTCGCCGTAATGATCCGCTTGTTCGCCTGGTGCGAGATAAAGCAGTCGATGTCCGCGCCTGTCAACCCGGTCTTAGCCAGCAACCGTTCCGTAACTTCCGCCATTTTCTTCACTGCGTACTTGAAGACCTGCTGCCCATCCTGGTGAACATAATGCATCTTCTGGTCCACGGTTTCGTGCGAGGCAGGATGCAGACTTCCGCCTCCCGGCTGGTACAGATACTCCCCGCCGTAGCCTTCCACCTGGTGTACATGGTCGATAAAGCCCAGCGCTTCGCCGTCTTCTGCCGGCTCCAACAGCACCGCCCCGGCGCCATCGCCAAACAGAATGCAGGTCGCGCGATCCGTGTAGTCGATCATCGAGGAATTCACATCCGCCCCGATCACCAGCACTTTCTTGTGCGCGCCGCTCTCCACCAGCTTCACCCCGGTGGTCAATGAAAAGACAAACCCCGAGCACCCGGCGGAAATATCAAATCCCCACGCCTGCGGAATCCCCAGCTTCTTCTGCACCAGGCAGGCCGTCGAGGGATACATCATGTCCGGCGTCACCGTCCCCACGATGATGACCTCCACCGTGCTCAGGTCGACATTGTGGCGCGCCGCCATATCCAGCGCGGCGCCCACCGCCAGGTCGCTGGTACCCACCCCCGGATCGGCAATATGCCGTTCGCGAATCCCCGTGCGCTCTAAAATCCATTCATTGGTCGTCGCGACCATCTTTTCGAGGTCGCAGTTGGAGAGAACACGCGGAGGTACAAATGAGCCTAGGGCCGTGATTTTGGCCCGAATCTTAGTATTCAACTCCCAAATCTCCGGTAGAAGGAATCTGCCAATTGTCGCCCACTGCGGCGCGAATGTAAACCACTCACGCCTGAGCCGCCGAATCGGCACCCAACCACCATCGATTCTGTTTCCCCGAAGCCGTTCGATTTTTTCAGCGCGCCATCACACAGAGCAGTGCTCCGATCATCGTCCAGAGTAGGATTGCCAGCGGAACCGCCGCCGCCAGTCCGCGCATGGCCATTCCATCCGGCGGCGCAATTTCCCCACAAACCTTGCCCCGCGCGCTCTCGTCCTGCCCTGCCATCTGCTTCAGCGCGCCTTCTGCTGCCAGCGCCTCCAGCGCCAGATTCCTTCCCGCATCAAAGCCTTCCGTCTGCATCTCACGCCCCCGTGAGACAAGCATCCCCCTAATCCGCCGGGTGGCGAACAACAAACGCAGCTCACCTTCAGAGAAGAAATCCCAGAAAAGAGCAGTATTCGAATCGGGAAATTTTGGGGAGACCGCAGGCTGGCTTCACAAATAAAGCCGGACACCGGAACCTCACTGCACACGAAACGGCCCGTTACCGTTGCTTCCTTCCGGACCTGGCGGGATTGGCGGGGTTTCATCGCGTGAGACCGATGTCCGACCAGCATCGATACTACCACGTCACGTTTTCTCCTTCATCTCCGCCGCTGAGGAAAACTCATTCGCCTGCTCCCGTGCAAGCAGCCCAGTCCACTATACTTAGGACCGGAATGTCCTCCACCCCCACAGCCCGCGTGGCTCCGCCCGAGATCGAGCATCTTTTCCAGACCGCACTCTTCCTCATGGTCGTCACCGGCTTCGCCACCCTGGCATCCACCGGAAAAATCGACCTCATCGGCGGCAGCTTTGTCCTCGCCGCCCTCGTTCTCCGCGGCTTTCTTCTCCTGCGCCGCCGCCCCTTCGTCATTCCGCGCCGCGTCACTTCATGGCTGGCGGTCATCTACTTCCTGCTTTTTTTTGTCGACTTCTTTTTCATCTCCGGCCGCGACTTCGTCGCTCCAGCCGTCCATCTGGCGCTCTTCGGAATGTGCGTCAAGCTCTTCAACGTGGAGCGCGATCGCGACTACATTTACCTCGCGGTACTTTCGTTTCTCATGGTGTTGTCGGCCGCCATCCTAACCGTGGATTCGGCTTTCCTTGCCGCCTTTGCTCTCTTCACGCTGCTCGCTGTCTTCTGCTTCATGGCCATGGAAATGCGCCGTTCCGCGCTGGCGGCCACCAACTCCGCCCCTCTGCCGATTCCCGGACTACGCACCCGCCACCGGACGATTTCTCCGATGCAGAGGCTCTCTGGTTCGCTGGCCCGCACCACCGCCGTCATTGTGGCCGCCATCCTTGCCACCTCCACTATCCTTTTCTTCGCCATGCCGCGCATCAGCGGCGGCTATCTCTCCCGCTACACACAGAGCGACGCCATCTCCACCGGCTTCTCCGAATCGGTCAACCTCGGCGAAATTGGACGAATCCAGCAATCCTCTGAGGTCGTAGCCCACATTCACATCGACGGCGACACCACCGGCGACCGGCAGATCCGCCTCCGTGGCGCCGTCCTCACCCTCTTCGATGGCCGACGCTGGACCAATCCCCATCACGACGCCAACCTGCTCTCGCAAAATTATGGCCGGGTCTTTCAGCTCTCCACCCGCGCCAGCAACCTGGGCCGCGAAGAGCTTCGCCTGGCGCGCGGACCGCAGCTTGTTCTCATCCACTATCGCGTCCTCATGGAGCCTCTCAACACTAACGTCATCTTCACGATTCCGGCCGCCCAAGCCCTATTCGGAGCTTTTCGCGAGATCGGCGTCGACGATGACCAGACCTTCCATAACCTCGACCACGACCACACCATGACCGTCTACGAGGGTGTCTCGGACGTTTCCTTTGCCGCACCAGCCACCCTGGAGCGCCTCCCGGACGCCGCGCCTGAGTCCATTCCGGACCGCTACCTTCAGCTTCCCGAGCGCCTCGATCCCCGCATTCCGGAGCTCGCCCGTCAAATCACCGGCTCCGAGACGACTCCATATCGCCGCGCCAGTGCCATCGAGCGCTATCTCACCACCCGCTACGGCTACACGCTTCAGCTTCCTTCACAAATGCCTGCCGACCCGCTCGCCGATTTTCTCTTTCACCGCCGCCGCGGCCATTGCGAATACTTTGCCTCCTCCATGGCCGTACTGCTCCGCACCATAGGCATTCCCTCGCGAATCATCACCGGATTTCGTGGCGCGCAATTCAATCAGGTCAATTCCAACTACATCGTCCGCGCCCGCGACGCCCACTCCTGGGTCGAGGCTTACATCCCCGGTGCCGGCTGGACCACCTTTGACCCCACTCCCGCCAGCGACGCTCCCGCCGGCAACCTCTGGAGCCGCTCCCAGCTCTACCTCGACGCCGCCAGCGAGTTCTGGCGCGAATGGATCGTCAATTACGATGCCGGACATCAGCAGGTTCTCACCCTCGCCGGGGTTCGCCATACCCGCCACGGTATCGCCAACTTCCGCCGATGGGCCTCCCGCCTATATCACCGTATGTTGGAAACCGCCAGACTGGTCCATCAGGCTGCCACCCACGATCCCAAGCGTCTGCTCCGCCCCGGACTCATCCTGCTCGCCTTCCTGTTGCTGATCGCCTCACCCCTTGCGGCGCTTCCCCTGCGCGCACTCTGGCAAGCCGCCTCTCCGCGCACTTCCCCCGGCTCCGCCGCGGCTCTGCTCTACCTCCGCATGAGCCGCCGTCTGGCTCGTCGGGGATATCTCCGTACCCCCGCCCAGACTCCCTCCGAGTTCGCCGCCTCCATCGCCGAACCATCGCTCCGCGAGGTCGTCCTGTGCTTCACCGCAGCCTACGAACATGCCCGCTTCGGCGGCTCCGCTTCAGCTGCGGCCACTCTCCCCGCTCTCCTCGACCAAGTTCGCAACACCCTCACCCGCTCCTGACCAAACCAGTATTTCCTTCCGTTACCTTCCGTTACCTTGACCCTGCCGTTGCCGTTGCTCCTGCCGTTGCCGTTGCTCCTGCTCTTGCCGTCGCTCCTGCTCTTGCTTTTGTCTTTGCTTCGGTTCTTGAGGTGTCACCCTTACGAAGCGAAGGGTCCCAGTGCGGCTCCAAGCTTTTCACCCAACAATCGATCTCGCCCTGCGCACTCGCGTCTTCTCTCCCATTTTGAAATCGCCCTGATTTGTCCCGCACTGCCAACTACATCTTTTCCATCAGCTCACGCTTCGCCAGAAATCCACCGTCTCATCCTTCAGGTGATTGATATGGCAACCTCGACTCCCGATCTTCGAGACCTTCTCTTTCGCAGCAATCCCATTCCGATGTTCTTGTTTGAGGCCGACTCGCTGAGGATTTGCGGAGCCAACGACGCGGCGCTTGAAACGTATGGTTACACCTATCGCGAATTCCGCTCCATGACGGTCCGCCACCTCTGCCCGAGAGGTCAGATGTCTACCCTCGCCAGCGCCCTGCACCTGGATGCTGAGACGCCTGCCCTTGCCCTTTGTTGCACTCATGCCACCAAGGCTGGAAAACCATTCGTGGTTGAACTCCGCGTGGTTCGCTTTCACCGCGGCCACCGCAAGCTCCTTCTCATGTTTGCGGTCGACGCCACCGCGTGGAGCGAAGCCCGGCTCAAACTCGTCCGTTCCGAGGAGGTCCATCGCTCGCTGGTCGACGAGTGCCCCTTTGGAATCTATCGCCTCGACCTCACGACCTCACGCTTTGAGCACGCCAATCCCGTGCTCTTGAATGTCATCGGCTACACTCTTGAGGAGCTCTCTTCCGTCGGCATTCTCAGCCTTTATGTCGAAGCCCGCGACCGCAACCGCTATCTCGCCGAGCTCCTTTCTGCGGGCAAGGTTCGCGATTTCGAAACCCGCTTCCGCAAGAAGGATGGCGGCATCGTCCGCGTCTCCCTCTCCGGATATCTCTGCACAGACCATGAAACCGGCCACCAGCACGTCCAAGGCTACGTTCTGGACATCACCCGTCAGCGCGAGTTGGAAGAGGAACTCAGCCATTCGTATCGTATGGAGGCCGTAGGGCGCCTCGCTGGGGGCGTCGCGCATGACTTCAACAACATCACCCAGTCCATCAGCCTCTCCTGCGAACTCGCGCTGAGCAACCAGCTCCCTCAGGCAATCGAATCCAAACTCCTCGACGTCATGCAGCAGACCGCGCGTGCCGCTGAGATCACCCGCCAACTGCTTGCCTTCAGCCGGCGCCAGGTACTCCGGCCCCGCGTCATCAACCTGAATGACTGTGTTCGCAAGGCCCTTCCCATGCTCACCCGCGCTGTCGGCGTTGGCATCGCGATCGAGTTGAAGCTCGATGAAACCGTCGATCATATCTCCGTCGACCCCGAACAGCTTGCCCTCGTGCTCATGCATCTGGCCGACAATGCCCGCAACGCCATGCCCCAAGGTGGGAAGTTGCGAATCGAAACCGCTGCGCCTCCCGTGGCTTCGATTGCGGACGGCTCCCAGCCCTGCGCCCTCTTGACCATCTCGGATACGGGCATTGGCATGAATGAAATTACGCTGGGGCACATCTTCGAACCATTCTTCTCTACCAAGAACACCACCGTCGCCTCTGGCCTCGGCCTCTCCACCGTTCACGGCATCATCGCCCAGAGCAAGGGTCGCATCGAATGTCAGTCCAGTCCCGGAAAGGGCACCACCTTCCGTATCTACCTGCCCATTGCCGCAGACCAACCCGTCAGCCGCACTGCTAGCAACAATGGATTCCGCATCCTCCTCGCCGAGGATGACCCGGTCGTGAACAAGCACCTCGCGCACTCGCTCCGCAAGGCCGGGTTCTCCGTCGATTCTGTCTGCAACGGCGAGGAAGCACTGCTCGCCTTCGGACCACACTCGTACCATGTTGCCGTCACCGACATCCTGATGCCCAAACTCGGCGGCCTCGACTTAACCAGGCGTCTTCGCCAACTCGTCCCATCTCTGCCCGTAGTCCTGATCTCCGGCAGCAATGCCGAAGAGAATGTCCTCCAACAATTCCCGAATGATCGCACCGTCTATTTGCAAAAACCATTCTCCAGCTCTCAACTCGTCGCCACCGTCCGCGACCTCCTCTCGGGCATCAAGGCCGGACAACAAGCATGAAAACGAAACGGACCAGACGGTTCTGTTCAGTCACTACAATTCTGTTTACTCTTCTCTAAACACCATTCCGAAATCAGTGCCTTCCTGGTAAATCGCTGGGGAAGCGGCGCATCGATTAACCTTTCGCTAACCTTTCCGCCAAAATACTTAACCCCTTGACTAATGGTTCCTTTTTACCCAACGATGTACTTTTGCGTTACACAGCTCTCAGTTCCGCTTCAAAAATCGACTGCGATGCCGCGCTCGCAGGCCTTCCGGCATCCATCCAACGCGGCGAAAGCCCGGCTTGGCCGGGCTTTCGCGAATTACCAGCTCGCCATTATTTCGGGGTTGCCAGGTATCCGGAAATCTCTTCCTTGCTCACGTTGAACACCACCACCTCATAAAGTTGCTTGTCGCGGCCGGTGTAGAACTGCAACGGTTCACCCAGCGTGCGGTCTTTCTTCTCGATGGTGTGATCATCCGCATAAACATTGAGCGTAAAGCGCGACTTCTTTGGGTCCGTCTTCTTCAGTTCCAGGCTCACGGTCGCAATCGGAGTGCGCTGTTTTTTCTTCAGCTTGAACTCAAAATAATTGCGGTCTCCCTTGTGTTTCAGAAACTCCAACTCATCGTGATTCTTCGCAATCAATCCACTATGCACATTCAAATCGCCGATTGCGCTTTCGAGTTTCGCCCTGGTTGCCGCAAGGTCGCTGCGCGTGCTGGCGATATCGCTCTGCGCCCCGCCGAGGTCGGTCCGCACTCCACTCACCGCGGAATTTACATTGGCGACTTCTTTGTTGGTGGCCTGCTGTTCAGCCCCAAGTTTAGCGGCTGCGCGCTCTTGCTGCGCCTTCAAGTCAGCCGTCCGTTTCGCGAGATCCTCCTGCGTCATCCCGACCTTTGAACCCAGCGCTTCCATTCCCGCTTCAATGTTCTTATTGGTCAGGTGGAGTTTGTCTTCAATGACTTTTGTTTCCGCGCTCTGCCGCTCCGCGCCGGCCTCCAGCGAGTGCACTCGGCTGCGAAGATCGGCGATGAGATAAAGCGCCACGGCAAACAAAACTACCACGATCACGACGGCCGCAATGAGCGCGGTTGAGCTGATTCGTTTTTCCGCAGGCGCAATCTCTACTGTCTCGGACATGATGGGGCTCCTGTTGAAGTTGATCTTCCCCGATTGTTCCAGCCCACCTGCCGGGTGTCAACGTCGGCCTTAATTCCTTTGTGCTACGAGGGGATTACAAGAAAAGAAATTCTGAGTTGCCGGCCTGCACTGAATAGTTTGGCTCTTATCGTGCACCAGCACAGGTCAGAAGAGCTGAAGTAACGTGCCCTTGTTCGGTTTTGTCGCAGGGCCTTTCAGGGCCAGAGGCGGAGATAGGCGCATCCCTTATTCGCTTTGTAGCCCATCCATGAGAAGGCAGCGGCGCGCCTCTTTTGTGGAAATCAGTGCTGTAAATGAGGAGCCGCTTGCATACTCGGAGAGAGTAGATGAAACAAATTCGACTGTTCGTGTTGTTCGTATTCGTCGCAGCGTCACTTGCCGTGGCTCAGGATCAGGGTTCCGCCGCAGCCGGAATCCCCAATCCTGACGCGGCGACCGTCAACCCGGAAACTCAACCGGCAGACGTTCTCATCCTCACGCCGGTCGCTGGCCAGACGCTTACCTCGAACTCTGTCGATCTCCATTTTGAACTGGTGCAGCCCGCGATCAGTGGGGAGTCGAAATTTCTTGTACGACTCGATAACGCGGACCCCATCCATTCCAACTCCACCGATTACACTTTTCCCGAACTGCTGCCGGGATCTCACAACATCCGGGTCACTTTGGTGGACACCAACAACTCGCCCGTACCAGGTGGTAGCGCAAGCGTTCAATTCAACATTCAGTCGGTACCGCAGGCCATGCACAACAGCGGTTCCCGCAAGCAGTACTCGCGTCCGACGATTGCAGGCGCTGCTCCTGCCGCGCCGATTCCTCCCGAGTTGCGGAACGACGGAGACATCAGTCTTCCCATGGCTGGCAGTCCGTTGCCTATGCTGTCGCTAATTGGTTTTGGGCTGCTGATTGGCGGTGCGGCGCAGGCTATGCGCAAGCGAAAGAATTAGTATTGAACCGGACGCTGTAATTCCAATTCTGGCCTGTGTTTCTGCCGCGTTCCCTCGCATCTATCAGTGAGTCAGCGGTGTGTGCAAGCCGCGACCTGAAGGATGTGTAAACTTTGTCTCCGTTAATTCCGGCACGTGCCAACTCGAGGCTGAAGGTAATTGGCCGGCATATTGGCCCGCTGCTGCTGTCTTCCGGCATCGTAATCCTTGGCTACGCTGGATTCCAATACGGCGCGATGATCTATGAGCAGCGTCAACTGCAGGCGCGCTGGCGGGAACAACAGAGGGTTCAACGCGCGGACGAGCAACATTCGCTGACTGCTCTCCGCGAGAACGGCTTAGCGCGCATCAGTATCCCAAGCATTCAGCTTTCCGCGGTGATCGTAGAGGGCACTGACCACGACTCACTACTGATGGGTCCTGGACACTTGACCGGCACGGCAGAGCCTGGGGAGCCGGGCAATGCCGTAGTCAGCGCGCATCGAGATACCTTCTTCCGCAAAATCACGGACTTAACTCCGGGCGCCACCATCCTGATCGAACGTGGAGGCCGAATCTTCACCTACGTGGTCGAGGGCATCAAAATCGTCAAGCCTAATGACCTCTCCGTCGCTGCGCCAACCGCTGATAACCGGCTCACGCTGGTAACCTGTGATCCGGCCTACTACCCAGGTCCCGCACCACAGAGATTGGTGGTGATCAGTAAACTGATGTCAGCTGTGCCTTCGCCTAGCGTCGCGGCATTGAAACCGTTACAAGCTGATATCCAGATGAAGCCGGGAGCGATCAAAAAGACCCACGCCAGCGGAATCGTGCGTTAGCCCCGTTATCTGAAGAGTCCTATCGATCATCTATCATCCGATCGTCTCGTCGACTGACCGAGTACTGTTTACAATGAGATTGTGCAAGAACAGTATGACGTAATCGTGATTGGCGGCGGGATCATTGGCCTCTCGCTGGCGTGGCAATTGAGCCGCAGGTCAACGCGCGTGTTGTTGATCGAACGGTGCCAACCCGGGCAGGAAGCGTCGCACGCAGGTGGAGGCATGATCGCGGACCTTGATCCAGTTCTTCCCGCTGAACTGCTCGAACTTGCCCACCGCAGCGCGGAACTGTATCCAACGTTTGTGAGCGAATTGGCGTCCGAGGCCCAGCGCGATATCGATTTGCGCGATGCAGGTGTCATTGCCTTCGAAGAGCATCCGATTCCGGAGAGCGAAGGCATTCGCGCCATCACCGCAGAGCAGGCGCTCTCGCTCGAACCCAAGCTGGCCATTCCTTCCGACCCTGCGTACACGATGAGGGAGCGCGCCGTGGACCCGCGCGACCTGGTTGCCGCACTGATCGCAGCTCTGCAGAAGCGCGCGGTAAGAATTGTTACCGGCGAAGCTGTAAACAAGATTCTGGTGGAGCGCGGCCAGGCGTGCGGTGTGCGCACGGAGCATGGTTCCTACGCCGCACCGCGCATCGTGAATTGCGCAGGGGCATGGGCGGCACAGATCTCGGGCGCCACGTTGCCGACCCTTCCGGTGAAGGGGCACATGGTGGCGTTGGCGTTTCCAGAGGAGCTATCGATGAGTTCCAGCGACCGCGAACAGAACCGGGTGTTGCGCCATGTCCTGCGGTCGCGCTGGTGCTACATCATCCCGCGCAGCAATGGACGCTACGTTGTGGGCAGCACGGTTGAGCCCGCAGGTTTTGATAAGTCGCTCAATGCTTATAGGGTGAAGCGATTGCAAGATGCTGCGGCGCGGGTGCTTCCGCGCTTCGCCGAAGCCAAAATCGCCGAGGCCTGGACTGGACTTCGCCCGGGAACTCCAGACAATCTGCCTTTGCTGGGCGCGACGGCTACGAAAGGTTACTTCGCTGCGACCGGCCACTATCGCGATGGGATTCTTCTCACCCCAGTGACCGCAGAAGTAATGTGCGCACTGATTCTCGAAGGAAAAACGCCGATTCCACTCGACCGGTTCTCTCCGCAACGCTTCTGACTCTGCTTGGCCCCGACCGGCATTCCAGGTGCTATACTCTCCAGTTTGCTTGGAACTCAAGCTTGCTTACACTGACGAAAGGATTTCTTCAAATGGCTTCGCCTGCACTTTCCTTTGCCAAGAAAAATGAAAAGCGTTTTCTCGAAGAGTTGAAAGAACTGCTTCGCATCCCCAGCATCAGCACCCTTCCGGAGCACCGGAGCGACATTGATAAAGCCGCCGGATATGTGGCAGCGGAGTTGAAGCGCATAGGAATTGAGCACGTCGAAACCATCCAGACCGCAGGCCACCCACTGGTGTATGGCGACTGGTTACATGCCGAAGGTAAGCCCACCGTGCTGATCTATGCGCATTACGACGTGCAACCAGTGGAACCTTTGGACGAGTGGCTTTCGCCCCCGTTTGAGCCAACCGAGCGCAACCAGAATTTGTATGCGCGGGGAGCGGTGGACGATAAAGGCCAGCTCTGGATGCAGGTGAAGGCACTGGAATCGCTGTTTGCCGCCGAAGGAAAACTGCCGGTCAACGTACGTCTGCTATTTGAAGGCGAAGAAGAAGTCGGGGGCGAGGCGGTGGAGAAGTTCGTGCACGAGCATGGCGAACGATTGAAGTCCGATGTTGCGCTGGTCTGCGACACGGAATTGTTCGCGCCGGATCTTCCAACATTGTGCGTGGGCCTGCGAGGCTTGGTCTATACGGAGATCGAGGCGCGCGGTGCGGCCACGGACCTGCACTCCGGGGTCTATGGCGGCGCCGCGCCCAATCCGTTATTTGCTCTGTGCCAGATCATCAGCAAACTGAAGGACGAGGATGGACGCATTCTCATCCCCGGCTTCTACGATCAATGGTCTTCGCCGACCGATGCTGAGTTGAAGGCTTGGAAATCACTGCCGTTCGACGAAGAGCACTATCGCAAGACGGAGGTAGGTTCAACGGTATTGACCGGCGAGAAGGATTACCCCGTACTGTACCGCACCTGGGCGCGGCCCACGCTTGAGGTTCACGGTATGCCCGGTGGATTTACCGGCGCGGGCGCGAAGACCGTGATCCCGGCCAAGGCTTCCGCCAAAGTCTCCATGCGCGTAGTGCCCGATCAGGACCCCGACGACATTCTGGAGAAGTTCACGAAGTACGTGAAATCGATTACGCCCGCGGGAATTCAGATCAACATCAAGGTTCACTCGAAGGGCAAAGCCGTGGTCGTCAGCACGGATAACGACTACATCAAAGCCGCGGATCAGGCGTTGTACGAAGTGTTTCACAAAGAAACCGTGTATATCCGCTCCGGCGGCTCGATTCCTATCGTTGAGCAATTCCGCACCGATCTCAAAATACCCTCGGTGATGATGGGCCTCGGTCTTCCCGACGACAACATCCATGCTCCCAATGAGAAATTCCATATTCCGAATTTTTATAAGGGCATTGAGTCGGTGGTTCGGCTGCTGTCGATTCTCGGCGAGTAGTAGGCTCTTGTAAGCATGGACCGGCCCAGCCAAGACTGGGCCATTTTCCTGACATTCAGCTTCTTGCGTTTTGAGCCCTCGTACCCTAGTCTGAAGAGGCTCTGACGTTCTCCTTCCGCCGTGCTTCCCCGACACGTTTGTGGTGCAAATCGCATACATATGCCCGCCCGCCGATTGCACATCGGCCTGTGCAATTTACGGGCGATGCATCAGCATTGCTACATAGTAGGTGCATCATATTGGGGTTTTGCACAGATGCATACAACAAATGGGGTTTTATCTCTTGACTCCCCCTTCCGGCGCTCGGTAGAGTGGCAACAACTTGCGAGGCGGACCTCCCCGCCGAAAGGACTCGGGAGGGCTCGGAGTTTTCCGAGTTACCAGCCACCACTCGCGCAGCGCCCCGAGCGGCGCCCGGACAAGATACGACAGTTGGGGCTACGAACTAGCCCAAGCCGGGTTCCGATGGAAGGCGTACAAGGGCAGCTCCCAGCCGGAGCTCGATG
>Ga0181520_10002598_pt1 | contig 33175 bp, 28 predicted proteins | sample PEATcosm2014_Bin_29_FD_132451 | JGI IMG/M metagenome (GOLD analysis project Ga0181520, IMG submission 132451) | Peatland microbial communities from MTU Mesocosm Facility, Houghton, MI, USA - PEATcosm2014_Bin02_30_metaG | ecosystem: Environmental > Terrestrial > Soil > Wetlands > Peat | place...
CAATGGGCCGGATATTCTTGCCATGTATTTTTGTATCTGCGGCGGCAAACATGTGCACTCTTTTGTGGGATCGGTATAATAACCGCAGGGACAAGGATTCATAGCCGCGGCAAGCATAAAGTTAGCCGGGAATTCAAGTGAAAGCTTTGACCGGCTTACCGTAACTTTGGAGTCTTCAAGAGGCTGTCGCAAAACTTCAAGTACGTTCTTTTTAAATTCAGGCAGCTCATCTAAAAAAAGTACTCCGTGATGTGCAAAAGATACTTCGCCCGGCCTTGGAAATGATCCGCCCCCGACTAGCGCAGCGTCCGATACAGTATGATGCGGACTTCTGTACGGCCGTTCGGTTACTAACGGTTTATCCTTTGGAATAATCCCTGCGATGGAATGTATCTTAGTCGTTTCCAAAGCTTCGTCCAAAGTCATTGGCGGAAGTATTGAAGGAATTCTTTTTGCCAGCATAGTCTTGCCTGAACCGGGAGGGCCTATCATAACTATATTATGAGCGCCTGCTGCCGCTACTTCAAGTGCGCGCTTAACATTTTCCTGCCCTCTTACATCTGAAAAATCAAGGTGATATAAATTTATCTGGGAAAACAGTTCATCTTTATCTGTTGTAGTTCTTTCTTTTTGAAGCTTACCATTTAAATAATCAACTACTTCATTAAGGTTCTCCATTCCGTAAACTTCAACTTCATCAACTATTGATGCCTCACCTGCTGATTCCTGCGACAATATTATTTTCTTAATACCTTTTCGCTTTGCTTCAACAGCAATAGGAAGCGCTCCCTTTACAGCTCTTAGCTTCCCGTCCAACGAAAGCTCGCCTAAAAAGATTGTATCGTTATAATTTTCTAATGTTACAAATTCCAGGGCTTTCAGTATGCCTATGGCTATCGGAAGGTCAAATGAACTTCCTTCTTTTTTAATGTCGGCGGGGGCAAGGTTGATAGTTATTTTTTTTATCGGGAAGTCGTATCCGCTGTTTTTTATCGCGGTAATAACGCGTTCTTTACTTTCTTTTACAACGTTGTCAGGTAAACCGACAATAGTAAAACTTGGTATTTGTTTTTCTAAATTAGTTTCCACTTCAACGGTGTAGGCGTCTATCCCAATGGTTGCACTTGAAAGAATTTTTGCAAGCATTTTCCCTCTTTATTGATTTGAAATTAATCAATTATACGGATACAACTATGACAAATATTTTGTGAATCTATTATCGAATTGAAAATGTCCCTTGTTCTCTGTTTTTCAGAGTTAAAAATATACTTTTAATTATTAAAAGTAAATTCCTTACACCCTGTAAGTTCTCACCCTATTTGTAACTTCTAAGAAATTCGATCCTGTCTTGTAGCTGGTTGACCGGAGTAAGAAGTTTATCCTTACCGTAAATTGCGTCTTCCCTGTTGCTGAATGCCAGTTCATAATCCTTACTCATTACAATTGCTTCTTCCGGGCACACTTCTTCGCAGAACCCGCAGAAAATACAACGCAGCATATTTATTTCAAATTTTTCCGGGTATCTTTCTTTTTCACGTGCAGTTTCCCCGGCTTGAACTTCGATAGCAAGTGGAGGACAAACACGCGAACAAAGCCCGCATGCAACACATCTTTCCTCGCCGTTTTCTTCCATTACAAGTACCGGCCTGCCCCTGTACGATGCAGGCGGAATAAATTTCTCTTCGGGATACTTCATTGTAAATTTAGGCTTGAACATATTTCTCATTGTAAGCGATAAGCCTTTTACAATTTCAGGTATATATATTCTCTCTAAGAATGTTAAATCTTTTTCTCTCTTCTTTACGCCCATCTAATCTCCATAATTTTTATCATTCCCTTAAAATCAAATTTTAACAACATTTCATGTTCCATTCATCCATTCATCCATTCCTCTTTATATCTTAAACACCATTATTAAAACAGCTACCCAAACAATATTAATTAGCGATAACGGGAACATTACTTTCCATCCCAGGCTCATTAACTGGTCGTACCTGAAACGCGGTATGCTCCATCTTACCCATATGAAAAAGAAAAGCAGTGCGGCAACTTTAAGGCAAAAAGTTAAAACGGAAATTATCGCAAATAACCCGTTTGATAATCCAAAGTTTTCCAAATAAGGAAATCTCCAGCCGCCCAGGTATAATGTTACTATCATAGTGCTTGCAATAATCATATTGGCGTATTCCGCTAAAAAGAAACCGGCAAACTTCATACTGCTGTACTCGGTATGATAGCCGCCGACAAGCTCAGGCTCGGCTTCCGGCAGATCAAAAGGCAGCCGGTTTGTTTCGGCAAACGCAGAAACAATAAATGTTATAAACCCGATCGGTTGTAAAATTGCATTCCACATCCAACCTGCCTGCGAATTTATTATATCCGCCGGCCTTAAAGAACCTGCAAGTAATAAAACTCCTCCTATGGAAAAGCCCATTGATATTTCATAAGAAATCATCTGCGCTGAAGATCTTATACCGCCAAGCAGCGAGTATTTGCTTCCCGACGACCAGCCCGCAAATGTAATTGCATAAACCCCCAATGATGTTAATGCAAGTACATAAAGTATCCCTATGTTAACATCCGCAACGACCAGTGGAACACTATAGCCCATTATATTTACTACAGGTCCGAAAGGAATTACGGCATAAGTTGTGAACGCTACAAATAAAGCTACTATAGGAGCTAATGTGTGAAGAGGTTTATTTGCTGCTTCCGGTACTATATCTTCCTTAAGCAGAAGTTTAAATACATCGGCGAATGGCTGCAGAATTCCCTGCCAGCCCACCCGGTTCGGGCCCAGCCTGTTCTGCGCCCAGGCGCTGATTTTTCTTTCAAAATAAACCAGGTAAGAAACAGTAAGTAACATTACCGTCAAAAGAACCAGTATCTTTATTAAACAAAAGATTATTACTTCCAATATGCTCATTTAATTAAAGCTCCGTTTATTCTTTAGTGAGCAGAAATATTATTGACAGTTTTCAATTTTGACTGAACGCCAAGTTCGCCTATTAAATCATAATCCAGACCGCTAAATACACTTATGTTTCGTGATATTTCGGTGAAGACGTCTTCGGCCATATCAAACTTAAACTTAAATCCCATTGCGCCTGAAAGAGCGCAAATAATTCTCCAGGATGATTTTGCATCATACTTCCGGCCCTGAGCCCACCTGTCGTAACTGGTACCGAACTTGTCAAGCCTGCTCATGCTCATCCCGTCTAATGAACGGTCGGCTTCTATTGTTGAAATAGCAGGTTTTAATCTCTGAACTCTCCCCTCAAAATTAACTATCACTCCGTTCTTCTCTGCATAAGTTGATGCCGGGAAAATTATATCGGCAAGAGCTGTTGATTTATTGAAATTAGAAGCATGAACAACAAACAAATCCAGTTTTGAAAAAGCTTCTTCAAACTCGGGATAGGATTCAATTATATCATCTTCCAGAAGATAAAGAGCTTTTATTTTTCCTTCTTTAATACCTTTTATAATTCCTTCTAAATTAAGCCCTCCGGGAGCCGGTTTTACGCCAATACTTTCGGCACCCGTACTGTTAGGTGTTTTATCTTCTTTCCTGAGAATATCATCCGCAAATAATGAGTCTTTATGCCTGACAAAATCAATATTTTTTACACCTAAAGCCGTAACAAATTTTACCAATAAATAATTGTCTTCAAGAGTGGCAAAGGGAGAACCGATAAATGCAATTTCTTCTTTCGAATACTTTTTCAGTTCCTCAGCCGCTTTACTTATTACCTCGTTCCATTCCGATTTTACAAGAGCGCCTTCTTTTCTTAAATGCGGGCCGTCTACCCTGTCCTCTGAATTTACATTCTTGAATGTATCCAGCCTTCCATGATCGCACATCCAGTAATTATTTACTTCATCATTCTGCCGGGGAGTTATTCTAAGTATTTGATTATTCCTTACCCATAATTCTATATTACACCCGCGCGAACAGCCCTGGCATATGGTGTTATTTGAAGACATATCCCAAACCCTGGCTTTAAACCTGAAATCTCTATTGGTTAAAGCGCCGACAGGGCAAATATCGGTTACGTTTAGCGAGTATGGATTATTTAATTCTTCACCGGGGAAGGTAACAATAGTAACTCTGTCGCCCCTTTTCACAAATGTAAGTTCCGGGTCTTTTGCTATTTCATCACAGAATCTTATGCACCGTGAACATGATATACACCGGTCGCCGTCAAACATAACATATGGGCCAAGATGCACACGTTTATCTTTATGAGTTTTCTCTTCAACAAAACGGCTCTCCCCGGCACTGTGTGAGTAGGCATAATCCTGAAGTTTACATTCGCCGGCTTCATCACAAATAGGACAGTCCAGCGGATGATTAATTAACAAAAATTCCATAACTGCATTCCGGGCGACTAGCGCTTTTTCTGATGAGGTATGGACAACCATTCCTTCAGCCGCAAGAGTAGAACATGCTATTGCCAGTTTAGGCATCTTTTCAATCTCAACCAAACATACCCGGCAATTTCCTGCTACCGATAAACTCGGATGCCAGCAGAAATGCGGAATTGTTATTCCTTGGTCCTTAGCTGCCTGAATAATAGTCTGCCCCTGTTGAAATTCAATCTCTATACTATCTAAAATAAATTTAGGCATTCACTCTTCCCGAAATAATTTAATTCTTTTATTTAATCCAGTTCTACCCGCAGAATCTTAAATAACTACTGAAGTTATGCAAATGATATTTAAAGTAGCCCCGACATTTAAAGCCTGCGTGAAAATAATTTTACAAATATTCAATATTTTGTTTTAATGTTTAATTTTTTTAAGGATGGTAAGCCGTTAAAACGGTTGAATATTTTGGCTTTTCATCATTAACACCGCGATTAATCGCGGTGTTAATTATACCACTAGTATTGTTCTTAACTGATTCAACAGTTTACCACTACCTACACAGGAACTAATTCAATATACTTTTAGTAAATTTATTCACACAAAACTACTTTCCACACAGGCTTTAAATGCCGGGGCAATTATAGTCTTATTTTGCTTAACTTAAATAAAAAAATGATTTTATCAGTTTAATGTAAAATTATATACCGTAAAATCAAGATTTTAAAAGAACTTCTATGTGACCGGTTAAACTATCAATTTAATTATTATTTTATTATGGAATCAACGGTCTGATACTCAAAATCAAAGGCATCTGCAACGCCTTTATACGTAATCTTACCGTCAATCATATTTAATCCCAGCTTTATTTCATTGTTTGATTTAACGGCTTTTTCAAAACCTTTATTTGCTATTTCCACAGCATAGGGTAAAGTTGCATTTGTTAAAGCTAATGTAGAAGTATGTGGAACAGCGCCTGGCATATTTGCCACGCAGTAATGTACAACGCCGTCAATTACAAATGTGGGGTGCTCATGAGTTGTGGGCTTACATGTTTCTATACATCCGCCCTGATCCACGGATACATCCACAATTACCGAGCCTTCTCTCATTAACGGGATCATATCTCGTCTAACAAGTTTTGGAGCTTTTGTACCGGGTATTAATACCGCTCCTATCACAAGGTCGGCTTTTGGAAGGCCTGCCCTGATATAATATTCATTTGACATCATAGTTGTAACGTTAGCCGGCATTACATCATCAAGGTATCTTAGCCGGTATAAATTATTATCAAAAATTGTAACTTTAGCGCCGAATCCGGCGGCAATTTTTGCTGCATTGGTTCCTACTATCCCTCCGCCAAGCACCATTACTTCGGCAGGCCCGGTTCCGGGAACGCCGCCCAGTAAAATACCCCGTCCGCCAATTGCTTTCTCAAGGTATTTAGCGCCTTCCTGCGGGGCCATTCTCCCGGCTACTTCACTCATCGGGATCAATAAGGGAAGGGAGTTATCAGCTCTTTGTACGGTTTCATATGCAATACACACGCACTTTGCCTTCATCATTGCTTCGGTTAATTCCTTATTGGCGGCAAAATGAAAGTAAGTAAATAAAATTTGTCCCTGTTTAATTAACCCGTATTCGGGTGTGATAGGTTCTTTAACCTTCATTATCATATCGGCGGCAGAATAAACTTCTTTAGCCGTTTTCGCAATATCAGCGCCAATGGCTTTATAATTTTCATCCGAAAAACCGCTTCCTATACCGGCATTTGTTTCAATAACAACTTTATGGCCGTTCTGAATAAGAGTAGACGCACCTACGGGTAGTAAGGCAACTCTATTCTCATTGGCTTTTATTTCTTTTGGAACACCAACTAACATATTGTACCTCTTTTTTTTCAGTTACGCAGCTGATTTTATTATTGTATTTTTTGATTTAATTATTAATTTAATGAAGGACTTCTCCTCAAGAAGTTCATTCGCAGTTTCAAGAATGTTTTCTCTTGTTACTGCATCTATCTCTTTTATAGCTTCATCAATTGCTTTAATTTTATTAAAATATAATTCCGATTGAGCCATGCGCATCATCCTGTTTGAAGTGCCTTCCAGGCTTAACAGCAGGCTCCCTTTAATAGATTCTTTTGCTTTATTTAGTTCTCTCTCTGAAATTTTGTTTTCCCGTAATTTCCTGAATTCCTTCAAAACAATAGTCATTGCCTTGTCCATCATTTTTTCATTTGTAGAAAAATAGACCCCGAAAGTTGAAATGTCATAAAAGGAATTCAGGAAGGAGTTAATCTGATAAGCAATTCCGTTTTTTTCTCTAACCGTTTGGAATAATCTTGAACTGCTTCCTTCGCCAAGTATTTGGGTAAGAACATTTACCATCGTTCTTTTTTCATTTTTGTATCCGTAAGTAGGCCGTCCGAGAATAGTATGAACCTGCTGTATCTCTTTGTCTATTATTTCAAGTTTAACTATTGAATTATTGGAATAATAATTTTTTCTTTTAATCTTGGATACGCCTAAATCCGTTTTTATATATTTATCTGCAAATTTTAAAAGTTTTTCATGATTAACTGCGCCGGAGGCTGCAATAATCAGGCGGTTGCAGCCGTACATTTCTTTAACAAAATTAAACAAATCATGCTGGGTAAATTTTTTTAAGTTTTCTTCGGTTCCTATAATCGGCATGCTAAGACTGTTCCCGGCAAAAATATTTTCCTCGAATTTGTCAAATATCAGTTCTTCCGGGTTATCTTCTATATCGTATAGTTCATCTATAACCACGCTTGATTCTTTTTTCATTTCGCCGGGTTTAAATGCAGGATGCTGAACCATGTCTGAAAGCACATCAAAAGTTTTTTCAATGTGGTTTTCAAGTCCCCTTCCGTAATAGCATGTATGTTCTTTGGAAGTAAAGGCATTCAGGTAACCGCCGAATGATTCTATATCTACAGCAATTTGTTTTGCGGAACGTTTTTTTGTCCCCTTAAAAAGCATATGTTCAATAAAATGCGTTATACCGTTATTTTGACTGTTTTCGTCACGTGAACCCACATTAAACCAAAAGCCGAGTGAAAACGATTTTACGTATGGAATTGTCTCTGAAATTACTTTTATCCCGCTGGGAAGGATTGTCTTGTTATATTGGCTCAAATCTGTATTTTTTTCTTTGTTTCAACTAAAATAGTATGATCAAATATAGAGAAATGGGTATATGTAGTCAAGGAAACCCGGCAGGCAGATGGGCTTCATCAATTATTTGAATCTAAATTTTTAAAATAATTTAGCCCCGTATTTTATTGCTTCTAAATCCCGGAGGTGATAAAATATTTGTAGCCCCGATTGTAAAAACCAGGCTTAACCAAAACAAACCAAAACCTCTTTCCCCGCCTTAATAAGGAGGGGATTAGGGGGAGGTCGGAGTAACCCTTACACTTCTTCTCTCTATTAATGTAAAGTTCGCCAAATAATCTTCTTAGTGTATCTTTGTGGTCTTAGTGTCTCAGTGGTAAAATGTCTTTCCTAAAATGAAACAATAAAATGTTTTTATATTAACCCCTTTCAGTTTTTCAAAAACTACGAATTGACCTTTTGAATGTCAATATTATAGCGAATTTTGCCTTTGTCTTAAAACTTCAAAAAGAAGTATTCCGGTTGCAACGGAAACATTTAATGATTGGATTTTCCCCTTCATTGGAATATTTACAAGGAAGTCGCAATTATCTGCCGTAAGTTTTCTGATTCCTCTTTCTTCATTTCCCACTACCAGGGCTAACGGTATTTTGTAGTCTATACCGGTATATACTTTAGAATTATCCAGAGATGAACCTGCAATCCAAAAGCCTTTATCCTTTAACTGCTTCATTGTTTGAGCCAGGTTATTTACAATGCATATCTTAACGTGCTCCGTAGCCCCCGCTGAAGTTTTGGATACGGTGGCATTAACAGGAGCGCTGTTATGTTTTGTTACAATTACACCGTCAACACCGCTGCAATCTGCCGTACGTAGGATTGCCCCTAAATTGTGCGTATCCTGGATTGAGTCTAGGATCAGGATAAGGGGATAAGCTGATTGTTTGGAATTAAAAATTATTTCGTCTAATGAATAATATTTTTGTTCCTGCTTGATAGCTGCAACCCCCTGCGCATTGGGATGCGAGGTAATTGCTCTTAATTTTTCGTAAGGAATTTCATTGCACTTTATTTCTTTTTTTTTTTAAGCAATTTTTATAGCATCAATGATCGGTCCCTTTTGTCCGAACAATATATAAACCTGCTCTATCCGCTCTCCTGAATTTATGGCTTCAAGAACTGGCTTGCGTCCGATTATAATATTCATTTATACTTTTATAAAATTAATGTGAGACTCACTTTCAAGATTTTGTCGTTCTGTAAAGCCGGGGCATGCCCCGGCTCTACAACTTTAAACATACAAGGCGAGCTTCACGTAAATAATTATTTCTTGTGTTGTTCGGCCTTCAAAGGCGACGGAACAAATTTAGGGAACTTGTCCTTATTCCTGTCAAGATATACAAAACCGGCGGAACCGATGATAATTAAGATAATTGAAATCAATTGCGCTTCGGATAAATCAAAAAGTAAATGCGGATTTAAGCGCAAAAATTCAACAGATAAGCGTTCAACTCCGGCAAAAATTAAATACAGCATAAATAATTTGCCGTCCGCCCAATCCTTTTTTCTTAAATACCATAGAATAAAAAATGCGGCAGTACAGATAAGAAATTCGTAAACCGGAGTTGGATGAAGCCGGATAACTTCATCAAATTTTGTAATTATGCCGTACTGGTCTGATCTGACGAACTGTGCAGATAAATCATGGTAGCTGTCTCGTAAGGCTAAAGCCGGGTGATCAAAATAAAATTGTCTTAATACTTCGCTTGGTTTTACGGTACCGTTTGCAAACTTAGTTCCCCAGGGCAGCGAAGTTGGTATACCATAATCACCATCGCCCGCAAGCTGGCAGCCTATCCGGCCGATTCCATATGCAAGAATTAATGAAGGTGAAACAGCATCGCTTATAAATAAGAATGAAATTTTTTTCTTCTTTAGATAAATTGCGATAACAACTGTTGCTAAGATTAACCCGCCGTAAAATGTAAGTCCGCCCGGCGAAAAGGCTCTCATCAACGGGTTCGCAATAAACGAATCCCAGTTTTCCAGCAGGTCTAATACTTTACTTCCGATTATTCCGAAAATTATAGCAAGCAAGGTAATTTCCGTAGCAAGCGCCGGATCTAATTTTCTTCTTTCAAATTCTTTGGTTAGTATATAACTGGAAACGATGAATGCAATACCTACCATCAATCCGAAGCTATATACCGTAAATGGACCTATATTAAAAAGTTCCGGATACATTGAAGTATTCCTTAATTATTTGTGCAAAATCATTTTAATTATAAATAATTATCAATTCAGGCCCGGATAAGATTGATTATTTCAAGATAATTTTCCAGTTCAATCAATTTTTGTTCTCCCGTTTCCATATTTTTCAAATTTAATTTACCTGATTGATATTCATCACCCCCCAGGAATAATACATACCGTGCATTAAGTTTATTCGCCTCACGCATTTGTGCTTTAACACTCCGGTCAAGATAATCATAATCCACGACAAGATCACCTTTTCTAAAATTCATGGCAAGTTCAAAAACTTTAGAAGTTAACTCTTTATTAAGCTTAATTATGTATAGGTCAATATTTTCTCCGGACAAATTTAGAGAGTGTTCGTTTTCGCAGGCGAGAAGGATCCTTTCCATACCTGCTGCAAAACCCACTCCGGGTGTTGGATCACCCCCAAGCTGAGAAACCAGTAAATCGTACCTGCCGCCTCCGCAAAGCGCGCTCTGTGAACCAACTTTGCCGCTGACTATTTCAAACGTCGTTTTAGTGTAATAGTCCAAACCCCTTACAAGTTTTGGATCTATTTCAAAAGGAATATTGGATTTCTGAAGAAGATTTTTTACAATTTCAAAATCGTGCTTACTATCTTCATCTATATGATCTATTAAGAATGGAGCCCCTATTAGTAATTCCTGGTCCGACTCTACTTTGCTGTCAAATATTCTTAAGATATTCTGATCGAGACGTTTTTTGCTGTCTTCGGAAAGTTTATCCTTAGAATCATTTAAAAATTCACGTAGAAGGCTTTTATAATTCTCTCTTGATTCCGGTATACCGAGAGAATTTAATTTCACGGTTAAATCTTTAAGCCCTAACCTGTCTAAGATACTGTAAACTATAATTATAATTTCGACATCGAGTAAAGGCGAGGTACTGCCAAGTGCTTCTCCGCCGAATTGATGAAATTGACGCTGCCTGCCCGCCTGGGGCCTTTCCTGCCTGAACATCGGTGAAATATAAAAAAATTTATTCAATGGCTGCTGTTTGCCAAGCGAGTGCTCAACAAACGCCCTCACAACCGATGCGGTCATCTCCGGTTTTAAGGTAAGGCTTGTTTTCCCTTTATCAAGGAAGGTGTACATCTCCTTTCCTACAATGTCGGTTTCTTCTCCGATACTGCGCGCAAATAAAGATGTTTCTTCGAAGACCGGTGTGCGGATTTCTTTATAATTATAACTTGTAAAAATTGTTTCAACAACTGATTCTAATAACTTCCATTTCTTTATTTCAACTGGAAGTATATCTTTTGTCCCTGTAATTGCTTTTAGCATAATTGTTAAATTTTCTTTTCAGAAGTGTTTTGCGATAAGTTAAATAAATTTCCCCTTGTAAATTTGTTCATTGTCTCGCTTCCGCATTAAAGTGAGTATCTATTTTTATATATCTCTTTATAAATTCCGGCAGGCAAATATTCAAGAATACATTTTTAAATATGAAGTATTTAAACTTCAAAGTAATTTTCTTCTTCTTTTTTGAATATCTCTAAAATTTCTTCCGACGTTGTAGCCTTAATCAATTTTTCCCTGAATTCATCTTTATTCATCATACGTGAAATACGGCTTAGAAGCTTTATATGTTTGCTTACCAGATTATCTTTTCCAACCAAAAGGAAAACAAGATTTACCGGGTGGCCGTCAAGTGAATCATATTCAATCGGTATATTAGATTTTCCGAAAGCGGCTAAAATATCATTTACTGCATTTGTTTTACCGTGTGGAATTGCAAATCCTTTACCTACCCCTGTGGACATTATTTTTTCCCTTTCAAGTACTGCGTCTCTTACTTTCTCTAAATCAACTACTCTGGTATCTTCTTTAAATAAATCAATAAGTTCATTTATAACTTCTTCTTTTGTCTGTCCCTGAAGACTGGGAATAATATAATTGTTATTTAATAATTCCAATACTTTCATTCAATACCACCGGCTTTCATCTGGTTAATTAAAATTTCGAAAATCAACCACTAATTTAATACTCTGCATTAAGTTTAGCAATTAATATTGTTATCAATATATAAAATATTACATTATACACAAATAGAATTTTTTTACTTTATGCAAAATTATGCTTAAAATTGAACGGAATTGCGTCTAACTGGAAAGTTTAGTTTAGTAGGGTGGATAGTTTAATAATGGCATTTTGTGCTGGTTCATAAGTGCCGTCAATTGCAACGGCTTTATTGAAATTTCGTAAGGCATTCATCCAATCTCCCTCTTTTTCATATATCTTTCCAAGATTATAATAAGAGTAACAGTTTGAATTAGGAGAATTTATTTGAATAGCCCTTTCAAACCAGGAGATAGCCTCTTCATCCATTTCTATACTTACAAGATAAGACCCTATATCATGATATAACGATCCAAGCTGTGGCTCCAATTCAATTGCTTTTTTACATAATTCTATTGCAAGATTAAACTTGCCCTGAAGGCTGTATACTTCAGCCAGGCGGCTGTATGCCCTGGCCGACGGAAAAATTCGTATTGAAGCTCGATATGCTAAAATTGCATTTTCAAGTTTCCCATCCATATGAAGTTTATAAGCTCTGTCAAAATATTCAGTTGCAATAGAAATAGTGTCCTTTTCATTCATAACATAACTATATAAATTTTATTTACAGGGAAAGCTACATTTTATGGATGCTAAAATACACTAAAACTCAAATTGATCAATTCAGGTTCGATAAAAGGTTAATTTTAACTTTAAATGTAATCTTGTATCGATGAAAAACCTCGCAATTTTATTACTACACAAACTTTTTTTGAAAACTATAATAAAAGCCTTCCCAAAACTAAATCCCACCTCTATAGTTCGGGAAGGCCGGGCAGGCTATTCACCTGTAGAAACTACACAAGTTAAATAATCTGTGCTTTTATGAGAATGCTTTTTCTTCCAGTTCAATTGCTTTGGGAAAAAGGATATAGTTCTCAAGATGGACATGCTTATGCAGGTCTTCTTCAAATTCTTTTAATTCGTTGAAGTATGCTTTGAAAGTTGTACAGGCTCCTTCCGGTGGATTAAAATTATTAGTTAGTTTTCTTATCTGCGACATACTGTCGCCTGCGATAATATGTTCTGCTTCCATCATATTTATCGGATTTGAAAGAGTACCGAAATAAGGTCGCTCAGCTTTTAATTTTTGTTTTTCTGTTTTAATCAAATATTTAATAAAAGGGAAAAGTATTTCTTCTTCTTTCATTAAATGCTGTTTCAGGTCCTTTGAAACTCGCAGAAAAATCGAATGAATTTCTATGGTCTCCGGATGATTTTCTCCGTGTTTCATAGCTACTTTTTCTGCATGAGCCAATATTAAAGGGATTGAATTGCGAACGTAATTGTGATGATTATTAATAATGTAATCTACTAAAAAATCTAATCCCCACCCGGCAGTTCTTAAAAAACTACTATTAGATGAAATTTCTGCGTTTTGTAGTTCCGTTAGAATTTCCTCTTCATTAAGATTTTTCTCTATACATGCTTCGGAAAGTGATTTATTTCCTCTGCAGCAAAAATCAAGACTGTACTTTTCAAAAACCCCTGCAGCCCGGAAATTTTTTGATACTATCTGGGATAAAGTTAATTCCCCGTATAATCCCTGCTCAGTTGTGAAATTATTGTTAGTCTCCATTGCTTATTCCTTTACTATTATTATTTATTTTTATATCCTTAACATTGGTTGTCCCTGTTATGGGATGCCCGTAAGAGTCCATCAGCTTATAATGAATTAGATATTGTTCTTTTGTAATCTTGTTCTGCCAGTGCCCCGTTACTATCCCGGTACCTGTTACTGCGAGAAAAATTATAATAATTCCTAATGCAACATATTTTTTAGGCAGTTTTTTCTTTTTAAAAATAGTTTGGATTTGTAAAGTATCTGCTACAGGACATGCATCAACACAGTTCAGGCATGATGTGCATTCATCGGAATAAACAGTAATAACTTTATCAACTTTAATTGCCGACGGACATGCCTTTGCGCATAATCCGCAGTCTGTACAGCTAAGTGGGTTACGTTTTATCTTGTTTGGGCTAAAAAATGAAATTATACCGAGTAATGCTCCATAGGGACAAAGAAACCTGCACCAAAAGTTTCGAATAAAAACCGAGAGAAGAAAAAGCGAACTGAGTACTATAATCGAAATTCTTGAAATATTTGCAAAGAAATAATACATCTTTATATCGGCAATCTGGTTATATGGGCTGTCCAGAAAGGCTTTAACCGAATTTATATCCATTAATAAGAAAACTGAATATAAAAGGAATCCTAAAAGAAGATATTTCAAACTCCTTAAGGGTATATCAATCCAGCGCGGTAATATTAGTTTTCTTCCGAATATTCTCTCTCCAAAATCACCTATCATTTCAGATATAAATCCAACAGGGCATAACCAACTGCAAAATGATTTGCCGAATATGAACGATATTAAGAGAATAGAAATAAAAATAAAGATTCCCGCAGGATGGGCAAAATGGATTTCACCTGTAGAAAGGAATAAGTAAAAACTCATCATAGAACTGATCGGTAAAAACCCGTCAACACCGGGCGGCCTGTTAAAATAAACTGATCCTCCTCCTAATTCTAAAAAATGTATAAACCTGTAAAAGTCTATACCTATCCAGATACATAATATGGCAAAGACCACCTGAATTGCAAATCTAATATTCTGTACCGGTTTATCTGTGTTTCTAATTATTTTCTTTTTTATTTTCATTATCGGATATTTTTATCTGATTATACATTAAAAAAATATTTATTCGCCTAAATGAGCAATTTTATTTAAGGTGATGTCCCTTAATTGATCAAGCGTCTGATCTGTTAGCATATTATAAGCATTTGTGCGTAATGCCCCCCATTTGTCATGGAGCGGACAAGGATGCTGCGGAGAACAGTTTGGAAAACCCAAAACACAGGAATTAAATATTCCTAGTCCGTCTATCGCCGCTACTATATCAATTAACCTGATTAACTCCGGGGCCTTTGCCAATCCGAAACCGCCGGATTTGCCTTTTTTAGAATAAACTAAACCGCTCTCTGTAAGATTCTGTAGTATCTTTGAGACAAATTCCTTGGGAATATTAAGTTTATTAGCAATTTCTTCAGCCGGAATTACCTCTCCGTTTTGCCCGGAGGCAAGAAACATTACCGCCTGAAGCCCGTATTCGCATTTTTTTGAAAAAATTACCGTCATAGTATAATCAGATTAAATTGTCTGATTAAAGATAAGGATGTTTTTTAAATTAGTCAAATTAATTTTTCTTCCAAAATGCATTTTTAAAAAAATGTACATAATTGTTTATCACCTGAAAAATAAATTGATTTTCCCGGTGAGTATAATTTGATTATTTTTAGGGAGTAAAAATATAGATCATGATTTCAATTTCTAATTTATAGAGGATATATAATGCCTATTTTTGAATACCGCTGCTTAAAATGCAATACTAAGTTTGAAGTTCTGCATAAATCAAGCAGCTCTGTCGGCGAAGTTACGTGCCCTAATTGTGATTCAATGAATAATAAAAAATTATTATCCACGTTTAGTGCTGCTACAAATGGACGGACAGTGGACTCAAATTTCTGCTGCGGCGATGGTTCATCATGCGAAAATAATCAATGCGGATGCGGTTCAGGAATGTGTGGATTAAACTAATAGAACTTATTAGTGAGGATTAATTTTTCGTTCAATATATAATCTTCCTATCTCAGCACCAATTATAAAAACTATGCAAGAATAATAAATCCAAAAAGCAACAACAACGATTAATGCATAAGTGCCGTAAATCCTGCCGAATGTTGTAAAATGGTGAAGATAAAATCCAAAGCCCTGTTTTGCAGTTTCCCAAAGCACCGCTGCCCATAATGCGCTGATTAAAGTAGAATTTCTGCTCAGTTTTCTTACTGGAACTGTAATATATAAAATAAAAAAAACTATGAAGATTAAAACAAGCGAAATAACCGAAAGTAAAAAATGTTCAAAAACCGAACTCTTAAAAAAACTGAGACTTTCCCAACCCTGCGCAGCTTGAATAATTAAATCAAGAATAGGGGATGTTATAGTTGTTATAAAAAATATTAAAATTACCATAATTACCAACGCAAAATCTTTTAATTTCCCTATTAAGAAATGAACATTTGTTTCTATACCTACAACTTTATTAAGAATCGTCCTCATGCTGCTGAACAAACCGCTTGCCGCGAAAAGCAAACCGAAACCTCCCACAATTCCGGCAACGTTCTTATATTCTATAACTTCATTTATCCTGGTGAAAATAATATTTTTTACAAATTCAGAATAGTTGTCGTATGGAATTATCGTATCAACCGCAAGATTCACCTGCGATTGAATATTATGCGAACTGAGTATATTGCCGAGAACAGCAAACATAATTAGAAAAAAAGGAATAACGCAAACCAGAAGTGAAAAAGCTAACCCGCCCGCTAGGAGGAAAACATGATGCTCGTCTACCCGTTTACTTAACCCGATTATATAATGTTTAAAAAATATTTTAAATTTTATATATAAAGGTTTAAACTGTAAAATAGAATTTACAGTATTAGATAGTATTTGAAGCTTATGGAACAAAAGATCTTCTTTATGCTTTATATTAAGCGTTCATGATTCTGGAGATTGTGTTAAAATAAATATCTGATAATGTATTCAAATTAACTTCAAATTTATTTTTTATCGACAAACTCTCTCCACCGGTTGTCCCAAGGTATATAAAAAACTGCCCGGCTGCATTTAATATTTTTTCAAATTCTTCTTTTTTACTTTTATCAACGGAAACAATAATTCTGGACTGGCTTTCAGAAAATAATGAAAAATCATCCCGTGTTCTAACAGGTATATCAACTCTTGCGCCTATAAGTTTTTCAATATCAATAATACAGCATTCGGCTAAAGCTGAAATAATACCTCCCTCTGATATGTCGTGAGCAGATTTAATAAGTTTTTTATCGATTAAGGAAAGTACTGTATCCTGAAGTTTCTTCTCAATTTCTAATATTATTTTAGGTGAATCGCCAACAACTTTATTGTGAACGGCTTTTAAATATTCACTACCCCCTAATTCTTCAAAGTCTTCACCTAATACATAAATTAGGTCATCAACGGATTTAAAATTAGATGTTGTAATATTTTCAAGCTTTTCAATTAGCCCAACCATACCTATTGTAGGTGTGGGATATACTGCTACGTTTGGGGATTCATTATAAAAACTGACATTGCCGCCCGTTACAGGAGTATTAAAAAACCTACACGATTCACCCATTCCTTCAATAGCTTCTTTAAATTGCCAGTACATTTCAGGTTTATAAGGGTTTCCAAAATTTAAGCAGTTTGTAATTGCTAATGGGATACCTCCAGAACAAACAATATTTCTTGCAGACTCTGCAACCGCAATTTTTGTTCCGGCTTTAGGGTTAAGATAAACATATTTTGAATTGCAATCGGTTTTCATTGCCAAGGCCTTATTGGTCTCCTTAATGTAAACAACAGCGGCATCGCAGCCGGGACCGATAATTGTATTTGTCCTTACCATTGAATCATATTGTTCATAAACCCACCGTTTAGAAACAATGTTTGGCGATGAAAAAACTTTAATAAATGTATCGTAAATATTTTCGGGCTGCGGCAATTTGGAGAAATCATACTGTCTCAACTGCTTAATGTAAGCAGGCTCAATTGATTCTCTTGTATAGACAGGTGCTCCGCCTCCAAGTACTAATTCATAAGAAGGAATAACCGCTTTTTTCTCACCCAGGTAATCTATATCCAACAAACCGTCATTAGTAACATATCCGACAGTTTCGCAATGCAAGTCCCATTTTTCAAAAACTTTTTTTACTTTCTCCTCAAAACCTTTTTTTACAACACATAACATTCTTTCCTGGCTCTCCGAAAGCATTATCTCGTATGCAGTCATGCCCTTTTCCCTTAAAGGAACTTTAGTAAGATCTATCTTCATGCCCGAGTTTCCCTTAGCACTCATCTCACTGGTAGAGCAAGCAATTCCTGCAGCCCCCATATCCTGGATTCCAATCAACCAGCTGCGTTTAATAATTTCAAGCGATGCTTCAAGCAATAATTTTTCTGTAAATGGATCGCCGACTTGAACTGATGGACGCTTCGCTTCGGATTTCTCCGATATTTCTTCAGAAGCAAAAGTTGCACCATGAATGCCATCGCGGCCTGTAGAAGATCCGACAATCATAACCGTATTACCTTCTCCTTTTGCGACGGCGCTGGCAAATTCATCTTTTTTAACTATACCTACTGCCATTGCATTTACAAGCGGATTATCTGCATAAGACTCATCAAAATAAACTTCACCCGCTACGGTGGGCACACCAAAGCTGTTTCCATAATCGCCAATGCCTCTAACTACACCATCAAAAAGAAACCTGGTATGTGCATCTTCCAAAGTTCCGAATCTTAGCGAATTTAAAGAAGCTATGGGACGTGCACCCATTGTGAAAATATCTCTCATTATTCCCCCAACACCTGTAGCAGCGCCTTGGTAAGGTTCAACTGCTGAAGGATGATTGTGGCTCTCAATTTTAAAGGCAACTGCAAGATTATCTCCAATATCTACAAGACCGGCATTTTCTTCACCGGCACCTACAAGAAGACGCCCGCCTTCTCTTGGAAGTGTTTTAAGCAATGCAATTGAATTTTTATAACTGCAATGTTCGCTCCACATAACACTGAAAATCCCGATTTCGGTATAAGTTGGAACTCTTCCCAATATTTTTTTTATTCTGCTAAATTCTTCTTCAGTTAATCCATGCTCTAAAGCTACTTCTAAAGTTACCTCAGGTTCATTCATTAAAATTATTCCATTTTTCTTAAATTGAAATGTAGTTAAATTGTAGTCGTAAATATAACACTTTTCGTTTTGGATAAGAAAAGATAAAAAAATTAAAAAATGACTATATAACAATTTTTCGACGAAATAATGATAGAAATACATGCTTTAATTCATACACCGTTTGAAAAACCGGGTTACATTGAACAATGGGCTAATGCAAAGGGCTATAATATTTCATTAACAAAACTTTATGAACCATTTATACTCCCCGATCCCATTGATATTGATTGGCTTATCGTTATGGGCGGGCCAATGGGGGTTTATGATGAAGAAAAATTCCCTTGGCTTAAAGATGAGAAAGCTTTTATTAGAAAAGCAATTAACCTCAACAAAATAGTTCTGGGAATATGTCTCGGTTCGCAGTTAATTGCTGAGATTCTGGGCGCAAAGGTATTTAGGAATAATTTTAAAGAAATTGGCTGGTTCAAAATTAAAACTACCATAAAAGCTGAACAAGAGGACTTATTTAATCTATTCCCAAAAGAAGCAATCGTATTTCATTGGCACGGTGATACTTATAATTTACCTCCGCATGCAATTCATCTGGCAGAAAGTGATGTATGTAAAAATCAAGCCTACATTTTTAATGAAAGAGTAATCGGGCTGCAATTTCATATAGAGGTTACACCTGATCTTTTAAACGAAATGCTTGCAGGTGGAAGTGATGAGTTGAAAAAAAATAAATATATTCAGACAGAAGAAGAGATCCGCAACGGGATAAAATTTTGTAAAGAAGCTAATATACTGCTGCACAGATTATTAGATAAATTAGAGAAAAAGTTTGCTGTAAAATAACTTATTTAGCCACGTTAAATATTATCCTAATTGTCGTAAATTCATTTTTTTCACTTGTTATTTTTAATTCGCCGTCGTACAACGATATTATTTCCTGCACTAATACAAGTCCCATTCCTAATCCTCCCTGAAAATATTTTTGTCTGTCAAATTGTTGTAGAATGCCAATCTGCTTTATTTGTTCTGCCGTCATTCCAATCCCGTGATCTTTTATCTCAAGGACATATTTTCCATTTTCTATAAAAGATTTTACAAGTATTTTCGACCCATATTGAGAAAATTTACATGCATTATCAATCGTTTCTTCAATAATCAATTTTAAATGCCCAGTCAGTATACTTAAATTTGCTTCTTCCAGTTGAATATCAAAATCGTTTTCTCTTTTATTTTCAGTAATATTCTGTTGAAGGTATAACGAGATTTCTTCTTTAACCGGGATTATATCTAATAAAGAATAATCTCGCAAATATTTTTTGTCGTTTTTTATTAATACCAATTCTGTAAAAAGAATAAATTTTTCTATAATATTATTCAGATTCGTGCCGGCTTTATTAATTTTTTCTACCATTTCTAATCGTTCTTTTTTCTCAAGTTGATCATCGTAGTCCAGAATTAGCTGAGATAACCCCACTATAGCTACAAGAGGTGTTCTGAGTTCATGAGGTACGGACTTAGCAATATTGGCATGAATTGATTCAAATTTTTTATCTATATACTTTCTTTTTGACAACCTTGAACGTACCGCAGAAATTAAATCATCTGCTTTATAAGGTTTGGTTAAATAATCATCCACACCCAAGTTCATTCCATATCGGATGTCGCTTGTTCCGGCTCTTGCTGATAAAAATATAAATGGTATTCCGCATGTAACTATTTCTTTTTGAAGCTCGTCAAATACCGTATAGCCGTTTATATCCGGCATAAGTATATCTGAAATTATTAAATCGGGAAACAGTGTTTTTGCCTGGGAAATACCTTGTATGCCGTTTTCCGCATAATAAACTTCGAACCCTTCTTCAATTAAAAGATCAACAATCCCCATCCTTACAGAAGAGTCATCTTCAATTACTAAAATTTTACTCATTATTTTTCCGTAATGTTATTTTGATCCACATTTAACTTCAGAACTTTACTCTTTTTAAGCCTGATGTTAATTACATTAAGCAGTTCGCCTAATCTGAATGGTTTGGTAATATAGTCAACTGCACCAAGTTCAATTCCTACCCTAATATCATCTTTGTCAGCTTTTGCTGAAAGGAAGATAAATGGAATTAACGATGTTGATAAATTACTTGAGAGCTCTTTAATTACTTCAAAACCGTTTTTTAACGGCATTATTACATCACAAATGATCAAATCGGGAATAACATTTTTAGCTAACTCAATGCCTTCACAGCCATTACAGGCAGAGTAAACTTCAAACCCCTCCGAATCGAGTAAGTCAAGTATTGTCTGCTTTATGCTTTGATTATCTTCAATTACAAGGATTTTAGACATTACAACTTTTTTAATTTATCTTTCCAATGGGAGAATAACAGTAAATTTGGTTCCCTTTCCGGAATTACTTTCAAAACTTATCTTACCACCATGAAGCTCAACCGTTTTTTGTACTATTGAAAGTCCAAGCCCAGTCCCAGGTATACTGCCGATATTGTTTCCTCTGAAGAAAGGGCTAAACAAATTTTTCTTATCCTCTTCCGGAATGCCAAGCCCTTCATCGCTTATTATAAAATACACAGATTCATTTTGCAATAATATTTGAAAATCGATCTTTCCACCATTGGGAGAATATTTTACCGCATTAGTTAAAAGATTAACTAAAATAGATTTCAACATCTTCTCATCAAATTTACCCATAATTTCATTCGGCGCGTAATTAAAAATCAGTTCGTGCTTTGATGTAAAAAGATGTGTTAGTTCATCTAAAATTTTTTTACCTAATTCTATAAGCTCCGTGGTCTTGGGATTAAACCTGTCATTACCCGATTCCACTTTATTTAATTTAAGAACATCCCCGACCATTTCATTTAGAAATTCTGCCGAGTTTTGTACTCTTTCCAGCGTCGCTATTTGTTTCTCTTTATCCCATTTATCAATATACCTTATTGTTAGCTCAGTTGATGCAAGTATAGACGTTAACGGCGTTCTGAATTCATGCGACACTGTTGATATCATCCTTGACTTCAACTGGTTAAGCTCTTTTTCTTTGAATAATGTGGCCTTTATTTCTTGTTCGGCCTTTGCTTTCTCCGTAACATCATATAAAGAACCGGAAGTTCCAATTATTTCGCCCTTTTCATTTAATGTAAGCCTGGCATATACTTCAATAAACCTGAAACCACCGTCTTTTGTAATATATTTAACCACATGCCTACAATAATCTTTCTCTCTGTTTACAAGAGCTTCAAATTGAACCTGGTTTCTTGCCCTGTCATCCGGATGTACATAATTTATAAATATTGTGCCTAAACTTTCTTTTAATGTAAAACCAGTAATTTCTTCCCACGCCCGGTTTAAAAATATCCATTTGCCTTCGGCATCCGTTTGAAAAATAACCTCCTTTATATTATCTACTACCAGCCTATACTTATGTTCGCTTTGATTTAAAGCCTCTTCATCTTCATGCTTTTTCGTAATATCTCTAACTATACTGCCTGCCATAATTCCGTTTTCACTCAGTATCGGGAAGATAACGCTTTGAATTAATGCTCTTGACCCATCCTTCCTGGCAATCTCTTGTTCAATAGATAAGCTTCCTGAATGATTTCTATCCGTCTCTAGCATGTCTGTCAATATTTGTTTAATTTGATTATACTTTAGCTGGGATTTATTATCATCAGGCTGTAATCTAAACTGCACATCACACAGAAAATGATTGAGTACTTCTCCTTTACTAAGCCCGGTGATTTTTTCCATTGAGAGATTCCACTCAATTATCTTCCCTTCTTTATTGCATAATATAATCCCGTCCCCGGATTGTTCTACAATACTTCTGAATTTTGTTTCACTACCTTTTAATGCATTTTCAGCATTAATTTTTTCGGTTATATCGGTTTTTATTCCTAAAAAATTTACAAGTTTATTAGCATGATCTTTTATTGGAATAATCTTAATTTCATTCCAAAACGGCCTGCCGTCTTTTCGGTAGTTTAAAATAGTAACATCGCACTGATTACCCATTTTAATGGACTGCCTTAATTTTTCTTTTGCACAAATATCTGTTTTGGCACCTTGTAGTATCCTTGGATTTTTCCCGACCACTTCATTGAATGTGAATCCTGTAATTTTTTCAAATGCTGCATTGCAATATATTATCGGGTTATCAAATTGCAGAGGATCGGTAATTACCATACCGTCGATAATATTATCCATAGCCATTGACTGGAGCTTCAGCGTTCCTTCGGCTTTTTTAATTTCGGTAATATTCTCCGAAATACTTAATAAATACAAGGGATTATTATCTTTATCAAATAAGGGTACTTTTCTCGAATGAAGATATATTTGGCCAAGTTTTGGATTATAAACAACTTCGCCAAAAATGTCCTCAACATTTTTACTTGAAAATGTTTGAAAGTCTTTTTGCGTGAAGAACTCGGCTTGCTCAAGGGGGAAAAGGTCATAATCGGTTTTTCCTAATGCCTCGCTTGATGTAAAACCAAATATTTCTTCACTTTTCTTGTTCCAGTAAATGAATTTACCTTCTTTAGGATCTTTAACATAAACAGCAACCGGAAGATTATTCAATAATTCATCCGTGAATATGGTGCTTTTCAATAAATCATTTTCGCTCTTTTGAATAATTTCCAGGATGAACTCCTGCTGCTGTAGTTTCTTATTTAATATTTCAATCTCTTTTTTATAATCATTTTTAATTTTTTCTAGGCTATTCTCATATTTTTTTTTCAATAATTCAATTTCTTTTATAGTGGCATTTGAGTCTTTTTCACCAACTTTCAATTTTACAGTATTCTTAAAGTAGAGTAATATGCAACCTGAAACCATTACAATAATAGAAATAATTATTATTGAGAAAAAATTTGTTAGATATCTGTAATCGAACGCAGAATCAAAATTTTTATAGGAAGTATAGAATACAAAAAAAAGAGGGGCAATATTACAATAATGGCAAAATGACTTTTTAATAAATGTATTTTTTAAATCCCCGATTTTGTCTGTAAAAATCAATTTAAAAAGAGACATACTGCCTTTCAATTCCCAAAGTGAACCGGTGTTATTCAATAAGTGTAATATTTAATGCATTAACTACTTTTATTATCGAAGCTTTTAGCTTGTTATTTTAGGTAGTTTAACAAAAGAAGTTAAACTTTTATGCAAATTTTCTCACTAATTTTACATTTTCTGAACAATTTGGGCAGTATTGAACTCTGAATAAGACAGTAATTGAAAATTGCCTACTAAAAACCTCCAATTAAAAATCTTTATGGTAAACAATAAATTAATTATGCCGATAATAAAAGAACATTTAACATAATTAAAAGGAGAACCGAGAATGGCGGGAAAAATCAAAAAACAAATTGATGAAATTATTATTGCTGTTGCAAAAGATAATCAAACAATCAGGAATATTACAAAAACAAAATTGGTCCTTAAGGGGATTAATCCCGACCGATTTAATGATCAATCACCGGATGATCAGGTTATTTTAGAAAAATTAAAATTAATTGCCATAGAATTTGGCATAAAATAAGAAATTAAATAAGGAGCACAAAATGGGCATTAAAATTGCATATTCAACGAATCAAGAAACAGAAGGCGCAGTTAAAGAAATTAAAGAACAGATAAATATATCTGATCCCCGGTTAATAATATTCTTTTCATCTTCCAATTTTAATCAGGATAAAATTGCTGACGGAATTAAGAAATCCTTTAAAGACGCAGAAGTAATTGGATGTTCAAGTTCAGGTGAATTAACAAGCGGTAAAATGTTAAACAATTCAATAGTATTAATGGCCTTTGATAAAGAAACAGTTAATGATGTAAAAGTTGAAGTAATTAAGGATTTGAAAGGCTCGCCTGATCCTCAAGCAACTTTAAATAGTTTTGAAAAATATTATAAGACCCCCGTATCCGATTTAGATTTTACAAAATATTTCGGTATTATTTTAATTGACGGCCTCAGCGGTTGTGAAGAAAAATTGATGGAACAAATCGGTACGAAAACAAACATTAGTTTTGTTGGCGGATCGGCTGGAGATGATCTTAAATTCAAAACTACATTTGTTAACGCAAATGGAATATCATATACTAATGCAGCGGTGTTGGCTTTAATTAAATCAAATGTCGTGTTTGATATTTTAAAAACCCAAAGCTTCACTAAACTGAATAAAATTTTTGTAGCCACAAGTGTTAACGAAAAACAAAGAGAAATACTGGAACTGGATGGCAAAAATGCTATTGATATTTATTCAGAAGCAGTTGGAGTTGCAAAGGAATCGGCTGCATCAAAATTCATGAGCAATCCTCTCGGCGTTTTGGCAGGCGATGAACCTTTTGTGAGGAGCCCTCAGCAATTTTCAGAAAATGGAATTAAATTTTTTTGTAACGTTGCCGAAGGTACGGAATTAACATTGCTTGAATCAACCGACATAGTTAAAGACACTCAATCGGATCTAGATAAGAAGATTAAAGAATTCGGGAAACCATCCGGTTTGATAAACTTTAACTGTATCCTTAGAACTTTAGAATTGCAGAATAAAAATCAAACAGAAGCATACGGTGCAATATTTAAAGAAATTCCTACGATCGGGTTCAGCACCTATGGTGAGGAATATATAGGTCATATCAACCAAACTTCAGTGATGATATTATTTAAATAATCTCTTTTACGTTCTCTGCGGGAAATTGTTTTTCTCGCAGAGATTTATTTGATTAAAATCTTAAATATTCATTCCAGATCTTAAAAAGCTTATATGTTGCTTCGATATCTCCGCCGCAGTAAACAGCAATATCTTTTATTTTCCCCGCTTCATATAAAGTTTTTACATCCAACCCGGATATACCTTTAGATTTTGGAGATTCAATCCCGAATGCACGGCAGTAAAAATCGAGATTGAATTTACGTGTTAACCCGAAATAAGTAAACTGCTCAAGAAGGTCGATATGAAGTACTTTATCAAATCGGTTTGTTATTAAATTTATTGAGGGTTTGATTTTGTTCAATGCAGACCGCATCATAAGAAAAGGTATATCAAAATAACGCCCGTTAAATGAAATAAACTGATCAGTTTTTTCTGAAATTCTCCAAAAAGATTTTAGCATGTCGTGTTCACTCAGCCCTTTATAACTAACATTTCTTTCTTCGTCAAACCATTCTTCTTTTGGTTCGCTTTCGTAATAAACAAATGCTTTCTCTTTTTGAACATCATATAAACCAATTGCAATAACTTTTGCAGTAAAAGGATATAGGGACGTGTAACGGATTAAGTCTTCAATCTTCTGATCTTTTTCTTTTTGATTTTCTATTTTTTGAGCGTCGCGCAGCAGGTACTCTTGCTGACTGCCTGAAAGTGATTCGAATGGAAATGAAACCGTTTCAATATCAAAAACTACCTGAATCATATTATTCCCCGATTTGATTTTAAATTATTGGATTAATTAGAAATAATATCTACTTCTTTTCAAACTTTTTGACCTTGTAAACAAATTCTTCCGACAGCGGAATAGATTTTTTTAACCGGATTTACATACACAAGAGTTCACGATCCTTCAGCAATTATCTTTTTGTCTTTCATTTGTTTAATAACATGGTCAAATCCAAAACTGCTGTGTTTAATATAATAAATATGAGAATAAATTCGCAATCTGTCCTCAAAAAGAGCGACTTTAAGGTAATTTATTTCATTTCTTGCCATATAAAAAGCTAAGCTATCAAGTGAAATACACTGTTGGGGCAATATGTCTAAATCCTTAGCAAGCAATATGCGCCTGTTCAAAATAATTGAAATAAACAGCGTTATTAACAATGTGGAGCATATTACTTCATTAAACCTGACGGTAACATCATAAGTGTACCTGAACAGTTCTAAATCTTTAACGGGTTCCAAATTAATTCACAATATTTCTTAAATAATATTTATAACTTAATTTCCTTATCTCTTATAAAAAATAATTTCATTCTTTACTGCCACCGGCACTTTTTACCGTCTTTTCGATTTCGTCCCAAGTATCCGGACTTATGTCTTCCAGTAAATTAAACTGTCCTGCGCCTTTCAGCCATTCGCCCCCATCTATTGTAATCACTTCACCGTTGATAAAAGACGAATAATCTGATACAAGGTATGCAGCAAGATTTGCAAGTTCCTGGTGTTCACCTGTCCTCCCGGCCGGGATTTTTTTCTTTAGATTAAATTTTTCAGATAGATTTCCTGGCAAAAGCCTGTCCCATGCCCCTTTTGTAGGGAAGAGCCCCGGGGCAATAGCGTTAAATCGTATTTTGTACTTAGCCCACTCAACCGCAAGCGATCTTGTTAGAGCCAGGACTCCAGCCTTTGAAACCGCCGATGGTACAACGTACGCGGAACCCGTCCAGGAATAGGTTGTAACAATGTTTAACACATTTGCGGGCTGCTTATTTATAATCCAATGCTTCCCAAATGCAAGTGTGCAGTAATACGTTCCTTTTAGAACAATATTAACTATTATATCAAAAGCGCGGTATGATAATCGTTCCGTGGGACTTATAAAATTACCTGCCGCATTATTCACTAACGAATCAACTTTACCGAACTTATCCAGTGCAATTTCCAATAATTTATTCACCTGGTCATAATTCGTAATATCACATTGTACGGGAAGAACTGTTCTACCGGTATCATTTTCAATTTCTTTTGCTGTTTTTTCCAGTACATCAAATTTGCGGCTTGCAATTACAAGATCAGCCCCGAGTTCGGCAAAATATTTTCCCATAGATTTTCCAAGTCCTGTTCCACCTCCGGTAATTAATACAACTTGACCTGTGAGTGAATCTTCTCTAAGCATAGGATGTGCATAGATATTTTCAAGCATTTATGTCCCTTCGTTTTTCTCTTATTTAATTAATCACATAATTTATTTAAAAACAAAACTTACTTGCCATTATCAACCTTTCTGCAATATTCCTTCTAAGTTTTGTTGTATTCACACTATTCAATTTTGTGTAACGTTTTAATCCAAGGATAAGCATTTTTAACTCGTCCCCTTCAGCGAATGCTTCAATTGCATGCTTGCCGTAGATACTGGTTCTTTCAAGAGAATCACTTACATATACCTTAGTCATTTCGACATACGGCAGCAATTCGCTTTCGCCTTTCATTGAAGAAAGCTTTATAACTCTTAATATTGCAGATTCGGCAGTAAACACTTCAATAAGCATATCAGTTACATTCATTATTATTTCCTGTTCTTCGGCAAGCTTCATCATAAATTTTTGTACAGCTGTACCGGCTATCATCAAAATTGCTTTTTTAGCCTTTTTGATTGCATTTAATTCTTCTGCTAAAACTCCTTCGGAGTTTTCATCAATAGAAGGAACTGAGATTAATTCTTTTTTTATTGCAAGCGCAGGACCCATTAAATCAAGCCTCCCTTTCATAGATCTTTTTATAAGCATATCGATGGTAAGCAAGCGGTTGATTTCATTAGTGCCCTCAAATATCCTGTTTATTCTTGAGTCGCGGTATCCTCTTGCAGCCGGGTATTCCTCGGAGAAACCGTAGCCACCGAATACCTGGACTGTTTCATCCACAACATAATCCAGCATTTCCGAGCCAAAAACTTTTAACATTGCTGATTCAATGGCATATTCCTCTGCAGCCCCAGTTACAGCCTGCCCGTAATCCAAACCGGTTCTAATAGCTTCTTTAACTTTAAAATTAATTAAACCGCTTGTTCTTAAAGCGGCAGATTCAGCGGCAAAGATTCTAATTGCCTGTTCTGCAAGTTTATGTTTAATAGCTCCAAAACTTGAAATTGGTTTGCCGAATTGTTTTCTCTCATTTGCATATTGAACAGCCGAGGACATTATTTTTTTTGCCCCGCCTATAGTTAAGGCACATAATTTAAATCTCCCGATATTCAAAATATTAAACGCAACATAATGCCCTTTCCCAATTTCACCGAGAATATTTTCTTTTGGAACTTTAACATTATCAAGGAACAACGCGCGCGTAGACGAACCTTTTATCCCCATCTTATTTTCTTCTTTACCCCTGGTAAATCCTTCTGATTTCGTTTCAATAATAAAGCAAGTAAATTTATCTCCGTCAACCTGGGCAAAAGTGATTAGAATATCCGCAAAACCCCCATTTGTTATCCACATCTTTTGTCCGTTAAGGATATAGTAATTCCCGTCTTCGGATAATTTTGCCGTAGTCTTAGCAGATAATGCATCGGAACCCGAAGTGGGCTCCGTTAAACAATATGCTGATTTCCATTCTCCCGATGCAAATTTCGGCAGATATTTTTGTTTCTGTTCTTCAGTACCATAATAGAGTATTGGTAAAGTCCCTATTCCTGTATGTGCAGCATATGAAACCCCGAAGGAGTGGCTTGAACCCATCTCCATTGCAATAAAAGTATTTGTATTAAAATCTTCACCAAGTCCACCGTATTGTTCCGGGATAGAAGTTCCTAATAATCCAAGTTCACCGGCTTTTTCGAGCAGGCGAACAACAAGCCCTGGTTCCTGATTATCAATTGCATCAAGACTTGGTGTAATTTCTTTTTCAACAAATTCTCTTGCTGCTTGAGATAAAAGTTTTTGTTCTTCCGTTATTTCCTCAGGAATATAAACTGATTGAGGATCGGAATCTTTGATTAAAAATTCTCCTCCTTTTAATAATTCTAATTTTTGAGTTACTGCAGTCATTATTTCACCTTAAATTGTTTAAATCTTCTAATTAATCAGTTCGAAAATTGCAGCAGCGCCCTGCCCCCCTCCGACACAGGCGGTTACAAGTCCATATTTTTTTGATCGTCTTCTCAGTTCATTTAAAATCTGTATGGTAAGTTTAGCCCCAGTACAGCCAAGTGGATGCCCGAGCGCGATAGCTCCTCCGTTCACATTAAGTATCTCCAGGTTTATATCGAGTTCTCTTGCTACTGCTAATGCCTGAGATGCAAAAGCTTCGTTAAGTTCTATTAAATCTATATCTTCCAGCTTCATTCCAGCCTTACTTAAAGCTTTTGGTACGGCTTTAACCGGGCCAATACCCATTATTCTTGGATTAACGCCTGCTAATGAATAAGAAATTAATCTTGCGACCGGCTTAAGATTTAATTCTTTTACCAGGTCTTCAGACATTACTAAAACAAATGCAGCTCCATCCGAGGTCTGAGATGAATTACCTGCTGTAACTGTACCCCCTGCTGCAAAAACAGGTTTTAATTTTGCCAGCGCTTCAAGTGAAGTATCGGATCTTGGCCCTTCATCGGTATCAACTATTACCTTCCTACTTCTTTTCTTATTGTCTTCTACATACGTCTCTTCGACTTGCACTGGAACTATTTCATCCTTGAAAAATCCCTTTTGAATTGCATTAATCGCTTTTTTATGTGAATAGAATGAGAACTCATCTTGATCTTCCCTTTTTATTTTATAGTCTCTTGCAACTTCTTCTGCCGTAAGTCCCATGCTTAAGTAGTAATCCGGATGTTCGACAGCAATTTTATAATTAGGTGATAGTTTCCAGCCGGTAATGGGGACCATTGACATCGATTCAGTTCCACCGCAAATAATGCAGTCGGCCATATTTGCACGTATTCGTGCAACTGCAGTTGCTATAGCGTCAACGCCTGATGCACAATATCTGTTGATAGTTTCACCTGGAACATCTATTGGAAGTGATTGAAGCGCAATCATCCTTCCAATCTGAAGGCCCTGTTCAGCTTCCGGAACTGCATTACCTACAATTAAATCATCAACTCTGTGCGGGTCTAGCTCTGGAACTGATTTCAACAAATGTTTGATAACTTCACTTGCCAGGTCATCCGGCCTGAAAAACCGAAATCCGCCTTTTTTTGCTTTTCCAACTGCCGTCCTGAAACCTGCTACTATATATGCTTCTTTCATAATTTCACTTCATTATTTTTATAGAATACATTAGTTATATTTTCAGCCGCTCATTTTAATTCCGCAGCATCTTTCCCATATTCAAGATACTTTGGATTCTTTCAAGCGTTTTCTTTTCACCGATCAGGCTTAAAAATGCTTCCCGTTCCAGGTCAAGAAGGTATTGTTCGCTAACAAGAGTTCCCTGTGATAAATCACCCCCGCTCATTATGTAAGCTAATTTTTCCGCAATCTTTTTGTCATGTTCTGATATATAGTTAGCCTTGCGGTACGAATAAGCTCCAATCAATAGCGTTGCAAGCGCTTCTTTACCAAGAACTTTTATATTGTTTCTTGGACAAGGCTGGGTATAACCATTTTCAACTAATTTCAGAACCGACTGTTTCGCATCATAAATCACTTTATTAGGGTTAACGGTAATTTCATCTCTCCCTTTTTTTAATATATCCATATCAAAGGCTTCATAACCTGAAGTTGAAACTTTTGCCTGTGCAATGTTCATATATCTTTTTTGAAGTTCCTGAAATTCGAGTGCACCTTCGGCATAACTATCCGATGCGCGCAGCGTCATCTCTTTTGAACCTCCGCCAGCAGGGATGATGCCTACACCGACTTCCACTAATCCGATATACGTTTCTGCAGAAGCCTGCACTTTATCGGCATGTAAACAAATTTCACAGCCGCCACCCAATGCAAGTGCATGCGGTGCAGCTACAACCGGTATGCTGGAATATCTTATTCTCATTGTTGCGGATTGAAAATTCCTTATTGCCATATCAATTTCATCAAACTCCTGTTCGGCAGCAAGCATAAACATTGTTGCAAGATTTGCACCAGCAGAAAAATTTTGACCGTTATTTGCAATAACTAAACCTTCAAAATCCTTTTCAGCTATTTCAATAGACTTATTTATACCTTCCAGTATCTCAGATCCTATTGAATTCATCTTTGTTTGAAATTCAAGGTTTAATACTCCTTCTCCAATATCATGAAGGATTGCGCCTGAGTTCTGCCAGAGGGGTTTATTTGCTCTATAGTTATCTAAAATAATAAATCCGGATTTACCTGGAACTTCTTTATATGAAAAAGTATTCTTATCAAAATATTTTCTTTTACCTTTTTCAATTTGATAAAATGATTTGAAACCTTTTGCTAACATTTCTTTTATCCATGCTGCCGGAAGTATATTAACTTCTTCCATCTGCTTCGAGATTTTTTCAAAACCCAATAAATCCCAAGTTTCAAAAGGCCCGAGTTCCCAGCCAAATCCTGATTTAATTGCATCGTCAATTTTATAAATTTCATCGGTTATTTCCGGTATCCTGCGTGAGGAATAACTGAAAATGTAAAAATAGAGCATACGAAGGAAAAACCCGGCTTGATCCATTTCTTTATAAAGAGCTTTTAACCTGTCACCTAAATTTTCTATCAGTTTTGCCGCCGCAACTGAACTAAACTTTGGTTTTTCGCTTGGTTTATATTCAAAAGTGTTAAGATCAATTTCAAGTATCTCTGTTTCTCCTTGAGCATTCTTGTTTTTTTTATAAAACCCCTGCCCGGTCTTATCGCCAAGCCACTTTTTTTCTGCCAATTTATTCACATAATCAGGTACCGTAAAAAGTTCGCGCATTTCATCATACGGACAATCTTTATATATATTGTTTGCTACATTAGCCAATGTATCTATTCCAACCATATCGCATGTCCTGAATGTTGCTGATTTTGGTTTACCAGTTAATGGCCCTGTCAACAAATCAACTTCTGTAATTGACAACTCAAATTCTTTCATTAATTTAAAAACAGCCATCATGCTGAATACACCGATTCTGTTGGCAATAAATGCAGGCGTGTCTTTACATAGAACTGTTGTTTTGCCCAAATAATTTTTACCGTAGTAAAGCAAAAAATCGATAATTTCTTTGCCTGTCTTCGGCGATGGGATAATTTCCAATAGTTGAATGTACCTGGGCGGATTGAAAAAATGCGTGCCACAAAAATTTTTCTGAAAATCATCGCTTCTTCCTTTTGCCATAAGATGGATTGGTATTCCGGAAGTGTTTGAGCTGATTAATGTGCCGGGTTTTCTATAATTTTCAATTTTGTCAAAAATAGCTCTTTTTATTTCAAGGTTTTCAACAACAGCTTCAATAATCCAATCAACATTTTTTAATATATTAAAATCATCCTCGAAGTTTCCGGTTACAATCCTGGAAGAAAAACTTGAAATATATACAGGCGATGGATTTGCATTTAGAACATTTTTAAGATTATCATTTACAATTCTGTTCCGAACTTTTTTATCGCTAAGTGATAATCCGTTTTTCTTTTCTCCATCATTTAATTCCTTAGGGACAATATCGAGTAAATATACTTTGCAACCGATATTAGCAAAGTGTGCGGCAATACGGGAGCCCATTACTCCCGAACCCAGGACGGCAATTTCTTTTATTATTCTTTTCATAATTGTTCTAATATTATTTATAAATATTTTCTATTAATTCTTTGTAATGCTCAAGAATTACTTTTCTTTTTAATTTAAGTGTGGGTGTTAATTCACCGCTCTCAATTGTCCAATCGCCCTTAATCAGTTCGAATTTTTTTACTTGTTCAATATGTGAAAATCTTCTATTATACTTTTGTATATCTTTCCA
>Ga0181520_10002599_pt1 | contig 33167 bp, 28 predicted proteins | sample PEATcosm2014_Bin_29_FD_132451 | JGI IMG/M metagenome (GOLD analysis project Ga0181520, IMG submission 132451) | Peatland microbial communities from MTU Mesocosm Facility, Houghton, MI, USA - PEATcosm2014_Bin02_30_metaG | ecosystem: Environmental > Terrestrial > Soil > Wetlands > Peat | place...
AGGTTTTCCGAAAATATTCTTTTCAGGTATGAATCCGAAATAACGGCAGTCAAGGCTCAGGTCCCTGTCGTCTCCCATGCAGAAATAATAATTATCCCGGACTTTCCAGTTAACAAGCTCCTTCCCGTCGATGTAAAAAGAACCGTTGACTTCTTCAACGTCTTTTCCGGATTCTCTTTTTACAAGGAGTTTCAGCAGTCCCCTGTAATAATAGTTTTTATCCTTGAATGTTATAACATCTCCCTTTTTCGGCACATAAATCTCGGGGAAATTGTTATTCGTTGAGTTTTCTTTAATATTGAAATAGTTGGCTGTCTGATAAAAGGCTTCCCTGTCGTCGACAGCCACCATCTTATATGGTGAAATACTTAAAAAATCGCTTTTAACCGGCAGGCCTTTCTGATAATTATTTATCCAGTCTTTTACATCCTGCCACGCTTCTTTACTCAATTTATTGCCTTCGTAAATGTGCTGTACGATCCTCTTTTTACCCTGGTATTCTTCCTGGTAAAAATCAAAAAACAGGCGCTCGGGCATTTTAGCAAGCTCATTATAACTTGTTTCAGCAACAGCCTGCCGTACAAAATTTTCAGTCACCTCAATGCCGTTAATTGTAAGGATCTCATTAGTCATGGATATTCTGTCTCCCGGAAGTCCTACAAGGCGCTTTACTAAGTTTTTAGGATTCTCGAAGGTGTTATCGAGATTTATCAGCGATAAAGACAATAACGATATTACTTCCTTGCCGATCCCGGGGCTTTCCCATGCCGGGCTGACAAAAACCACGATATCGTTCCGCTCGGGCTTCACAATCCCGGGCATTTTCATATTTATAAGCGGAAGCCTGGAACCGGTCGTCACCTTTTCCACCATCAGGATGTCCTTAACCAAAAGGCTCGGCACCATCGAAGCGGAAGGGATCTGGTAGGCCTCCACTGCGAATAGCCTTATTACAAAGGCTATGGCATAGGCCGAGAGGAACACATTGATGTTATCTATAACCTTTTCTTTAAAGGTCATATCCTTTTTATTTTTTTTCTTTCCCACTGTCTTTCTCCTAATTGTTTAAATTGATGTATCAAGAAGGGTTACAACGTGGCATTCGACCGTGAAAGGCCTTGTATGCTCGGATGTTTTTCCTTTGATACCGATCCTGCCGGCCGGAATGCCAAGCGCCTCCGAAAGGATCTTTTTGATTTCCGGTATATGCGCAGCAATCTTCGGATTATCGAGAATCACTACCCCGTCAATGTTTATTATAGTGCTTCCGGCAAGATACTTATCCTTTATCTTTTTAAGTATATCGAGGCTGTTCATGCCCTTTGCAGCCTCGTCGCTGTCGGGAAACAAGACGCCTATGTCCGGCGCTCCGAGCGGTGAAAGTATCGAGTCCACAAGGGCATGGATAAATGCGTCTCCGTCGGAGTGCGCCTCTGAGCCGAAGCTGCTCTCTATATTAACTCCGCCAAGCACAAGGGGTTTACCATAAACAAGGCGGTGCAGGTCGTAGCCAAGTCCGATCTTAACCATTTTACCTCTTGGGTTCCGTGAATATTATCCTGCCGGCCGATGTCTGGAGGATGCTGGTGACCTTTACGTTTATCTTTCTTCCTATAAAGTTTACGCCGTTGGCAACTACAACCATCGTCCCGTCGGCAAGGTAACCGACTCCCTGGTTGTTCTCTTTCCCCTCTTTGATAACATCGAGTTCCATTTCTTCCCCGGGGAGGAGGACCGGCTTCATGGCGTTGGCAAGGTCATTCAAATTCAGGATCTGAATACTGTCAAGTTTTGCCACTTTATTAAGATTATAATCGTTGGTTATAATGCTCGCTGTCAGTTCTTTTGCAAGGGCTATCAATTTCGCATCCACACCCTTGATATCCATGTAGTCCTTTGAAAATATTTTCATATCGAGGGTTTGAATTTCCTTGAGCTTGTTCAGGACGTCCAGTCCCCGCCTTGCCCTGCTGCGTTTGATCGGGTCTTTCGAATCGGCCAGGGCCTGTATTTCATTCAGGACGAATTTCGGCAGTATTAGCGTGCCGCAGATAAACCCTGTTTCGGCAATATCCGCTATCCTTCCGTCTATTATGACGCTTGTGTCAAGAAGTTTGATATCGCCGCCCTTCTTCTCGGTTTCCCCGCCGAATGGGAAATTAAGCGCTGTGCCGCCGTATTTCTGCGACGAAAGCGTGGGCAGTATAAATCCGAGGTATGAAAAAGCTAAAATAAAATAGGGCTTGACTTGTTCCGCTATCGGGCCGAACGGGTCCTTGAACAGGGAAGGCATCATCTGGCTGAATAGCTCATACATCAGCTTGCCGCTCCAGAAGCCGGCTAACAGGCCGATGAGGGAAAACAGGAATATGCCTCTCTTTGAATAAAACATGCTCTCGATAAGTATCGTTACAAGGGCAAGGGCTGCGGCGTAAATGAAAACAACCGCGTTTCCGCCCGCGATATAATTAAGGGCGCTGAAGATTAAAAAAACCACTACGATCAGCAGCTTTCTTTTAATTGATCTGGACATAAAAAACTCCAATAATAAAATTAAATTATATAAAAATGTTTAACAATTATTTTAATACTTATCCTGATTTAAATCAATTAAAGCCACTTGGCGGCTTCCTGACTCATAGAGGTTTTTATGCCGCAAGTTAATCCCGCCTTAATAAGCCGCTGAGAATATCAATATCACTTGCGAAATCGTCGAGGTTGTCGGGTGAATTTTTAACGGCTTCATTGGTAATAAAGGAGCCGCCGGGTACCATGCCGGCCAATCTTTCCATCGGGTAGCTCCCGTCGCCGTAATGGTCATGACGGTCATAGAGGCCTGTATAATCGCCGTCTGTCAGGTGGTATATCGCCGGTTTGAGCTCAATAAAGCGTTCTATGTATTCTATCGGGTTATAATCCCTTGCGTTTGCGGAACAGATTGCATGGCCGAAATCCAGGCAGAATCCCGCCCCGGTCTCGCTCATAATATGCAGGATATCCTCGGGCGAAGACCCGTTGCAGATAAGGTTCTCTCCCTTACCGTAATACGGCTTGTTCTCGATAACGGCCCTTCTGTCCCCTAAAACCTTGATCTGCCTTGCTGTTTCAGCGATCTTACCGTTTACCCCCGGATGGAATATTACAGTTTCAGCTTCCAGGGCGTCGGCGAATTTCAAAGCTTCCGAAGCCATGATCATATTATTTTTTTCACATTCCCTTTTTGCAAAATTGAGACCGTCTTTATAATGAGGGGCATGTATCCTGAAAGGTATGCTGACGTCCTTCCAGACCTGGACCATGTCCTTATAGGAACCCGGATAGGCATACAGCTCTATGTACTGGAATACCCCCCTGTCGTATAAATCGAGCGCAGGCCTGACATAATTTACGTTTGTAGAAAACAGCTTTAGACCTAAAAAAAACATATAACTCTCTTTATAATAACCGGTTAAACTTATTATAATAACAGTTTAAACTTAATGAAAATTTTACTAAAAGACAAGCTTAGTCTTTCTTAGAAGTGCTTTAGCCGTTCTTAGAAAGATTTAGTCCTGCTATGGTCCTGACCTTAGCGGGATTACTTTTTAATAAATTCGCCGTTCGTCCCGATTTCCATTCCGGATTCGGGGAAATCCTTTTCCGACAATCCCCGTACAAAATCGATGCTCCTTTTCTGGCTGTCATAAACAGGCGTTCCGGCTTCACTGATCCGGAGGGGTATGAGCCTTCCCGAAACAAATTCTCCCGACTGTGAAAGGTGCAGCTCTATAATACCCGAATTCGCAAGCACGCCTTCGCGGCTCAGTTCCCCGGCATAGCCCATAAAATTACCCATGGAATAAGCTATGACATGACCTTTGTACATTTCCATTCCCCTCATTACATGCGGGCTGAATCCGATCAGGCAGTCCGCCCCGGCGTCGATAACCTTATGAGCGAATGCATAAATGTCTCCCCTATGCTCCCCGAGGAAGATTTCCTCATTCCTGGTTACATGGCTGTGATCCTGGCCTTCGCCGCCGGCATGAATAGTGATGACCACTACATCGGCGTTAGTCTTAGCTTCCCTGACAAGGGCGAGGGCCCTGCCGGTATCATACATATTGTTGAAATCTCCGCCCGTATAGTGAAACCCTATTACAGCGGTTCTTATGTTTTTGAACTTTCTATATAAAATTCCGCCCCTGAGGCCTACGCAGTCGATCCCGACGCTTTTGAAGGCCTTTAAAGTATCGGCCAGCCCGGCTTCGCCGAAATCAAGCCCATGGTTGTTTGCGAGCTGGACAGCCGTAAAACCAGCCTTTTTTATGAGGGCTTCCGTATCAGCAGGAGGGTATCTGAACGCGATAAGATATCTGCTTTTAGTCATGTCCTTGGAAGAATGAATGTTTGCCGTGATCGCCCCTTCGAAATTTCCTATTACAAGATCTGCGTCCCTGAGATACGGCAGGGCTCCGTCAAGCAGGTTAGTTATAACAGCGGGCCTGGGAAATTTTCCCGGGGGATAGTTCGAGTAGGGCTCGATATCGCCCGTGCCCTTTATTATCAGATTGTCTTCGGCGAAGACGGGGGCGCTTGCCGGAAATACTGTAATTAAAAACAGCAGGCTTAAAAAATATCTCATGTTTATTCCTTTTATTTATCGCTTATATTAACGGAGTAGTTCGAGATTATTGTGATTCCTGTACCTACCGCTATTTCAGTTCCTAATTCGACCGTGCTGACATAATCCCGGGGATTGATTATTTTTCTTTCGATAAGGTAGCTGATAAAGGGTGTGATATCGAAATTCGCTGATTTTAAAACTTTTTCTTTAGCGTTGAAAGCGGCATAAATCCAGAAGTGGTCCGGCCCGCCCCAGACCGATTTAGTATAAAAATCGAAAGTTGCGCCGTTAGCTTCAATCGAACCCGAGGATTTGAGATTTCCGGGAATGTTGTTTACGCTGCTGTCAAGCCAGATCATGATCTCGCAGGTTACGTCTTTAAATTTTACATTGTCGGGGCTGCTTGTATTCGAAATTATCCAGATATCGTATGCAAGGTCGTATGTCAGTCGTCCGCTTGTTCCGGAAAAATTCTCGGTAATATCAAAAGTCGATGCCACATTCTTTTCCCCGGCCCTGAACGGAATATCGGCCGGATGTTCGGAGGTTTGAGCCCAGGGGCTGTATCCGACTAATACTTCAGGATATGACAGGATATTATTGTCGCTGACATTATTCCATGACCATTTCCAGCCGAAAAAGTAGCTTCCGTTCGTCCCATCGAAAATATACTGGTAATGGGGGTTTGATGCCGCCCCGGCGTTCCAGCCGTTGTTATTGATATTATAGCGGTTAGCTACCTTGAAAGAGGTATAGTTATTCGATAAACACCTCGTTACTCCCGCGGGCAGTTCGATCGATTTAACAGTTTCGGCTGCCGTAATATCTGAGGTTATCAAAGTGCAGAATAAGCAAGAGGCAAGCATGCTGATCATTTTATCCATATAAACCCTCCAAAAAATCCGGTTATTATAGCATGCTTATAATTATTAATAAACCTTCGCACAACCGGGAAATTTTACCCTTTCCCTATTCTATGCTAATATTAAAGCTGCCATCGAAAGTTTGCGGGGAAAAAACTATGGGCTGTACATGCAGGAATACTGAGTATTTATCTAAAAAAAAGAGCCTGAGGATTATTCTTAAAAGTATCGATAAAGTCCTTAAAGCCCTGAAATTATTTTCCGGAAATAAAATCAAAAATATCCAGCCTCCGCCGCCGGGGGAAGTGCATAAAATACTGATAATAAAGCCCGACCATTTAGGGGATATGCTCCTCCTGACAAGCGTCCTGGGCCTTATAAAGAACAGGTATAAAGACGCTGTTATCGATATCGTATGCGGGAGCTGGTCAAAACCGGTCCTTTCAAACAATCCGTATATCAGGCAGATACATATTATAAACAATTCTTCGATCAACAGGTCCGCTTCAGGCAGATTTGGAAAATTAACGGAGTACATTAAAACACTTTTCCCGGCGCTCGGAAAAATCAGGAAAGAGCATTACGATATATGCCTTTTTATGAGGTCCCGCCGGGGCAATATGATTTATCTCGCCCGGTTAGGCAAAGTATCGTATTCGATCGGGCATGGCACCGCCGGTTTCGGCCCTCTTCTTTCTTGCCAGGTTCCATGGAACAGGGGCGAACATGAAACAGGGCACTTCCTGGAAATCCTCAGGCCCCTCGGTATCGAAGCGCCGCCTGAACCTGACGGGCTCTCTTACGGACTTTATCCGTCAGGGGAAGAAAAGGCATCCGTTTCCGCCTACTGGCAGGAAAATTTTTCAAAATTCGATAAAACTGCTGTCGTACACCCCGGAGCAGGCACACTGCTGAAGACTCTGCCGGCAGCTAAGTGGAAAGAGGTCATCGCCATTTTAGAAAAAAACGGCTACAAGGTTTTTATTACCGGAAGCGCCGCCGGGGCCGAAAAGGATCTTATTAATGGGATTGCCTCTCCATCCTCCTCAATATGCGCAGGCATCTGGTCGATACAGGAACTGGCCCTGTTTTTTAAAAAGGCATCGCTTATTGTCACGGTTGACAGCCTTAGCTCGCATTTAGCAGGCTGGAGCGGGGTTAAAACAATAGTGTTTTTCTGCGGCATGGGAGATGAAAAACAATGGCGCCCGTTAGGGAAAAACATTAACATCCTGTCTCTCGATAAACCATGCAGCCCATGCGAAACCGGATGCGAGGATATGGCATGCATGGACTTCGACGTCAATATCCTATCCGAATTAATAATTTGACAGAAGACGTTCATGGCCATTATAATTTTTCGAAGTATTTTGACTTCAGAGCGGGATTAATGATGAATATACCTGATTTCGCCGGAACAAAAGTCCTCGTACTCGGCGATGTAATGCTGGATCAATATTACAGCGGGCGGGTCAGCCGGATTTCTCCCGAAGCTCCCGTGCCCATAGTTAAAGTGGAGGAGAGCTTTTTTGCACCCGGCGGAGCCGCAAACGTGGCATTGAATATCTCCAGCCTCGGGGCCGTCCCATATCTTATCGGAACGGCCGGGTGTGACCGGAACGGGAAGACACTTTCATCAATTTTGAGAAAAAAGGGCGTTCTTCATAACTTCATTTCAACCGATTCTCCAACCATTACAAAGATGAGGGTGATAGGCGAGCACCAGCAGATCGTACGGCTGGATTTCGAGGATTCCGACGCCCAGCCTCCCGATTTTCTCGGACAGGCCTCACTATTGATTGAAAAGAACATCGGCGGAGCAGGCGTAGTGATAATTTCTGATTATTTAAAGGGTTTCTGCACAGAAGGCCTCTGCAGGTCCGCAATAGATTCAGCTCGCAGGTTTAACAGGCATGTCATAATAGACCCCAAGGGAAACGATTGGAATAAGTATTCAGGCGCATTCATAGTAAGCCCCAATCTCAAGGAACTTCGTGAAATATGTTCGGCAGAAATCAGGAACGAGGATTCGGAGATCGAGGATTTCGCCAGGGGAATACTGAAAAAATATTCTATTGAAAACATCCTGGTCACAAGATCTGAAAAAGGGATGAGCCTTATAATGAAAAAAGGATCATTCCATATCCAGACTGAAGCAAGAGAGGTATTCGACGTATCGGGGGCCGGAGACACTGTTATAGCGACGTTAGCGCTGGGCATCGCTGCCGGAATGGATCTTCAATCCGCGGTAAGGCTCTCCAACAAGGCCGCGGGCATAGTGGTCGGAAAATTCGGCACAGCCCCGATTGAAAAAGAAGAGCTTATCAGTTCATACGGTGAAAATGAAGAGGGAAAAATTATCAGCAGGGAAAGGATCGCCGCCGCCGTGAAAACTCTGAAAAAAGAAGGCAGGAGGGTAGTATTCACCAACGGCTGTTTCGATATAATTCACAGGGGGCACATAGAATACCTCCGCAAAGCCAAGGAAATGGGCGACGCCCTCATAATAGGCCTCAATACGGATTCCTCTGTAAGGGGAAACAAGGGCTCCGGCAGGCCTGTCAATAATGAAAATGATCGCGCCGAGGTATTGTCGGCGCTTGAATTTGTAGATTATATTGTCATGTTCAGCGAAAAAACTCCCCTCGATCTTATCCGAGCAATAAAACCGGATATTTTAGTAAAGGGCGGGGATTACAGGCCGGAGGATATTGTCGGCAGGAATTACGCGGGAAAAACCGTTACGGTGCCTTTTCTTGAAGGGTACTCTACCACAGCCACGATTAAAAAAATGGGAGTGCGATAAATGATCATTGTTACCGGAGGCGCCGGCTTCATAGGCAGCAACCTTGTTAAGGGGCTCAATGCAATACAGGAAACGGATATACTAATTGTCGACGATCTTTTAAACGGCGACAAGCACAGGAATCTTAACAGCCTTGTTTTCGCTGATTATATGGACCGTCTGGATTTTATATCCGGCCTGGATAAGTTCAAGGGGGCAGGAGTCACGGCCGTATTTCACCAGGGAGCCTGTTCGGATACGATGGAAAAAGACGGGCGCTACATGATGGAAAACAATTATGAATACTCGAAGAAACTTTTTAACTTCTGTATTGACAGAAAAATACAATTTATTTATGCATCCTCGGCTTCCGTTTACGGAGACGGGTCGAAGGGATTTACCGAAGAACGCGTTTCGGAATATCCCCTGAATATCTATGCTTATTCAAAGTTCCTTTTCGACCAGTACGTGAGAAAGTTCCTGCCGTCATGCCGTTCGCAGGTGGCGGGCCTGCGCTATTTCAACGTTTACGGTCCGCAGGAGAATCATAAAGGCAGAATGGCGAGCGTTATCTGCCATTTTCATGATGAAATAAAGAAAGACGGAACCATGAGGCTTTTCGAGGGCAGCGACGGATTTTTAAGGGATTTTGTCTTTGTCAGGGACATAGTGGATTTGAACCTGCATTTCTATAAAAACCCCGTAAAAAAAGGTATTTTTAACTGCGGCACGGGTAATGCCGAAAGTTTTCTCAGGATTGCGGAGATTATGAAAAGCGTTTTCACGGATAGTAAGATCGAGTTCAAACCTTTTCCCGATGATTTAAAGGGAAAATACCAGGCCTTTACAAGGGCTGACTTGACGAGCCTGAGAAGTACAGGGGGTTACACCAGCGGCTTCACCTCCCTTGAAGAAGGCGTGACGTATTATGCGAAAATGCTGAAGGATAGCGGGGGCTATTACCTTGTCTGATTATATCGAAGTTTTTATTACAATAGACAGCAGGAAAGGCGCGTTAAAACTTGCCGATGTGCTGCTCAAGGATAAGGCGGCCGCATGCGTCCAGGTGGGCGGTCCGGTTAAGAGCTTCTACTGGTGGAAAGGGAAAAGGGAAAAAAAGTCCGAATGGACCCTTACCCTGAAAACAAGAGCCGGACTTCTTGCCATGATAGAAAGATCGGTCAGGAAAAATCACCCCTACGAGGTGCCTGAGATAATATCGAAGGAAATCGCGGGCACGGCAGATTATCTTGAATGGATCAATAATATAACCGGGGATAAGAGATGAACAGCCTGGAATTGAAAAATATCAGCCTGGAAGACAGGCCTGTGTTCGACCATTACTTCAACGCCTATCTTCCCAAGATATCGGAATACACATTCACCAATCTTTTTATATGGTCGAAATCGAAAAATATTAAATTCGCTATCAGGGATGACGGGCTTATAATGACAGCCTTCGACAGGGACAAACGCCACTACTTCCTTCCGCCGATCGGATTTAACGACTGCCGCGAAGCCCTCGGTTTCATGATCGCCTACGGAAGGGAAAACGGCATCCGCCTGATCGAACTTCTTCCCGAATTTCAGAAAAAGTATCTTAAGGGAGAACACCTGCATATTGTTCCGGACAGGAACAGCTATGATTATATATATAAATCCTCTTCACTTGCCTCGCTGAAAGGCTGGAGGCTTGACGGGAAAAGGGGCTTCATAAAAAAATTCACCGAGAATTACCCCTATGAATATGTCCGCTACAGCAATGACTATAAACAGCAGTGCCTGGACCTGTATGAAAAGTGGATGGGCGGCAAGCATATTACGGATAAAAATATAAACGACGAATACACTTCATTCCGTGAATTTTTAGATAATTATGCAGCCCTTTCGAACTCCCTGACAGGAGGGCTCATATTCGTGCAGAATAAACTCGCAGCATTCTCTTTCGGCGAAAGGCTCAACGATACCATGTTCGTAGTCCACTTCGAGAAGGCGGATCTCGAATTCACGGGCAGCTACCAGATGATAAACCAGCTATTCGTTCAGAATGAAGTTCTCCCGGCGTACCCCTTTGTAAACAGGGAGCAGGACATGGGCATTGAAGGGTTAAGAAAGGCAAAGCTCAGCTACGCGCCGCTCAGGCTTTTAAAAAAATACACAGTCAGTTTTTAGAGCTGCCCGGTTCAAGGTTTGTGCTGATGGAAGAAAATTTTTCACTGTCTTCCCCGGAAAGGTTCCAGGTAAACTTTCCAAAATCGAAATAATTAGTCAATACTTCCGGGAGCATAAGATTCATATAGGCGTTTGTGCCGATCTCAGCAACATTATAATGGAAAATCTGGATTACATTGGTATCGCTCGAAATGCGGAGATTCAGGCCGATATTCCTTGCGGCTGCTTCACCTGCATTAACAACCCTGACGACACAGTTGGTATCGAGGGCGGTATCCATGACAAGGAATGCCTGAAGGAGAGGCCTGGGCATATGTACTGTCGCGGAGCTCAATATATTAGTAGCAGATATTTGAAAGTCGCTGTCGGAGGCTATCAGCATGAAAACGGCTCTGCCGTCCGTGATGTCAGAGCCTCCCTGTACTTTGAGATCAAAGTTTTTTGCTTCATCGGGCCCCAGACTTATATTGCTGATCCCGTCCGGGGGGGAAAATGACAGGCCCTCGCATCCCGACACGGGCTTTACTTTGAGGGCTGTGTTTACTGAATAACCTTTGCTGCTGTTTTTAAGGCTCACACTGAAAGGGGTTTCAGTGCCGGCATGGATAGATCCGGGGTTATCCTGAAAGCTGATTTCGAAAAGGGGCGGTATTGCGGGCCTTACCGGGATTTCGATTAAAACCGGATCGCTTCTGATGAAGGAATTCGTTTCTGCGGCAAAAACCTTAAAGACGGCGGTCCCATTCCTGACATCCCTCCTTACTGAAGCATTCAATGTAAAATCGGATTTACTTCCGCTTGCTAAATCTATGACAGGAGGCTTATCTATCGTAAGGCCGTCGTAATTGGAGACGCCGTCAAGCACAAGCGTAAGCCCGGCCGAATCTCCCCCTCCCCTGTTTTCAATGGAAAATAAAAGGGCTCCTTTTAACGGGGCTGAGAGCACATTATCAGGTCCCAGGTTTTTTTCGCATGAAACAATAAGGACCGGCTTGTTAGAGAGCCTGACATATTTATCAGGGTTCTGGAGGACCGCTATTATATTCGAATAATTTTTCTTCAAGGCGATATCAAGGGGTGAGGATTTCGCATCGATGTCCATGAAGAGCTGGGAGCTCCTGTTTGTAATGACCGCTCCCTGTACGATAAGATATTTCACACCTATCGCATTATCGTAAAAGGTAAAGTAATGCATGGCAGTCCATCCATGGCTGTCGTGAAGGTTCAGGTCGGCCCCTTTCACAACAAGGAGCTTCACCATGTCAAGGTCTTTTGCAAGCGCGCTGTATTCAAGGGGCGTTTCGTTATACTTGTCCCTTCCGTTTACATCGGCCCCTTTCGACAGGAGATAGGAAACTATTTTCAGGTTTCCTCGCAGAACAGCCCAGTGGAGAGGAGTTTTGTCCTTGTAGAGGTGATCGTTTATATATGCGCCTTTTTCCACAGCCTTTTGAACATCCTTGATCTTCCCTCTCGATATGGCGGAAATCAGGTCTCTTGTAAGATCGCAGAATGCGCTCTCCGATAGAGCCATGACAAAAACGAAGGCAAGGAATATTTTAAACATGGTTATAACCCCTATAATTTACCCGTCAGAACCTGTAATAGTCCTGAAGAGGGCAGACATCCGGCCCTTTATGATGAAGGGATTCAAGCGCTTCGGCAAGCGCAAGCATGGCCTGTATTGTAGTAAACAGGGGTATCTGGAGTGTTATGGCCGTTTTACGGATGTAAGTATCGTCGGCATGGGCATCTTTTCCTGCCGGGGTATTGAATATTATCTGTATATTGCCGTTTTTAATTTCATCGATTATATTGGGACGCCCCTCTGATAATTTATAAACCGTCCTGCATTCTATCCCGTTTTCCGTCAGGTATTTCGCGGTTCCCCCCGTGGAAATTATATTGTAGCCTAATTTTTTTAATATCTTTATCGGTTCGATGACGCCCGGTTTGTAAAGATCGGTTACTGTTACAAGGACAGAGCCGGATTTAGGCAGTTTCTGCCCCGCCGCCTGCTGGGCCTTCAGAAAGGCTGTCCCGAAATCATGAGAAAGGCCCATCACCTCGCCTGTCGATTTCATCTCCGGCCCTAAGACCGCGTCTACATCGGGGAATTTATTAAACGGAATAACTACTTCTTTGACGGAAATATAACCGGGCTCGCTGTAATTCAATATTCCAAGTTCCTTAAGCGTATGGCCTACCATTACAAGCGCAGCCATTTTCGCCCATTGTACTCCAGTAGCTTTGCTGACAAAAGGAACAGTCCTCGAAGCCCTCGGATTAACCTCGATAAAATATATTTCAGAATCCTTTATTGCAAACTGGATATTCATGAGCCCCTTGACGCGAAGCGCTTTGCCCACAGCGACCGACTGTCTTTCTATCTCGAGCAGGATATTTTTTTCGATTGTCAGCGGAGGCAGTATCATCGCGCTGTCTCCGGAATGTATCCCCGCTTCCTCGATATGCTGCATTATACCGGCGACTACGACATCACCGCCGTCGCCGATAGCGTCGACATCTATCTCCTGTGCATTTTCAAGAAATTTATCTATGAGAACCGGGCCGTCTTTCAGGGATTCCGCTTCGTCTTTCATATATTTTTCGAGCTCTTCCCTGGAATAAACTATGAGCATCGCCCTTCCGCCGAGAACGTATGAAGGCCTGGCAAGAATAGGATAACCCACCCTGTCGGCTATCAGAATAGCGTCCTTGATATTGTCAGCTGTCGCCGAGGGCGGCTGCTTGAATCCGAGCCCCTCGATAAGGTCATGAAAACGGTCCCTGTCTTCCGCTATGTCTATAGATTCCGAGGAAGTACCGAGGATCGGTACGCCTGCCTGGCAAAGCGGAACAGCGAGTTTAAGAGGAGTCTGGCCTCCGAATTGAAGCACAACGCCGATAGGCTTTTCCTTTTCGTAAATATTGAGCACGTCCTCAAAGGTCAGCGGCTCAAAATAAAGCTTGTCAGATATATCGTAATCCGTCGATACGGTTTCAGGGTTCGAATTGACCATTATGGTTTCGTATCCTTCGGCCCGCAGCGCCATCGAGCAGTGAACGCATGCATAATCGAATTCTATCCCCTGGCCGATCCTGTTAGGACCGCTGCCCAGGATCATGATCTTTTTTGCGCTGTCGGGGTTCGATTCGTCCTCGTCCTCGTATGTTGAATAAAAATATGGGGTTTTGGCCTGGAATTCCGCTGCGCATGTATCCACTAACTTGTAAACGGGCTCAACCCCTATGGATTTTCTGTAAGCCCGGATATCTTTTTCATCAGGGTTGTTCTTTAGAATTTTAGAAAGCTGGGGATCGGAGAAACCGAACTGTTTTATTTCTTTCATTTCATCGCTGCCGATCCCGGAAAGCTCCTTTCCGGCGATACTTTTTTCCATCTCTATAATTTCATTGATGTTATGCAAAAACCACCTGTCGATGTTCGATATCCCGTAGATTTCATCTATGCTGAAGCCGGATTTCAGGGCGTCCTTGATAACGAGTATCCTTTCAGGATTGGGTATCCTGAGTTTTTCGGTGACGATTTTCCTGAACTCGGCAGGCGAAAGGTCTTCCCTGCCGTAAAGGAGGTCGTTCAAACCCGTATACTTGTTTTCAAGCGAACGGAGCCCTTTCTGTAGAGCTTCTTTGAATGTCCTGCCGATAGCCATCACTTCGCCGACTGATTTCATCTGGGTGCCGAGATGGGGTTTGCTCTCCTTGAACTTTTCGAAATTAAAACGGGGAATTTTCACGACTGTGTAATCAAGGGTCGGCTCGAAAGAGGCCGGCGTTTCTTTTGTAATATCGTTGGGTATTTCGTCAAGCGTGTAGCCGATAGAAAGCTTGGCTGCAAATTTAGCAATAGGAAAGCCTGTCGCTTTGGATGCAAGGGCCGAACTCCGTGAAACCCTGGGGTTCATCTCTATAACCACAATATCCCCGTTATCGGGATTGACTGCAAACTGTATATTGGAACCGCCTGTATCGACGCCTATTTCCCTTATTATTGCGATTGAATAATCCCTGAGTTTCTGGTATTCCTTATCTGTCAGGGTCTGGGCAGGGGCGACGGTAATCGAATCCCCCGTGTGGACTCCCATAGGATCGAAATTTTCTATGGAGCAGACTATGACGACATTATCCTTCTTGTCCCTCATCACCTCGAGCTCGAACTCTTTCCAGCCTAACAGGGATTTGTCGATCTGGACCTCTCCCTTGATGCTTGCGTCGAGGCCGCGTCTGACTATCTCCCTGAATTCGTCGATGTTGTAAGCAATGCCTCCGCCCGTTCCGCCCAGGGTATAAGCAGGACGGATGACGTTGGGAAATCCTATCTTATCTATCGATGCAATAGCCTCGTCGAGAGAATGTATTATTATGCTGTCGGGAACCTTCAGCCCGATCCTTGTCATGCATTTGTTGAATTCTTCCCTGTCTTCGCCCTTTTTGATAGCCTCATAATTAGCGCCTATCATTTCAACATTATATTTTTCAAGTACCCCGGCCTCGTATAATTTAACCGAAGCGTTAAGGGCAGTCTGGCCGCCAAGGGTCGGAAGAAGGGCGTCAGGCCTTTCTTTTTCGATTATCTTTTCAAGATATTCCAGCGTTATAGGTTCGATATATGTCCTGTCCGCCATTTCCGGGTCGGTCATGATTGTTGCAGGATTGGAATTGATGAGCACCACCTCAAAACCCTCCTCGCGGAGAGCCTTGCAGGCCTGTGTGCCTGAATAATCGAATTCGCACGCCTGGCCGATAACTATCGGGCCGGCGCCTATGATTAAGATTTTATGGATATCTGTCCTTTTGGGCATAGTTCCTCGCCATAATGAAACCTCGTTATTATAATGTGAAGACCTAAAATTGTCATTAATTTCAACCGCTGATATTTTGTAATATTCCCGCAGCCTTCTTAAAATATTTGACAATCGGGGGATAATAAATTTCAGGAGGGAGGCATGTTTTTAGGTTTTACCGGCCCAAATGCCGCTGGCAAGGGAGAAGCCATCAAACATCTTGTTGAAAAGAAGAAATTTATTGCCTTTTCACTCTCCGATATCATCCGGGAAGAAGCTGCAAAGCAGAACCTGGAAATTACCCGCGATAATCTCATCGATACCGGCAATGAACTCAGGAAAAGCGAAGGCCCTGCGGCTCTCGCCAAGAGGGTCATTCCAAAGATCAAGAACCTTCCCCAGGCTATCGTGGACAGCATCAGGAATCCTTATGAAATTGAAGTTCTCAGGGGCAATTTAAAAGATTTCAAGCTCATCGGAATAACCGCGGACGTACATAACAGGTTCGAAAGATCCATCCGCAGGGGCCGGGTCGGCGACGGAGAGACCCTTGAGGAATTTATCAGAAAAGAAGAACGGGAAAATTCTTCCGATGAAAAGGCCCAGCAGCTTAACAGGTGTATCGAACTCGCGGATTATAAGATCGATAATTCGGGCGGTCTTAAAACGCTTTATAGAAAACTGGACGCCATCCTTGCCGAATTGGATTATAAGCCATACTCGAGGCCTTCCTGGGATGAGTATTTCATAAAGATGGCATTCTTAGTCGCCGAACGCTCCACATGCATCAGGCACCATGTCGGCGCGGTTGTTATAAAAAATAACAGGATCATCAGTTCCGGTTATAACGGATCTCCCTCCGGGATCAAGGACTGTATCGAACTCGGCTGCCTCAGGGACCAGCTCGGGATAAAATCAGGAATGCAGCATGAGATCTGCCGTGCCGTTCATGCCGAGCAGAACGCTATCATACATGCGGCGCTGCAGGGGACAAGCACGGAAGGTGCAAGTATTTACTGCACTCATTCTCCATGTATAATCTGCGCCAAGATGATCGTCAACGCAAAAATAAAACGATTTATTGCAAGCACATATTATCCTGATAAAGCTTTTGAAGACCTCTTCAGGGAAGCGGGGGTAAAGTTCGAACTTATAGAAAGGCCTTCCCTCGAGATAGGGTTTTTAGACTGATATGCTTAATATCGAGCTCGCCGGATATAACGTGGACAGTGTAGTCCTGGAAAATCTAAAGGAGAGGGAATGGGACAAAAAGGAAAATATAACCCCCGAGACCCTTTCCGCTGCATACGCGAGGATCAGCAGGGATGAACGCCCCGTAGCCGAACTCCGGGCTGAAGCCAGGGACGCCCTCGATAAAGCCAGGAAATCAAATGAGGCCATAATTTTCAGGATGGGTCATCATTCCGTCGCAGAGCATGCCTGCCTTAATTTCGATATTACCGGTTTATCGAGGCTTGCCGTGGAGTCTCTCGAAGAATCCAGGTTAAGTTCATACACTGAAAAATCACAGCGTTATATTACCCTCGAGGGCGACACTGTTATCCCCGCAGAATTTAGCGAAACAGACAGGGAAATATTTAAATCCGCTTGCGGCAGGCAGGTCGAAGCCTATAAAAAATTGTTTCCTGCGCTCCATGAATACCGCAAAAAATCTGATCCCGGCATGCTCATGACAAAACAGGGGCAGAATGTCGTCGAGGGATGGGCCAAGGAAGACGCCCGCTACGTTTTATCCCTTGCGACCGAATGCCAGCTGGGTTTTACAGTCAACGCCAGGAACCTCGAATATATCATCAGGAAACTTAAATATCATCCCCTGCAGGAAGTCAGGGATCTTTCCAGCGCCCTTTATGAAAGGTCGAAGCCGGTTGTCCCCTCTCTCATAATTTTAACCGATCCTGAAGCATTTAAAAAACAGACCGGAGCCGATGTCTCTGACGGCATTTTGAAAACAGGCCGTAAAACTCTCAGATCGTTATCGGAAAAATACCTGAACACAGGCAGGGCATTCGCCCCGGTTCCCAGGCAGGGTGAGCAGGTAAGTCTTCTCGAGCATACTCCGCAGCCCGATAGTAAAATAATAGCGGGTCTTCTCCATTCATCATCGAACCGGTCATGGAGCGAGTGCCTTTCGGCAGCTCAAACCATGGATAAAAGCCGCAGGGAAATCTTCTTCAAGGAGATATTCAGGGATTTAGGCGAGCATGACGCCCTTTACAGGGAATTCGAGAACGTAAATTTCCTTTTTGAAATAATCCTGAGCTCAAGCGCTTTCGCCCAGATGAAAAGGCACAGGATGATGACTATTATTAAACAGCCCTACGAAACCTCTTTAGGGATTACATTGCCGCCTGCAATAGAACAGGCTGGAATGACCGGGGTATTTAACGGCATCATAAGGCAAACAGAGGCCGTTTATGAAAATTTAAAGGGTAAATACGGCGAGGCGGCCGATTACTTACTTACAAACGCGCACAGGAGAAGGATAATTGTCAGCGTCAACCTCCGCGAGATCTATCATATAGCCAGGCTGCGAATGGATAAGCATGCCCAGTGGGATATCCGGGATGTCGCTTCCGGCCTGGTCGGGGCTGTAAAAAAAGCCTCCCCGTTAGCAGCGGCTCTTGCCTGCGGCAAAGATGAATTTGAAGAAACCAGGAAGGATTATTATATTAATCCATAAGGCGGCAGTTATGAAGACCGTTTTTTTCGAAGAAATAATTAACGAGCTTAAAACAGCGCAGCCGGGGGCCGGTGAAAAGGAAAAAGGACTTGTCATCGAGGAAATATACTGCCTGTTGAGCACGGCAATAAACCTTGTCATCCTGCGGCTCAAACATATTATGAAATCGCCGGACGGGCAGGCTGCTATCGAACTGGAAAAACTTGAAGCCCTGAGCGAATGGTCGCTTACGGAAAAGGGCTTCACCTTCTGTACATCCCTTGACATAATAAAGCCCGCCCTGCATGAGCTTGCCGGCGGACGGGGCAATCTGGAAAAAATAAGCAATATTTTCAAATCTGACGACGAGCTTGCAAATTTTATAGCCGGAAAATTTAATGAAATTCTATCGGCCGCTAAAAATGGCGGCATCGACCTGAAAAATCCCGGCCAGGCAAGAAAGCTCCTTTTCGATCTGAGGAATTCCCTCCAGGCCGAACGCAGGTCCCTCGTCATGCAGGAAAGCAGGTTTATCGGATCGGTTTAACAATTTTCATTTTCCGGAGGTGCAAATTCTAATGGATAGAATCTATGTGCATGGATATACGCAGAGAGAGGCGGAAAGGCTCGACGACCAGGCAGGCTGCTTAAGCGAGCTCCTTCATCATGATTCCGTATTTCCGGAGGGTTCGCTGATCCTCGAGGCTGGATGCGGCGTCGGATCGCAGACAAAAATAATCGCTTTAAAAAACCCCCGCTCGAAATTCATATCCATCGATATTTCCACGGATTCTGTCCGGAAGGCCCGTGATATGGCGGAAAAATCGGGGATAAAAAATGCCGAATTCAGGGAGGGCGACATTTTCAACCTCGATTTCAAGGAAGCAATTTTCGATCATGTTTTTATATGCTTTGTGCTCGAACATCTGAAAGATCCCGGTGCAGCCCTGAGATCCGTCAAAAGAGTTCTTAAACCGGGCGGTTCCGTTATGGTTATCGAAGGAGACCATGGATCGGCTTTTTTCTATCCCGACAGCGCTTTTGCCCGCAAAGCTATCGAAGCCCAGATAAAGCTGCAGGAAATGGGCGGCGGCAATGCCCTTATAGGAAGGGAATTATACCCCCTTCTTCTCGCTTCAGGGTTTAAGGGCTGCGTCGTGGAGCCCAGGACCGTATATGCCGATTCGGGAAGGCCCGGGATGGTCGAGGGTTTTACAAAAAGCACCTTCACCGCTATGATCGAGGGCATTAAAGACAGCAGCGGGTCTGTAATCGATCCGGCCGACTTCGACAGGGGTGTCAGGGATCTCTACAGGACCTCGGAAAAAGACGGCGTTTTCTGCTATACATTTTTTAAAGGGACCGGGATAAAATAGACCGGATTCACTTCCCTAAAAATATTTTCACAAATCACTTGACTTCTTACTACGTTTGTAGTATATTTATTATACTACATGTGTAGTACATCAGAAATCCGAATCCTTTTCAGAAGATTTCTCCGGGGTTTTTGTTCATGGAAAGAGAAGTTGACTCTTTCCATGAACTTCTTTTTTGTTTATATTTTATTATGAAAGGATTTGCAAGAGATTGTTCTCTTCATCAGAATATTTGTGCTAACAAACAGGCGGTAATGCGAATACCCTCCCGCGAATGCCGCCTGTTTTTTATTGGAATGTTTTAATTCAGTCTAGATATCATAATTTCAGCTAATTTTCTCAGGTCATTCTGGCTGAAGATCGGCTTGAGGCCAGGGACCGTGAGATAGGAACTCATAGTGACCCAGCTGGATCCCTTTAAAAAAGCCAGGATATACCTTTCTCCTTTTACGGGTCCTTCGTACGCGGCATCTCCTAAATTCTGCACGGGGCCGTAGAATGAATCCTTAAAATACCGGGATCTCTCCTCTTCCCTGAAATCCTCGGGCCTGACAGTCTGTATGACAACCGTCAAAAGCTGGCCTCCGTCGCCAAGAGTGAAATTCAGAACCGCCTTTCCGCTTTTAGTTGTTTTCTCGGTCAAAATCGAATCCCGTATCGAACTTATACTTGCTATATCGGCCGGGGTGAGAAGATTGGAAAAGGAGGAGAGGGCCGATTCCGGAAAGGAAATATTTTTACCTGCAAATGTGAAAAACATGGCAAGAAGGATGATTTTCAAAAGGATACTTCTCATTTTCCCTCCTTTTTTAATTAGAATCTATCCCCGTAATTTAAATCACCGCACAGGGACGCAATTTTGCCTCAAAGTATATAATCAGCCCTTGCCAGCGTCAAATAAATAGAACTAATTGCCTCTTTTCTTTATAATAAATTCAATAAATTTTATTTTCAGGAATATTATGAAATTATTTGAAAAGATCCTTGAACAAACCATAGCATCGTCCCTGAAGAAATTATACCCCGATTTCAGCGGGTGGGACAAGCTGTTCATCCAGCAGACTAATAACGAAGAGTTCGGCGACTATCAGACGAACTTCGCGATGGTGAATGCCAGGGCTTTTAAAATGGCCCCGAAGGCCCTCGCAGAACAGATAGTCGGATCTTACGGCGGGCATGAGATCATTAAAAAGATGGAAGTGGCCGGGCCCGGATTTATCAATATATTCATCAACGACGATTTTATCGGTAAAACCGTTGCAGGGATCGGAGAGGACGATTATGACTTTTCCTTCCTTGACAGAAAAGGGGATATTATTATAGACTACTCGTCCCCCAATATCGCAAAAAGGATGCATATCGGCCACCTGAGAAGCACGGTAATAGGAGATTCTATCAAAAGGATATTCCGCTTCATGGGATACAGCGTCATTGGCGACAACCACCTGGGAGACTGGGGCACCCAGTTTGGAAAACTGATAGTCGGATACAGGAACTGGCTCGATAAAAAAGCCTATGAAGAAAATCCCATTGAGGAACTTGAAAGGATTTATGTTGAATTCGAGAAACAGTCAGGGCAGGACCCGGCCCTTATTGAGCAGGCAAGGAGCGAATTGAAAGACCTCCAGGACGGTAAAGAGGAAAGCAGGAGGCTCTGGAAAGAGTTCGTGGACGTATCCCTCCGCGAATATGAAAAAATATACAAGCGGATGGGAGTGGAATTCGACACCTGTTATGGCGAATCATTTTACCATGATATGATGCCTTCCGTGATTGCCCAACTCAGTGAAAAAGGCATTGCCGTAAAATCCGAAGAAGCCCTCGTGGTTTTCTTTGATGAAAAAGAGAATATACCTGTATGCATAGTCCAGAAAAGCGACGGGGCCTTTCTCTACGCAACATCCGACCTCGCCTGCATGAAGTTCAGAATGGAAAATTACAAACTCAACAGGATAATTTATGTTACCGACGACAGGCAGATCACCCACTTCAGGCAGTTTTTCAGGATATCCGAACTGCTCGGCTGGGACGTGAAAAAAGAGCATGTCTGGTTCGGTGTCATGCGTTTCCCCGACGGCATCTTTTCAAGCAGGAAGGGAAACGTGATCCGCCTGGAAGATCTTCTCGATGAAGCAGTGAAACGCTCAGAGGCCATAATCGCCGAAAAAAATCCCGATCTTTCCCCGGAGGAAAGGAAAGAAGCGGCGCAGGTTATCGGGACAGCCTCTGTGAAATACTTCGACCTGAGCCAGAACCGCACCAGCACCCTTGTATTCGAATGGGACAAGGCGCTAAATTTTGACGGAAATACGGCTCCCTACCTGCTTTACACTTATGCAAGGATAAAATCTATTCTCCGCAAGGCTTCGGATATGAATAAAACCTTCGACAACGAAGGGAAGATTGTATTCACGCAGAAAATCGAGAGGACCGTAGCTGTTATGCTGACCCATTTTCCGAACATTGTTTTGAAAGCCGCTGAAAATTACACGCCGAACTTTATAGCGGATTATCTCTTTGCGCTCGCCCAGAATTTTAACAGCTTTTATAATTCGCTGCAGGTTCTCAAAGCTGAAGATAATATAATGAAAAGCAGGATGATGCTTTGTGAAAGGACTTCGAGGGTGATCAAAGCCGGTCTTGATCTGCTCGGAATTAAAACGGTTGAGAGGATGTAGCCCCCTGGAATTTGCGGTCCTGCATCCGCGGCCGCGCTAAACGTTCTGAATCTTCCTGATCTTCTCGAAGGTGACGACATCCGCGAGTCTTTCTATGTTTTTCTTTACGTCGAGGATCATGTTGTTTATTTTCATTTCCTTTTCAAGCACGGCATAGAAGCGCATATTATAAAAATATACGTCCGAAAGGAAACACAGGCTTGTTATTGTAGCGACAGCATCGGAAAAATATTTATCCTTTAAATATCCGGGGGTTAGGATTTTTTTGTCCCAGAATGGAACGCTTACCTCTCTTTTCCAGGTGGCGGCTATCTCAAGGGGTTCGACAGGGGTTCCAAGGACATACTCGCCGGCGGGTCTTTTATAATTGATATGGATGTTCCCTAATTTGGTTCCTATATCCGATAAAATATCGTCTAACGCATCTATTGTCTGTATCATAGTCAGGACAGGGGGAGCGGGCATCACTTCTTTTTTAGATGTTTTCAGGTCGAAAAATTCACGCCTTGAAACTATGGGGAGCGTGAAGATCGAATCCGTGAATTTTAAAACCGCCTGCCGCAGCTTGTCCACTTCGAGCTGGAAGACCTCCCTGCTGAAAACCCTTAAGGGCCCGAAATCCTCTATGCCGATCTTGTCGATAAAAAAATTCTCGAACTCGTTTAAAAATTTCGTAAAAAAGTTCAGGGCAAGTTTGGCAGTATTGCCCTTGTCATAGCTGAAACTGTCTTCGGCGGCGGCGCCAAGACCCGAGTAATTATAAAAATCCATCAAAATATTGAAATTATAACTCCTGTATCCGGTTGAATCCTGCCTGATAAAATGTTTTAAAAAATATTGAATCCTGTTGATCTCGGCTTTATCTTTTAAAAGATTTTTCCAGGTCTGCATCCTGTCGTTGATATATACATTTATTTTTAACTGGATATTGGGGGGGCAGTCATAGGAAAATGTGTTTACAATCCCGCCCGACTGGCGTTTGATCAGGTCATCTAATTTTAAAAATTTCCTGTATTCAAACATATTTATCGACAGTATGAAATTTAAAAGGCTGGCCGCATCGCGTTCTTCTCCGAGTATGCGTTTTATCTGTATCTCTGAAAGCTCGATAAGCCCTTCGGGTTTTTTCTGTTTAAAAAGCACGTTTGAAACGCCGGCCCTGATTATATCCGGATACTCCCCCTGGTAGCGGCATGTCAGGAATAATGCCTCGACATCCCTGTATCTGGATAGGAACTGGCGGCCTGTGGTGCCGATCCTTGCATAAGGAGCCGATATGATAGCCTGGCAGAGCTGCCTGAAGATAACGATGAGGTTATAATCAAGCTTTTCAAGGTCCATCCAGCCTTTATCAAGGACAAAGTTAAGGATTTCCATGAGTTCGCCTGCATCTTTCTGCAGCGAGTTGAATAAAGTCTTCGACCTGGAATAATCGAATTTCATCCCCGCAGGGTTCAGCCCGAATTTGATAAAGCCCGCAGATTTTCCGAATGCCCTGATTTTTTTATAGTCCTTGAAAATGTAAAAAAGGTAAGGTGTTTTAATTATTTTCGATATTATTTTTTCGCTGTTTTTTTTTGCCGTTTCCTCTGTCAGGACGTGCTTTTTACGGATTATTTCCTGCGCTTCCTCGGCGGAAATAGCCGTCTGGTCTATGGAAATCGTGTTTTCCTGAGCATCGATAAGCTCTATCTTGCGGATTTTTTCCTGCAGGGTCTCCCCGGATTCAAGTATTTCCTTAATCATTAGAGCCGCTTCAGGCGGCCGCTCTTTCTTTAAAAGTTCAGCCATCCTTGAATATTCGAGAGATACGTCGATATTGTTTTTATCTTTTTCATTATCCATTTTAAGACCCTTGTTATTTTTACAGGCATCTCATTATCTATAAAAAACGCTACTTTGTCAAGGTACTTCTCATACTTATAAAGTTTTATATATTTCTTTGATCAGGCCATTTGACATAATAAAAACGCTATAATAAAATCAATATTCTAATTCAGTTTAAAGGACAATAAAATGGCTTTAATAAGCAGAAATAAGGATTTGTGGTTTTACGAAGACCTTTACACCGATATAACATATGGTTTCAAGGTTAACAAGGTTCTCCTTCACTCGATGGATACCGGGTACCAGGAAATGATGATTCTTGAGACGGAACGCCTCGGCAGGGTTTTAATCCTCGACGGAGTAGTACAGCTCACCGAGGAAGACGAAGGCATTTACCATGAGTGGATAACCCACTGGCCGCTTTTTTCCCTTTTAAAACCTGCCGCAAACATTCTCATAATCGGAGGAGGGGACGGGGGCGTGGCCAGGGAAGCCCTCAGGCATAAATCGGTAAAATCAGTCACCCTTGTTGAAATAGACGAACTGGTAATCAAAAAATGCAGGGAATTCATGCCCAGTGTTTCAGGAGATATCTGGGATGACAGGAGGCTGCATCTCGTGATAGGCGACGGGGCGCTTGTTATAAAATCGATGAAAGGGAAATGCGATGTGGTGATCATAGATTCCACCGATCCTATCGGCCCGGCTCAAAGTCTTTTCAATACTGATTTTTATCAGAGCGTATACGATTCGCTTGTCGACGGCGGCATAGCCATACACCAGACAGGGTCACTGATGCTCCAGCCATCCGAATGCCCGGCAAGCTGGAGGCAGATCGAACGTGTTTTTGACGACGTCAGGGTCATCCAGTTCTCGAATTCAAGCTACATCGGCGGGCAATTCAGCCTGACGGCAGGCTCGAAGGGTAAAAAGGTTTTTCCTAAGGCCGCTAAGAATGCCGCAAAGGCTTTCAGGGAATCGGCTATGACTCTGAACTGGTATTCTCCCGATATACCGGCAAGTATTTATCCCGACTTCCAGCGCAGGCTCGAACAGGACAAATACGGAGAGGAAATAGTCCTCGATATCGACCTGAAAACGAGTAAAATCCCGTCGGCGGAAAAAGTAGCCGCCTGGAGCAAAAAGACATGCGAAGCAATAAAGATGAAGGCGTTCGGAACGCCGACGGTGTCAAATGAAAATTTCGGCGAGGGCGACACCCTCATCCAGTATATAGAGACAAGTGCAATAAACTACAGGCAGTACGGATCTACCGGCTGCGCCAACTGTTTCACGTGCGCGGCTCTGCCCGTCGACGATGCGGTTTCATATTCCCTGATATACTACGGAGCCAATTCGGGGAACTGCCTTAACATTCCAAGGGGCTCTTTCGCGGATATAAAAAAGATCCGCAGCGCAAGCCTCATTTACAGGTCCGAGCTTGCCCAGGACAGAAAAAAGCTCAAACCCGTCACAGAATATTATAAGCCGAAATTGATAGAATCATCAAAGGTCTTTGCCAAAACATTTAAGCTTCCCGTCGAAGACGGATTTTCAAGTTCGTTCGAGCTTATTATCGATCTTTACGGATGCGATTATTCGAGGATATCCTCAACCGATGCAGTGGCGAAGTGGGCTTCCGAGGATTTTTGCAATGCAACCGGACTCAAGCCCGTAGGAAAAGCGGAAGCACCCGATTTCGGACATGCCAAGAAAAAGACATCGGGGCCCTCTGTCACACAGCTTCTTGCCGGCGGTTCCAATATCAGCCATTATTCCATCAACTGGCTGATGATCCTTATCAACGTAGTATCGAGAGACCCCTATTCGCTGAAAAAGGCTATTACTTCCGCAATGAAATATTTTAAGGGGAGCAGGGCTGTCTGCTGGCTGGTCCCCAGAGCGCCCGCAGGCAAAGATATAAGACAGGTTGCAGAACGCACGCTGGTATTCGAAGTCCTGGGTAAGGCGTTATAATGATTCGGCGGGTTTTATTGCAAAAGTTTTCTTTTCGGTATGGCGTATAACGGTTATTCTCGCTTCGTTGCCGATGCTTTCTTCAGTCAGCATGGCATGAAGATCGTCCATCGAACCTATTGGGTTTTCATTGTATTCGATGATTACATCCCCTTCTAAAAGACCCGCGGCCCCGGCCGGGCTGTTTTTAGCGATATTAATGATAAGCACCCCTGTTTCAAGGGATAACTGATAATAATGAACGATTTTCCTGTGAAGATCCACATTCTGACCCCCGATCCCCAGGAACCCTCGCCGGATTTTACCGTCTTTAATCAAAAGGGAAGCAACTTTCTGGGCTGTATTGCTGGGAATTGCAAAGCACAAACCCTGGGCCTGAAGGATTACGGCTGTATTTACACCCACGATTTCCCCGCGGGAATTAAGAAGAGGCCCTCCGGAATTTCCGGGGTTCAAGGCCGCATCAGTCTGGATTACATTATCGATAAGACGCCCGTTCGATGAATGAAAAGATCTTCCCAGGGCGCTTATCACGCCTGCCGTCAGCGTATTTTGAAAGCCGTAGGGATTACCGACTGCAACGGCAAGCTGGCCCACTACAAGCCTGGAAGAATCGCCAAATACGGCTTCAGCAAGGCCGGATTCGGAAATCCTGATAATGGCAAGGTCCGTATCAGGGTCATCCCCAATAAGCGTGCCATCAAAATGTCTTGCGTCGGGAAGGACGACTTCAATATATTTCTGTCCATGAACAACATGACTGTTTGTCAGAATAAATCCGTCAGGGGTGAAAATAAAACCCGAACCGCTGCCTTCTTCGGACGATCTGTCCTGCCCCACCTTGATATGAACGACGGATTCCCTGACAGCTTTCGAAACAGATATAACGGTTTGTGAGTACGAATCGAAAATCTCCCCTTCGTTTTTGTCCGACCGCCATGCGGTATTCTGTTCCATAATCTCCCCTATTTTGCAGCCAGAATTTTAGCAATCCAAACCAGCGCTATGGTATGCCCTATAATTGCGCCGATGGTTACTGCGGCAAATACAACGAGAATTTTTGTGACCCTGTTTGAAAAAAATCCCCTGAGGGTCTGGATATCGTTATTTAAATTTTCAAGATCTTTGACCTGAGGCTTGCGGAGAATTGCCTCGAGAGGGGCCAGGAGTATTCCTGCGGAAAGCGGCGGAGCTATAAGTTTGACAGGGCCGGCTATCCATGCGGCTATGATAGTAACAGGATGGGCTATGACTGCTAAAGCCGCAAGCGAAGTGCATAACCCCGAAGCTAAAACCCATGCCCAGAGCATCGATACGCCCACTGAGCTGCCCTTCATAAAGCCGAGCGCCAGCAGCGCGAGAACCGCAAGCCCTATGGCCCAGGGGATAAGCTTTGCGCCGATCCCGGATGGAGGAACAGTTTCAATAGCGGGGTCGTAATCAGTCCTTTTTTCAATAGCGGCCTGTATGCCTTTCAGGTGCCCTTTCCCTACAACTGCAACAATTTTATTTCCCCCGGCTGTTAATATATGGTGGGCAAGGTACAGGTCCCTCTCATCGATTATAACACCCTTTACCTTGGGCAGCTTATTAGCAAAATCCCTCATCATCTCGTTAAGCATATCTTCACCGTTCAGGAGTTCGCTGACGTCTTCCTTATTAAAATCTTCATCTGTGAAAAGGGCTTCCATAAGCACTGCAAGGATCTTCATCTTATCCCAGAAAGATGAGAGCTTCCAGGCCCGCCTCAGCGTCACGTTAATATCCCTGTCCGCAAGAACGACATTCTTGTTCTTTTCCTCGGCAATCCTGAAGGCAGTGATCATTTCATCCCCGGGAGCGGATTCCATTTCGACCCCGACCCTTTTCTGAAACGCCGACAGGATCATATTGACAAGCAGGAGGAAACCTTTGCCCTGCCTTATCACTTTAATGATATCGAGGTTTTTCCATCTGTTTTTATCCTTGAGCGACTGGTACCTTGACTCGCAGAGTTCGACGCAGACGCTGTCCGGGTTGACGGTGTCGATAAGTTCTTCCACCTCTTTCCTGCTTTCAGCAAGAACATGAGCTGTGCCCAGGATATAAATATCCTTATCTCCGGCCTGAATCCGCATACAGTTAGGCGATAAATTTTCTGTTTTGTTTTCCATATTTTTTAAACATCCGGTTTTAAAATTTTTATTTAATTATTCTTTATAATCCCAGCGAGATATTTTACGTGGTCGACAATCCTGTCCCAGGATTCAAAACTGAAACCGAAGGAATCTTTGATCTTCTCCAGCGTAAAAAGGCATGCCGGACCGCCGGCTTCGGGGCTCTTTTTTACTATCCTGCTCTTTGACCCTGTAAACATTATGGCCTGCTCGGCGATTTTTTCCCATGTTACAAAATTCCTGGCCAGCCCGAAGTAAATATTCCTGTTTTCTCCCTTTTCGAGAACGGAAACATAAAGTTTCGCAAGGTCTCCGGCCCATATAAACTGAGTTCCGTCATTTTCGGTTACAATGATATCCCGTCCCTGAAGGGCTGAAATCACTATTTCCCTGAACCTTGAATCCACTTCCATCGGAGCCCCCTCCACAGCGGGGTTGCCGAAGGTATATCCCGGCCTGATCACGGCGCAGACCATGGGGTACTGGTAAGAAAGAGCCATCAGGTATTCCTCGCTTGCCGCTTTTGTGGCGCAATAATAATTGACGGGTTTGGATTTCATTTCCTCGTCCATATCCTGCCTGAACTCACCGAGCGCGGCTGTCGAAGATGTGTATATGAATTTTTTAATCCCAGCCTCTGCTGCCTTCTCAAAAAGAAAGACCGATGACGCGGTGTCTTTCGTAAGCATTTCAAGTGCGGAATTTCCCCAGTGCAGCGCATTATGAATACAGGCATCGTGCCCGGTCAGGCTCTTTTCGATAAGTTTCCTGTCTTCGAGCCCCCCCTTTACGACTTCTACCGAAGGGTTGTCCCTGAATGCCGGAACTTTGTCCGGGTCCCTGGCAAGCAGCGTCAGTTTATGCCCATTATCAAGAAGGGCTTTGACAATCGATGATCCTATAAAACCCATCCCGCCGGTTATAAAGATTTTCATCCCGCTACCCCGGAAATTTAGCCGGCAGCAGGCTCGTTCCGATTTTACCGAGAACTGTCGAGACGGCTAAACCGGCCGCTGACAGAACCGCCGTTAATAAAATGACCTTGAAATTTCCCGGGCTGTAAAATATATTGACGCAAAGCATAACTGCCGCAAAGATAAAAAACAGGGCGCCGAGGAATATTTTAGTTAAAAGCAGGTGTGTCGTAACTTTCCTGAAGCGGATCTTGCCGTCGATAAGCCCTCCTATGAAAGCTGCTATTACAACAGCCGGCAGGCAGTAAACAAGAAACATCATTGCGGCCTGGAGCAACGAAGCCGCCCGCGAATCTTTCAGAATGAGGCACACAACGGCGATAATAAGAATAGTAAAGTTGAAGGAAATCGGGAAATGCACAAGAACCGGGTGCAGATCAAGTTCAAGTATCATTTTTCTCTTTTCCGAAACTTTCTCCAGGTATGGCTCGAACATTCTGGAAGGCACTCCGCAGGCCGGGCACCTGTCTTTTAGCCTGCTTTTCGGCATAATGAAACCGCAGGATTTACAGATTACAAACTCTTTCATCCTGAACCCCTTCATTTTAATTATGTTTAATCATACAGGAATAATTACTTTTTGTAAAATAATAAAAACACTATACAGAAAATGTTCGTCGCGCTAGACGACACAAGGTTCATCATCATTGCCGGTTTAAACGCAGCGGCCTTTTCATCAATAAATACCCGCACAAGCCATATAATAAAATATAAAATCACCGGAACCTGGAACAGCAGGAACAATATCGATTGAAAAGCTCCGCTGTAACGGTTAATATAATATATAAAGCCGGCAAGGGCAAGTATAAACAATACCGCAGAGACTATAAAAGTGCCCCTGATACCTAAGAAAAGGGATATGGTTTTATCGCCCCTTTTCCTGTCCTCTTCATGCTGATAGACCTGCGTTAGAGGATAGGAGGCCATAATGTAAAGGGTTATAATCAATACCGGGGCAAGGATCTCAGGATCGAGAATATGATTGAACCCATCCGTATTGAATGATCCGTATGATAGAACATACATCAAACCGCCGCCGAATAATGAAACGCTTAACCAGCTGATAAAAGGCATCCTCTTAAAACGGATCTTATCAAAACTGTAAGACTTCGAACCCGCCCCGTATATCAATAAGCCAAGGGCAAACGGAAGGCTGATGCAAAAGGCCAGGACTACCGCGGTCAGTTCAAAAATAAGGGCGGTGTAAAGAAGGTCTCCGGTGACCGGAGGCGGCTTTTCAAGGCCTCCTATGCTCTGTTCATCCCTGTCATAATAAGAATTGAACCCGTTGCTGGAGGGGTAAACAAGAAGGTGGATGATTAAAAAAGAAAAAACGGCCCTTATGATATCAATTTTGCCGGAAACACACAAAGAGAACATAAAAACCGGCGTCAAAAAGTATGAAAACGGTATTCTCATGTGAAGCCAGGTTGACCTCGTCATAGGAGAATCCGGATCATATTATATCTGGAGTTACAAACCAGAGTACGGACCAGCCCCCGGAATATTCAAGGCAGATCACTGAAGCGTCAAATATTTTAAATATATCCCGGTCTTCCGAACCAGTCAGCAGCAGCGAAGCAAATTTTGACAGGTAAGGCAGATGGCCTACTATCATCGTGTCGTATTTGAACCTGGAAGACTTTTCCGCCCATGGGTTTATAGGATCGTTAGGGCCGAGGCCTTTTGCTTCTTCGAGCCCCCGCAGGGGATTGATAGCCCCGGCAATGATCCGGGCGGTTTCAAGGGCCCTTGTTTTGCCGCTATGGTATATTATTTCAGCTGTAATATCATTGTCCTGAAGAAAGGCGGCGGTTTTCGCGACTCTTTGCCTGCCCATAGCTGTAAGCACCCTTTCCCTGTCGGCTTCTGCCTGGACGGCTTCTCCATGACGGACAAGATACAGTTTCATATCATTCTGCTATAGGAAGCCCGGGTACGGGAAACTTCAGGCAAAGTTCTTCGACTTCTTTTTTAATCCCCGCTAAGACTGTTTCGTTATCATGGTTTTTCAGCGCCTTGGCTATCCATAAACCTATTTTTTTCATTTCATTTTCTTTCATTTTTCTCGTTGTGGCCGCGGGGGTTCCAAGTCTTATCCCGCTGGGCCTCAAGGGGGGGTTAGGATCGTCGGGCACAACCTGCTTGTTTGTCGTTATCGATACTCTGTCAAGAACCTGTTCGGCTATTTTCCCGTCAAACCCGAAACTTTTGATAATATCGGCTACCATCAGATGATTTTCCGTCCCCCCGGTAACTAAATTCATGCCTTCTTCCAGAAGGGTTTCGGAAAGCTCTTTTGCGTTTTTAACTGTCTGCAGACCGTATTCTTTAAATTCAGGCGTCAGAGCCTTGCCGAGAGTGACGGCAATCGCTGCCACGGTGTGCATATGCGGGCCCCCCTGAAGGCCGGGGAATACGGATTTATCGATATCTTTTGCATATTTTTCCTTGCACATTATAAGGGCGCCTCTCGGGCCCCGGAGACTCTTATGTGTGGTGGTCGTCACTATATCGAAGCCGTAGTCGAATGGATTTTTCATAACACCCGCGGCTATAAGACCCCCGATATGTGCGACATCCGCCATTGTGATGGCGCCGACTTCATCGGCTATCTTTTTAAAATCTTCATAATTGTAATCCCTGGGATAAGATGTGAAACCGCATAGAATTATTTTCGGCTTATTTTCCTTTGCGATTTTCATAAGATCATCGAAATCGATCCTGCCCTTATTGTCGGGATCTGTTTTATACCTGATAAAATTGAAAATTTTGCCCATGTGGGAGACAGGGGCGCCATGGGTCAAATGCCCTCCATGAGAAAGGTCCATACCCATTACCGTATCGCCCGGCTTAAGGAAGGCGAGGTAGACAGCCTGGTTCATAGGCGAACCCGAAAGAGCCTGGACATTTGCATGTTCGCAACGGAAAACCTTTTTAGCCCTGTCGATGGCGAGCCTTTCTATGTAATCGGTATATTCCTGCCCGCCGTAATATCTTCTGCCGGGATAACCTTCTGAATATTTATTTGTAAAAACGCTTCCGTTCGCTGCGAATACTTCGGGATATGTGTAATTTTCCGAGGGGATAAGTTCTATGCCCTTTTTTTCCCTGTCTTCCTCCCCCTTTATAGCGTTATAAACCTCAGGGTCGTTTTGTCTCAATAATTCCCAATTCCTGTCCATATCGTCCTCTCCATAGTCTGATTTGGGCAGCGGATAGATTATTGGTTCCGTACCCGGCTTTATTTTATATCAAAGAGAGCTTTATTTCAAAATTTGATTCTTAACTTTAAAATTTTGGCCGTTACCGGTCAGGAATTGATTCAATTTCCCCTTTACGGTCAGCGTTTCCCTGTTTTTTTCCTATGATTCTTTTTAATCTTCTTATGGTTGAGCATGTATAATATCAGCAGTACAGGCAGTGTGATGAGCAGCGTAATATCGCGAACCCAGGAAAGTCCCTTCATTTTTTTCTCCGTTTATCAATAATTATAATTAGTCGTAATATTTATACAATAATATAGCGGGCTCCGAAAGGGGCCCGCCAAAATTCAGTTTCAATCCACGGGCCCGTGAAGGGCCCGACCTGTGTTTGGATCTTCTATATCATCCCAAGATCCGTTTCAATCCACGGGCCCGTGAAGGGCCCGACTTTATCATCGTCGGTGTTTCTGTTCCATAATAGCTGTTTCAATCCACGGGCCCGTGAAGGGCCCGACTGCTTAAAGGGATGGATGAGACAACAAAGAGCTTAGTTTCAATCCACGGGCCCGTGAAGGGCCCGACAAGTAACGTCTGTCATAAGGAACTGGATCACTGTTTGTTTCAATCCACGGGCCCGTGAAGGGCCCGACGGGCAGGAGTCAAACTATCTGACGGCGTTTAAATTTGTTTCAATCCACGGGCCCGTGAAGGGCCCGACCCTGATTGTCGGGTTATCCAATAACTTAAAAATTGAGTTTCAATCCACGGGCCCGTGAAGGGCCCGACGCGATAAATTAGGTCTTCAGGACTTGGCTGATAAAGAGGTTTCAATCCACGGGCCCGTGAAGGGCCCGACGCAAATGAATGGTATTATTATGATTTCGTATTTACGTTTCAATCCACGGGCCCGTGAAGGGCCCGACTTTAATCGGGTATGTAGCCTCACAAGCGATAAAAAGTTTCAATCCACGGGCCCGTGAAGGGCCCGACCATTGGAGAAATTCAGCCGTCCGGCACTCCAAGTGTTTCAATCCACGGGCCCGTGAAGGGCCCGAC